>Ga0182024_10000528_pt1 | contig 98960 bp, 91 predicted proteins | sample P32metaG_FD_120480 | JGI IMG/M metagenome (GOLD analysis project Ga0182024, IMG submission 120480) | Permafrost microbial communities from Stordalen Mire, Sweden - P3-2 metaG (Illumina Assembly) | ecosystem: Environmental > Terrestrial > Soil > Wetlands > Permafrost | place: Sweden: Stordalen... | reverse complement strand
CGAATCTCTTTGAATCGGTCGAAATTGATTCGCGTAATGTGAAGTTCCCCGGCGCCGAAACGCTGGGGAACTGGGAGAATCTGCCTCAACTCAACATTACCGCGAACTCAACATAAGCCGATTACAACATGGTCAATCAATTCCATTTTTAAAAGCTGACCGGCGCGGATTAGGTCGCGGGTCACTTTGATGTCGGCCTCTGACGGGGTGCTTTCCCCGCTTATGCCGTTAGCGGCATAAGCGGCGTTATACCGCATCCCGTTTTATGCCGCATGTGAGTGGGGTGTGCTTTTGAAAGGCTCCGTTTGAGCATTTGGTTGCGGCATAAAAATGGGCGGCATTGACGGGTGACGGTGGGCATTCTGGGATGGATGAAAACAAAATCCATCCTATCGGGCGGCTCTTTCGGGCCGCTTTTACCATACATCAACCAATACCGGACTGAAATCAAAGAACAGGAGTATGCAGCCGGGTCAATCTGTGAGCAGATTTGTGTTCTCAAGTTGTTTGACCGTTGGCTTAAGCGAAGAGGGCTTGAGGTGCGGGACTTAAATGAAGCAGTCTCCCACGATTTTTTGGGGCGCTTGAAGCGGGGCTATCCCAAAAATGCTGCTCGGTCAACTTTGCAGCGGCTGCTGGCGATGCTTCGTCGGATTGGAGTTACGCCTGTTGTTGCACCGGCGCAACCGAGTCCATCCCAGCACCTGACGGGAGATTATGAACGATTTCTTTTGGAAGAACGTAATTTGTCGCGGCAATCGGTGCGTCCGTTGGGGCGGTTCGCCGACCGGTTCCTGTCTGAAATGTTTGGTGCTGGTGAGCTAAATCTAGCCAAGTTGCGTGCGCCTGATGTGACCGGGTTCGTGCAGCGGCATGCACACGATCATGGTTCGCCATACGCAAAATGGCTGGTGCGGGCGCTGCGGTCGTTTCTGCGTTACCTGCATTACAAGGGTTTGGTCGACACCGATCTCTCGATTGCCGTTCCGAAAGTGGCACACTGGGCTCTTTCAACTCTGCCGAAACATCTTCAGCGGTGCAAGTGCGGCAAGTGTTGCGACACTGTGACCGCAGCACGGCACGGGGACGACGCAATCACGCCATCCTGCTTTTGCTCGCACGGCTTGGTTTGCGCGGTGGCGAAGTTGTCAGACTCAACCTTGAAGACATTGATTGGGATAACACGCGAATCACGGTATGCGGAAAAAATGGAAGCTGGGCACAACTACCACTGCCAGCAGATGTCGCGCGAGCCATTGCACATTATCTGCGCCATGATCGACCACACTGCGCCTGCCGGCGTGTGTTCATCCGAGATTATGCCCCGCTTGGCGGCTTCGAGGGTTCCCAATCAATTTCGAAAATCGTGCAGTGCGCCCTCGCAAAAGCAGGCGTGGAGTCGTCCCGAAAGGGTGCACATCTGTTGCGTCACAGTCTGGCGACGGACATGCTGCGCAAGGGGGCGTCGCTTGATGAAATTGGTGAGGTGCTGCGTCACAAAAGCCCCGACTCGACAGCCATCTATGCCAAAGTCGATCTCGGTTCACTGCAAGCGCTGGCCCTGCCATGGCCGGGAGGTGCCCGATGAAACCGCTGAATCAGGCCGTCGATGACTACCTTGCGCTCCGGCGTAGTCTCGGGTTCAAGCTTCGGGAGTATGGAATCTGCCTGCACGAGTTCGTTTTATTTTTGGTGAAGAACCGGTCAGGGCACGTCACCAACAAGCTTGCGGTGGAGTATGCCACTCAACGCCAGCATGAAAAACCCGTCTCGTGGTCACGCCGACTCGGCATTGTCCGAGGTTTTGCAACTTACCGTATTGGCACTGACCCAAAAACCGAAATCCCTCCGCTCGGGTTGTTGCGGTTCCGATCCAAACGGGCATCTCCGTATGTCTATACCATGGATGAAATCTGTCGTCTGCTCGAAGCGGCGCTGAAGATTGAATCGCCATACGAACTCCAGCCACGAACCTATTACTGCCTGTTTGGCCTGCTGGCAGTGAGCGGCCTGCGGTTGGGTGAGGCAATCAATCTTCAACCGCAAGATGTGGATTGGTCAGCGGGAGTTCTCATAATCCGTGGCGCAAAATTTGGAAAGTCACGTCTGGTTCCGCTGCATTCGTCCACGCGTGCGGTGCTGTTCGACTATGCCCAACGCCGCGACGAAATCTATGAGCGGCGTCCTGTATCTTACTTCTTCGTGACCAGTCGCGGCACAAAGCTGGCGAAACCGAATCTCAGCCGCATCTTCCGCGAGCTGTCGCGGCAAATCGGCATCCGCGCACTGGGCGTGCAGCATGGCCCGCGTCTGCACGACTTCCGGCATCGTTTCGCCATCGAGACACTGCTTCGCTGGTATCGAAGTGGTGAGCAAGTAACTCGACGCATGCCGGTGTTGTCGACGTATCTCGGTCATGTGAATGTGAGCGGAACGTATTGGTATTTGAGCAACACGCCAGAGTTGATGGCGGCTGCCGGCAAACTTCTCGAAAATCGGTGGAAAGGAGTCGCTCAATGAAATCCACCCCCGACTTCTCTCTGTTGTGCCAGACGTTCTTTTCAAAGCGGCTGATCGCGCAACGTCAGGCGAGCCCACACACCATCGCGGCCTACGCGCAGACGTTCCGGTTATTGATGACGTATGCTCAAAAGCGGCTGGGCACGCCGCCATCAAAATTATCGCTGGCAACACTGAACGCCCCTTTCATAGCGGATTTTTTGGACGACTTGGAATCCAGCCGATCCACCGGCGCGCGCAGTCGTAATGCACGGCTGGCATCGCTCCGTTCTTTTTATCACTACGCGGCATTGGAAACTCCGCAGCACGCAGGGTTGATCCAGCGGGTGCTGGCCATCCCGTATAAGCGGCTCACGCGACGGCTGGTGTCTTACCTCACCCGGACGGAAGTGGAAGCACTGCTGGCGAGCGTGGATAAATCCACATGGATAGGGCGGCGCAACCACGCCTTGTTGTTGGTTGCGGTGCAAACGGGACTGCGGCTCTCCGAGATCACTGGGTTGCAACAGAAAGACGTGGTGCTTGGTGCGGGCGCACACGTCCGCTGTGAAGGCAAAGGACGAAAGGAACGCTGCACGCCATTGACGAAACCGGCGGTAGCTGTATTGAAAGCTTGGATCGCGGAACAAGGCGGCGACCAATCTTCCTTCCTCTTTCCGAGCAGCGGTGGCGGACGCCTCAGCGCGGACGCCGTGCAACACCTGGTCGCCAAACACGTCGCAGCAGGCCAACGCACCTGTCCCTCACTTGCGAAAAAGCGCGTGACTCCGCACGTGTTGCGCCATACCGCAGCGATGGAGTTGCTCCAAGCGGGCGTGGATCGAGCATTGATCGCCATCTGGCTTGGTCATGAGTCACTCGACACAACGCAAATCTATCTGGACGCGAACCTCCAGTTAAAGGAGGCCATCCTTGCCAAAATGAACTCGCCGAAAAGCAAACCGGGGCGATACCGCCCCGATGACCAACTCTTGAGCTATCTCAAATCGTTGTGATAAACCGCCGTTTTATGCCGCATAAGAAAGTGGTTCAACCAAGTCCAAATCAGACAAATCGTGAGCCATGCGGCATAAAACGGGATGCGGTATAACCCCCGACGGGTGATTGTGCATGACAATCAAGGCACTGGCGGCGGTGACGATGGCGAGCCGGAACACTTCGCGCGGATGCACTAAAATTGTATCCATCGTGCCGATGGATACAATCTGATGGCCTTTGACTTTGCGGCGCGTGTTCAAAAGCAGCACGGCCAAACATTCACAATCGGGGTTGATCTATGTTTCATACTGCTACCGATGGTTGTGTTCCTGAACTGACCACTTTTGTTCGTCCCCTGATCTGATCAACTATTTCCTGCGAAGGTCTCTGGTAAAAGTAACCGACTTGGAGATTTTCGCGCGAGCCTATAATTAGCCCCTGTCTGCGCCAATAGGGGAGAGAACTGATGTTGATGCCAAGCAAGCTTGCGGTTTCCCTGGCGGAGACGAGACCGCGCTGGCGCAGTCGGTCGCTGCGCTTGGCCAGCTTGTGGTTTTCGCACAGCCGCACAATGCGAAAGCGTGTAAACGTATGGCCCCCACTGCTGCGTAATCCTAGCGCGTTGAGCCGGGCGGCCACTTCACCTTCGTCGTGCTCGCCCAACAACTCGTTCACCAAACAGACGACTTCCGGCTTGGTTTGGCATTATAGGTATGGCGCGACAATCGGAATCGCAATCCAGCCAAGCGTGAGCGCGAAGTTGTGCAACCGTTTCAGGAAATAAACGATGGACACTTTGCCGTCTTTGAACACGGCAAAGAAATCGTCGGTGGTGGTTTCCAAAAGTTTTTTGTTCCGCAAGGCGTCAAAACTGGCTGACTTGAACACGCTGGCGTAACGCTCCTTGCTGGTGTCCTTGCCGCGTGATTGCAACTGTTCCATGACGGTCTGCCAGGTGCGTTCCACAAAGGCGGGATCGCTTGCCGTGAGATAAGCGCGGGCAAGGTGCAAGTTTAGCGTGGGCTGCTGCTGCGCCGCGTTGCGGGCGTTTAGCAAGCTGCTGGCCTCGGCTTCGTCCTTGGTGCGCAGGCTGGTCTGTTTGCCGGTCGCGCTGTCCTGCATATAGAACATTGCCCCGCGCCGGAACATCGTGTATTTCGTTTTCATAACTGGATTTCTCTGAATCGAGATACCAGTCCCGTAGCAACGGCGGTTTAGAACGCGCGTTGTGGCAAAGTTTCAGCAAGGCTTGAACAGTAGTGGCGAATAGTTTTACCATCCGCCCCGTGACTGACACTTTTGCTGACAGTGGCCGTCCATTGGCTCAAGAAACCCTTTGTTTATATGGGTTTTAACAACTTGAACACAGATGGACACGGATAAACACGGATTACGGACCGCGGCTGTGGTCGAAGACCCAGCCGCAGCGCGTTCGCAGTTGCTGCGGCTGATGCTGCACACACAGCCGCGCTCCGCCGAGAATTTTATCATCTGTGTCCATCCGTGTTAATCCGTGGTTAAAAATATGAGTGCAAAAACTTTATCCGCTGCCCGCGCCCGGCAGATTCTGGCCGCCGCGCAAAAGACCCGCGTGCTCGTCGTCGGCGACGTGATGCTCGACCAGTTCATCTGGGGCGGCGTGTCGCGCATTTCGCCGGAGGCGCCGGTGCCGGTGGTGGATTTTCAACGTGAGAGCTTCATGCCCGGCGGCGCGGCGAACGTCGCCCGCAACCTAGTCTGCCTGAAAACGCCGGCGGAACTGTTCGGGGCCATCGGCAAGGACGACGCCGGACGCAAATTGCAAAAACTTCTGGCGGAGCAAAACATCGGCTGCACCGGCCTGGTGAAAAGCTCCGTGCGGCATACGAGCATCAAGACGCGCATCGTCGCGCACCAACAGCAGGTCGTGCGGATTGACCGCGAGACGCGCGACGGCCTGGACGGGAAGCTGACCGGCAGCCTGATCGCCAAACTGAAATTGAAACTGCCGCAGGCCGACGCCGTCATCGTCGGCGACTACGGCAAGGGTGTCGTCACGCAGGCGCTGCTCAATGAAATCAAATCGCTCTGCCACGAGCGCGGCGTATGGTTGAGCCTCGACCCGAAGCCGGTGCATCAATTGGATTTGAGCAATCTTTCGCTCATCACGCCGAACCGCAAGGAGGCGTTCGAGCTGGCAGGCCTGCCGGATGAAACAAAAAAAGAAAATCCCTTCGCCGACAAAAACCTGATGCTGGTGGCGGAAAAATTATTAACCGATTTGCGCCCGGCGCTGCTGCTGGTGACGCTCGGCGAACTGGGAATGTTGCTGTGCCAGCGCGGGCAGAAGCCGTTTCACATCCCGACGGTGGCGCAGGAAGTGTTCGACGTTTCCGGCGCGGGCGACACCGTGATCGCCACGTTCACGCTGGCGATTGCGGCGAGCGCGTCGCCGATTGAGGCGGCGATTCTTTCCAATTACGCGGCGGGCATTGTCGTCGGCAAGGTCGGCACGGCGACGACCACGCCGGAGGAATTGGTAAAAAGTTTTGGTCCCTGATGAGTTCTACCAAAATCACCGTCGAGACGATCCGGGCGATGAAACCTCGCGGCGAAAAAATCGCCGCGCTCACGGCATATGATTATCCGATGGCCACGCTGCTCGACGAGGCCGGCGTGCCGCTGCTGCTGGTCGGCGATTCGCTCGGCATGGTGGTGCTCGGTTATCCCGACACGACGCACGTCACGATGAAGGAGATGGAGCATCACGTCCGCGCCGCCGCCCGCGCGAAGCCCAACGCGCTGCTGGGAGCGGATTTGCCGTTCAAGAGCTATGAAACCGTGGACGGCGCGGTGGCCAACGCCCGGCAACTGGTGGCGGCCGGCGCGGAATTTGTGAAGGCCGAGGGCGGACGCGAAATTCTGCCGCAGGTGCGGGCGCTGGTGGCGGCGGGCATTCCGTTTTGCGGTCATCTGGGGATGCTGCCACAGCACGTTCTTGAAGAAGGCGGTTATCACATCAAGGGCAAAAAAGATGCGGAACATCTGGCTTTGATCGAAGATGCAAAAGCGCTGGCCGGCGCGGGTGCGTTCGCCATCGTGCTGGAACTGGTGGCGCCGCCGGTGGCAAAGGAAATTTCCGAAAACATTTCCATTGCGACCATCGGCATCGGCAGCGGGCCGGATTGCGACGGGCAAATTCTGGTGACACATGATTTAACCGGCAGCTTTCCGTGGTTCACACCGCGCTTCGTAAAGCCGCAGGCAAACTGTGCGGCGGAAATCAAGTCGGCGGTGGCGGTGTGGAAAAGCTCCGTGGAATCGACGGGGAAATAATTCAGCGAAACCATTTTGAGCCAGCCGGTGTTGAATTGACCGATGAAATTGTTTGCCGTCATGTTGATTTTCGCGCTGGCCGCCGCCGGCTGCACGACCAAATCCAGTGCGCGGATGAAGGCGCAGAACGCCTTTCTGGCGGGACAACACACGGCATTGCAGCAGCAGGCGCAGGCGGCCGCGCAAGGCACGGGCGTCACCATCATCGGCGCCGTGCAGAATCCGCAGGTGCCGTGGGTGGAGGGACTGACGCTGGCCCAGGCGATTGCCACGGCAAACTATCTCGATTCCAAGGAGCCGGAAGAAATCATCCTCACGCGGCAGGGCGAGAGCGCGACGCTGCCGCCGAATATCTTGTTGAGCGGCGCGGTGGTCCCGCTGAAGCCAGGTGACGTGGTGGAAATCCACTGAAGCAGTTTCCTTCTTAACGACGTTTTGAGCATCGGCATGCCGGTATTCTCCGGCGAAAAATATTTTCCAATTCTTTTAGGCTTGGACAGCCTGTGTCCCACCCGGTTTGCGAAACTACTGTCGTAATTAAAACAAAATTATGACAACCAACCAACAACTCGAACTCGGATTCAACGGAACGCAGAGCCGTATTTACGGCCGGCCGCGCACGCGCGTGACGCGGGCGAAATGGTGGTTCGCGAAAATGCGCGCTGCCGTGGAAAACGCGGTGGACTGGCAAAACGAGACGCCAACGCGCCCGGAGCAGATCTGGATGACCGGCGCGAACCGCAGCTTGGAAGTATGAAGGCAGAAGGAAAAGTGAAGAATTAAGAAACAAATTTAGCGCGCTTTGCACGAAAATAGTTTCTTCATTCTGCCTTCAACCTGCTTCATTTTCCGGCATAGCCCGCACGGACGAATTCGCGAATGACGGTGATTTCTTCCGTGCCGTGGATGGTATGTTCCTTGGGAAATTCATGCCACGCGACGTCCAACCCGGCGGCTTTCAACTGCCGGACCTGGTCGCGGACTTCGCCGATGGGCAGCAGAGGATCGTATTGGCCGTGCGTGACCAGCAGGCGTTGAGACTTGGCGACGGGTGTGAGGTCGCGGATCAAATTCTCGATTTCAAACACCCAGCCGCTGATGCCGACGATGCCGGCGAACCGGTGCGGATAGCGCAAACCGGTTTCGATGGACATGAGGCAGCCCTGGGAAAAACCGCCGAGCGTGATCTGGTCGGCAGGGAAATTTTTCGCGCGCAAATCGTCCAGCAGTTCAAACAGCAGCTTGCGGCTGCGATGAATGCCGGGGGCGATGTCGCCGGGATAATCAAACCACGAATAGCCGCCGTAGTATTCATCGGGCGCATTGACCAGGAGATAATTCAGCCACGGCAAATCGAGCGCGCCGGGCAGCCAGCGCCAGCCTTCCAGAGAATCGCCCAGTCCGTGCAGGACGACGAAGAGGCGGCGGGAATCTTTTTCGGCCGCCGAAATGAATTCACCATGAAGCATGGGCGCGACTCATTCAGCGAACTGCCGGTTCACCTGCAACCGGGAGCGCATGACATAAATGAGCGCCTTGACAGTGAGTTCGATGAACAAAAACGGCTTGGCAATGAAGTCATTGCCGCCGGCCATGGTGGAGTTGGTGCGGTTGTCGAAGTCGTTGAGGCTGGTCACAAAAACAACGGGAGTTTTTTTCAGGTGCGGCATGGCGCGCAGCTTCGCGCAGAGTTCGTAGCCGGTCATGCCGGGCATGTCCACGTCGAGGAAAATCAGGTCGAAGTCGTTTTCCGCGAGCAGTTCCAAGGCCTGTTCCGGTTCCTCGACGTTGACCGATTTGAGCTTGGCCTTTTCCAAGGCATAAACGATGGCGCGCCGTGAAATGACTTCGTCATCCACGACGAGAATTTTTGAGACCGGAATCTCCTGCCGCTCCGGCAGCGTGCCGCGCTCAAACAGGAAGCCCAAAAAATCTACCGCCGAGGCGACGGTGCGGATGGACGAGGCGTTGATGTTTTTCGGCTTCTCGTAAATTTCCTTGAGCAGCGCCTCGAAGGCGGAGGACATGTGCGCGATCTGCACCAGACCGGCCAGACCGGCATTGCCGTTCAACGCGTGGACACGGCGATATAGTTCATAAACATTCCGCAGCCGGGTCATTTCATTTTCCGACTTGATGAGCCCCTGCAAACCTGACCGGAGCGAATAGAGCGTGGCCGGCAGGCTCTCGATGAAAGTCTTGCGGAGGTCGGCCTGAAACTCGGCGTCGTTTTCCGAAGTCAGGCTGGCCGACTTGCCCGGCAGCATTTCGACGGCGGATTGATTGGCCTGCGGCAATGCGCCGCTGTCGCCGATGGTGTGCCGGACGACATCAATAAAATCCTTCGGCGAGCAACTGGACTTGGAGATGCATTTGTTGGCGCCGGCCCGCCACGCATCCTGAATGAGATTGGTCAGGTAGGTGTTGGAAAAAACGATGATCGGGGTCTTGGCAAAATCCGGTTCCTTGCGGATTTCCTTGATGACGTCCACGCCGGAAATGGTCGGCAGCATCAGGTCGAGAATGATCAGCTCCGGCTGGAACGTGCGCATGATTTTCAGCCCCGCCTCGCCGTCGGGCGCGATTTCGGCCTGGTAGCCCTCGACCGCAAGCTTGTTGCGGTAAACATTGGCGACAATCTGGTCGTCCTCGATGATCAGGATTTTTTTCATGCTGGATTGAATTTGGCAATGACCTGGGTGAGTTCAGGCTGGGTCTTCAAAAATTCACGGATGCGCTCAAATTCACCGGCGGCAGTTTCACAAATCGGACCCGCGTCCGTCAATATACCCGACGCGCCCAGTTTTTCCAGTTCGCGCAGCCGGGGTACCAGATGCGTCATGCCCATCGTCGCGCTCGCCCCTGCGCAGCTGTGGGCCACGCGGCGGACGGCATCGGCGTTGCCGTCGCGAATGGCCTCGCGCATTTGCACAAATTGTTTCTGGGTCTGCGTGAAATACATCTCCACCAATTCACGCAGATTGTCCAGGTTGCCATCCGTCAAATCATTCATCCGCACTAGGTCCACCGGCGCATCCGCCGGCACCTCCGGCTTGGGAATCTCGCGGAGCGCGCTGGAATCCATGGCGATTTTTCCGCCCCATTTTTCAATCATGTCGCGGACATCCTTTGGCCGGACCGGCTTGGACAGATAATCGTCCATGCCGGCGGCGATGCACTTGTCGCGGTCGCCCGCCATCGCGTGCGCCGTCATCGCGCAAATGATGATGCGCGACTGAAAATTTCTCTGTTCGCCGCTCATCTGCCGCTTGCGGATGTTCCGCGTGGCGTCCAAGCCGTCCATTTCCGGCATCATCACATCCATGAAAACCAGATCGAACGGCTCGTGCTCGATGGCTTCCAGCGCCTCGCGACCGTTGCCCGCGACCGCCGGCTGATAGCCGAACTGCTGCAAAATCCGCACAGCGACTTTCTGGTTGATGACATTGTCGTCAACGATCAAAACGCGCAACGGCAGCCGCACGGCAAGCACAGCCTCGGTTTTTTTGGGTTCAACCTGGCCGGCCGGAATGCGCGGACTCAACAGCGCCCGCTCCAAAATCGCGCACAACTGCGCCGGCCGGACCGGCTTGTTCACAGTGTGGGCAAACATGACGCGCGACTCGTTCGCGCCGGCGTCTTTTTTTCCCAGCGCCGCCAGCAGCACCACCGGCATCATCGCCGCCGCCGGAAATTTCTGGATCTCGGCCGCCACCGTCGCCCCGTCAATGCCCGGCAGGGCGGCATCAACGAGCGCCAGGTCGAACGTCATGCCTTTGCGGAACACATCCAACGCCTGCGCGGAATTTTCCACCGCCTGCGGCTGCATGCCCCAGCGACGGCACTGTTCAAACAACAGATTCCTGAGCGTCGCGTTGTCCTCCAAAATCAAAATCTTCAGGTCCGCCAGTTGCATCTGGCGTTTCGTGTGCGGCGGCGGCACGGAACCTTCCGGCACCGTCAGCCCGATCGTAAAATGAAACGTCGAACCCTCGCCCGTCATGCTTTCCGCCCACATGCGCCCGTTCATCAATTCGACCAGCCGCCGGCTGATGACCAAGCCCAGGCCGGTGCCGCCATATTTGCGGGCGGTGGAAACATCCGCCTGCGAAAACGGGCGGAACAGCCGTGCCAGTCGGTCCGGCGGAATGCCGATGCCCGTGTCGCGCACCGCGAAATGAAGCCGCAGCGCGTGCGGGTCTTCCGCCTCGGCCGGCGACGGCGTGAGTTTTTCCACGCTGATGATTACGCCGCCGCGCTCCGTGAATTTCAGTCCGTTTCCCAGCAGGTTTACCAGCACCTGGCGCAGCCGCTGCACGTCACCCACGACCTGCGCGGGAATCACGTCCGCCACCTCGTAGGCCAGGTCCAGTTTTTTTTCGTTCGCGCGCGCCGACAGCAGGTCCAGCGACTCCTCAATGCAGCCGCGCAGGTCGAACGCGCGCCGCTCCAGCTCCATCTTGCCCGCCTCGATCTTGGAGAAATCCAGGATGTCATTGATGATGTTCAGGAGCGATTCGCTGCTGTTGTAAATCGTTTCGAGATAGCCGCGCTGGTCCGCCGTCAGCGGCGTTTCCATCAGCAAACCGGTCATGGCGACCACGCCATTCATCGGCGTGCGGATTTCGTGGCTCATCGTCGCCAGAAAATCAGACTTCGCGCGCGAGTTTGCCTCGGCGATGCGGCAGGCTTCCGTCAATTCCTGCTGCCGCTTCGTCATTTGTTCCAGCCGCTGCTTGAGATGCAGCACCCCGGCCAGCCGCGCCCGAAGCAGGCCGTTTTCAAACGGCATCTGGATATATTCATTCAAGCCCAGGTCAAACGCCCGGAGCGTCGCCGAAGTTTCTCCCGCCGCGCCAAAGGCGAGGCTGAACACCGGCTGCGAGGACGGATGATGCTTCAACTGCCGCAGCAAATTCAGGCAGTCGGCCTCGGCGCTTTTCAGATCCAGAAAAATAAAATCCGGCGGATGCGTCTGCAGATACTTCAGGGCGTCCGCGTAATTGGAAACCGAACCGAGGGCGCTGCCGTCCAGCCGGACGACGAGCAGCAGCGTCTCCGCCAGTTTGTGGTCGGAGCCGAGCAGCAGCGCGTGATACTTGTTTGAATTCATCCTGTCTTTGTCGGCGGATAATAGTCGAACGCCGGCGGATTTAACAGTTTTTTAGCGCGGCCAACCAGATGATTTTTTATTTTCCGCGGAAAGTTTTATTGCTGGCCTGCGCCGTCGGCGATAAACTCGCGGCATGTTGCAATCTGTCTCCGAATCCCGCGCCGTTGGCGGGACGCAACTGGCCGCCTACCGCTTCATGCTGCGGGCGCGGCTGTTGGACGACAAATTCGCCGCGCTCTATCGTGCCGGCAAAATCCACGGCGGCGTCTTCCTCGGCCGCGGCCAGGAAGCCCTGAGCGCCGCCATCGGTGTTTCCCTCAATAAATCCGATGTCTTTGCGCCGCTCATCCGCGACGCCGCCGGCCGGCTCGCCTTCGGCGAACCGATCATTGACGCCGTCCGCACCTATCTCGGCTCTGCGCTTGGCCCGATGCGCGGACGCGACGGTAATGTCCATCGCGGCCGGCCGCTGGAAGGCTACCTGCCGATGATCAGCCACCTCGGCGCGATGGTTTCCGTCGTGAACGGAATTCTGTTTGCGCGCCGCATGAAAGGCATCACCGGCATAGTCGGCGCGGCGTGCCTCGGTGAAGGCGCGACGTCCACCGGCGCGTTTCACGAATCGCTGAACCAGGCCGCCGTCGAAAAACTGCCGCTCGTCCTCGTCGTCGCCAACAACCAGTTCGCCTATTCCACGCCGACCAGCAGCCAGTTCGCCTGCACCGACCTCGCGAACAAGGCCACCGGCTACGGCGTCGAATCTCATTCCTTGGACGGCACCGATTTTTCCGACTGTCTGGAAACGGTCGGCTCCGCCGTCGCCCGCGCCCGCGCCGGTCACGGCCCACAACTGGTCGTGGCTAATTTGCTCCGCCTCTGCGGCCACGGCGAACACGACGACGCCAGCTACATCGCGCCGGAAATAAAAAATTCTCCGCTCGGCCGCGACTGCCTGAAGGTGGCGGAAGAATTTCTGCTGAAGAAGGATTTTGCCGATGCCGCGCAGCTCGCCGTCTGGCGCAGCGAAGCCATCCGCGAAATCGAGGAGACTGTCGCACAGGCGCAGCGCGAGCCCGCGCCCGATCCGTATGAAGAAAAATGGAGCGCCCTGTCCTCCGAACACTTGAACGAACTGCGTGAACAATGAATGAAAAATTAAAAAACGCACGGCAGGCCGCCCTTGTTTCTGCATTCTGCATTCTTCATTCTGCCTTTCCCGCATGAGCATCACCTATCTCGAAGCCATTCGCGAAGCGCAGGCCCATGCGCTGCGCGACGATTCGCGTGTGTTTATCTACGGGCAGGATGTCGGCGCGTTCGGCGGCGCGTTCAAGGCCACAAAGAATTTGCAGAAGGAATTTCCGGGCCGCGTGCTCGACGCGCCCATCAGCGAAGATGCCATCATCGGCCTCGCCGTCGGCACGGCCATCGAAGGCATGCGGCCGATCATCGAAATGCAGTTCGCTGATTTTTCCACTGTCGCGTTTAATCAAATTGTCAACCAAGCCTCGACACTTTTCTGGCGCACGAATGTCCCCTGCCCAATCACCGTCCGGCTGCCGTTCGGCGGCACGTCCGGCAGCGGGCCGTTTCACAGCCAGTGCCTCGAAGCCATCTACGCACATTACCCCGGCCTCGTCGTGCTGACGCCAGCGACGGTGGAAGATGCCTATTCCATGCTGTTGTCCGCCGTGGCGATTGATGACCCGGTGATTTTCTGCGAACATAAATTTCTCTATTACCATCTCAAGGCCGAAAAATTGCCCAACGAAGCTTTGCCCATCGGCAAGGCTCGCATCGCCCGCGAAGGCCGCGACCTCACCATCGTCACCTACAGCGCGATGGTGCATGAGGCGCTCGCGGCGGCGGACGAACTCGCCACCGAAGGCTGGCAGGTGGAAGTCGTGGATCTGCGTTCGATCAAACCGCTCGATACCGACACTGTCGTCGCCAGCGTCGCGCGCACCGGACGGCTGCTCTGCGTTGGCGAAGCGTGGCCGTGGGGCGGCGTGACGGCGGAAGTTATCGCCCGCGTTTCCGCTGAGAGCTACGGCCTGCTCGATGCACCGCCGCAACGCCTGAACGCCAAAGACACGCCGGTGCCGTATCATCCGAACCTCTGGGCCGCGCACCGACCGACCGCGCGCAGCGTGGCGGCCGCCGCCCGCAAACTCATCCGCTTTTAATTTTATGCCGCAGATTTCCATCATCATGCCGCAGCTCGGCGAATCCATCGCGGAGGCGGCCATCATCAATTTTCTGGTGAAGCCCGGCGATCAGGTCGAGGGCGGACAGGATTTGATCGAGGTTGAAACGAACAAGGCCACCATGACCGTCACCGCGCCGTGCGGCGGACGGATTGAAAGCTTTTCCGCGCAGCTCAATGAAAGCTACGCCGTCGGCGACGTGCTGGGAAAAATTGAAGCCTCAAAAGAGGAAGCCGCGCGCTTCGGCCTCGACGTTCCCGCGCCAACAAAAGCCGGCGACACCGAAACCATCACCAACAAACCACGCAACGGCACCGGCTCGCGCGTCGAGCCGACCGTGCGCGGTCTGCCCGTGCCCGCCAATGCCAGCGGTGCGAGCTACATGTCGCCCCGGCTCAAGGCGCGGATGCAGGAACTCGGCTTGAGCGCCGCCGACCTTGCGGGCATCGCCGGCAGCGGTGCGGCGGGTCGCGTGACCGTGGAGGATTTTGAAAAATTCATGGCGCATTTGGACAAACAGAAGCTGACCAAGGCTTCGTCCATGCGCGTGGCCGTGGCCGACGCCATGCGCCGGAGCTGGACGCGGCCGATTGCCACGGTCGGCCTGCCCGTGCAACTGGACGCCGTGCTCGTGCATCGCAAATCGTGCGAACCGAAACCTGGCCCGGCGCTTTACGCCTTGCGCGCGCTGGCCGTGGCGCTCGCGGAAAACAGCGCGGTCGCCGGCCGGCTCGTCGGCTGCAACATTGTTCATCCGTCGGCCATTGACGTGGGTTTCGCCGTGGAAGCCGAGGACGGCGTGCTGGTTCCAGTTCTGCGCGGCGCGGATAAAAAGCCCTTGAAGGAACTTGTTTTGCGCTACAACGAACTCGTGGAACTCGCGCGGCAGAGAAAATTGCCGGCGGACGCCACCGGCGGCTCCGTCGCCACGGTGACGAATTTTGGCACGTTCGGACTTATTTGGGCCACGCCAATTCCGCTGCCGGAACAAACGCTGGTTCTGGGTTTGGGTGCCGGCCGGAAAATGCCACATTGGGACGAGGCCAAGGGTCAATTCCTGCCGGTGACGGAAGCCTATCTCACCTTGAGTTTCGACCACCGCGTGCTGGATGGCGGCGCGGCCGGACGACTGCTCCTGCGCATCGGCGATTTGATGCGGCAGCCGGAAAAATTGTAAGCGACAGAACGTCGGTCTTAACCTTCTGACTTTTGGATACTGCTGCGGCTGGAGTTGGAGAACGCCACCGTGTCGAGCGAGAACAATCCGCCGCCCGCGATGACGAGGATGACGTAGCCAGCCAGATAGAGGAAGGCCAGTTCACCGCCGCTCATGGAGCTCTTGTGAACCATCAGAAACGCGACGAACATGTCAATCACCAGCACCGACGCCGCCACGCGTGTGAACAGGCCGACGGCCAGCAGCAACGATCCCAGCACTTCGGCGAAAATCACCAGCACCAGGCTGGCTTCCTGCCCAAAGCCCAGCGGATCGGGAAAAGTGCCAACGATGTCCTTGAAATGCGCGAACTTGTCCAGCCCGTGGTTGAACAGCATCGCGAGGCCGAACCACAAACGCGCCACCAACAAAGCCATGCTGGTCAAATCTGAGTCGTCCGAGGGAATAAAAAGTTTTTTGAACATGACGGCATATTAGCAAATTTCGTTTCTCGATGCCAGTCAAAACATAAAACTTCTGTCACGGGCTAACCATGAAAGAAGCTTTTGGTCACCGTTAATAAAACTTAAACCACCTTCACCAGCTCTGCCGGTTCGTAGCGGATCTTGGCGAGGCTGGCATATTTGTCATCCGCCGCGCGATAGCCGAGCGCGCAAGCCACCACCGTTTTGTAGCCGGTGCCGACGAGACCAAGAATCTTGTCATATTCCGGCGGGTTGATGCCTTCCATCGGACACGCGTCCACGCCGAGCACGGCGGCGGCCGTCATCAGATTGCCGAGCGCGATGTAGCATTGGCGCGCGGCCCATTCGTGGGCGATTTTTCCGCGCGGGCCGTTCACCACATCGCCCAGCATCATCCCGCGATAAGCCGCCAGCGAATCCGCCGATATGCCGCGCACCTTGGCGGAGCGCTGGATGAAGCGGTCAACGTCCGCCTCCTTCATTTCCGTCCGCGCCGTGAACACGACGAAATGTGAGCAGTCCACGACTTGCTTCTGGCCCCACGAATTCGGCAGTAGCGCAGCGCGTTTGGCCGCGTCCTGCACGATAAGAAAATGATACGGCTGCAAACCGTAACTTGTTGGCGTCAGCACCAGCGTCTTTTCCAAGGCGCTCCACACCTCGGCAGGAATTATTTTGTTGGCGTCAAAAAACTTGGTGGCGTAGCGCCATTCCAAGGCTTTCAACAATTGCTGAATGTTTTGATTACTCATAATTTTATTAAAACCGTCCGCGCAAAGTTACATAGTCCGCCGGAAATGCAATTTTTTCTTCACGCCGGGAAAATTTGTTCCAGAATCAGGCCATGCCGCAATTGCACATCCGCCGCGCCACCGTGGACGACCTGCCCGCGCTTAAATCGCTCTGGCTCGCCGCGCGCCTGCCGGCGGACGAACTGGAAAACCGCCCCACGGAATTTCAAATCGTCGAGGCCGACGGCCGGTTTGCCGGGGCCATCGGCGTGCAGATTGTCCGCCAGCATGTGCGGCTGCACAGCGAGGATTACACGGACTTCTCCGTGGCCGACGCGGCACGCGAACTGTTTTGGGATCGCGTCCAGAAGCTGGCCGCCAATCACGGCGTCTTCCGCGTCTGGACGCTGGAGGCGTCGCCGTTCTGGACGCGCTGGGGCTTTCAACCGGCGAGCGCGGAAACCCTCGCGCGCCTGCCGGACGAGTGGAAAAATCTGGAAGGTCGCTGGCTGACGCTGGAATTGAAAAATGAGGACGCCATCAACGCCGTGCTGAAAAACCAGTTCGCCGGCTCCATGGATTCAGAAAAAAAGCAGATGGCGCATATCGCCGAGCGCGCACGGAAACTCAAACTGTTCATCATCATCGCCGGCTTTGGAATTTTCTTTGTCTGCCTCGCCATCGCGGCGTGGCTATTAATACACCGCCAGTCAGGCGGTCGCTGACGCAAGCGGCATCGCCGATCAGCACGCCACCGCTGGCGCGTTGAACTCGTCCGCGTGATAAGAGCTGCGCACCATCGGGCCACTGGCGACGTGAACGAAGCCCATTGCCTCGGCGCGCGTTTTGTATTCCGCAAATTTCTCCGGCGGGACAAATTCCACCATCGCCAGATGCTTCAATGTCGGCTGCAAATACTGCCCGAGCGTAAGGATGTCGCAGCCTGCCACGCGTAAATCCCGCAGCGCCGTCAAGACTTCTTCCTCGCGTTCACCGAGGCCGAGCATGAGGCCGGACTTCGTATAAATGGTTTTACCGCGCCTGTCCTTCACTTTTTTCAGCACGCTCAACGAACGGTCGTAAGTCGCGCGATGCCGCACGCTCGGCGTCAGGCGGCGGACGGTTTCGAGATTGTGATTGAAAATCTGCGGGTTTGCCGCGAGCACGCGTTCGATGGATTCATCGCTGTCCTGAAAATCGGGAACCAGCACTTCGATCACAATGCCGGGATTCAGTTTGCGAACCGCCTCAATCGTCTGGCGAAAATGTTCCGCGCCGCCGTCCGCCACGTCGTCGCGCGCAACGGTGGTGATGACGACGTGTTTCAATTTCATCCGGCGCGTCGCCTCGGCCACGCGCAGCGGTTCATCGGCTTCGAGCGGCAGCGGCTTGGCAGTGGCCACGGCGCAAAAACCGCAGGCGCGCGTGCAGCGGTCGCCGGCGATCATGAACGTGGCCGTGCCTTTTTCCCAGCATTCCCAATGGTTCGGGCACTTGGCGCTTTCGCAGACGGTGTGCAGCTTGAGTTCGCCGAGAAGGTTACGAGTCTGCGCAAAGCTGTCCGACGTGGGCAGCTTGATGCGCAGCCATTCCGGCAGGCGCGGGCGGGTTTTTAACTCAGACATCGTCATTTCAATTATTTTCAGCCACAGATTAACACAGATGAAACACAAATGGGAAAAACCATTTTATGTGTTTTTTTGGTTTCCATCGGTTGCTTCAAATTGTTTCCAAAATGTCGCCAGCTCGTCCGGGCCGAAGTCGGCGAGAATTTGGCCATCCACGTCAATCACCGGCGCAAGCGTCTGGCCGGAGAGTTTGACCATTTCGATCATGGCCTGGGTGCTGGAAGTTACATCCAGCTTCTCGTATTGGATCCCGCGCTCGTCGAGCCAGCGCTGGGCCTTGTGGCACCAGCCGCAATACGGTTTGATGAAAAGTCGAATCTGCACAAAAGATCACCCACCAATCTGCTTCTTGTAATCCTCCGGCGAAAGCAGCGCGTTCACTTCGGCGGCGTTGCTCAATTTGATTTTGTAAAACCAGCCGTCGCTGTCCGGCGCGGTATTCACCAGCGCGGGATTGTCCACCACGGCGGAATTGACGGCGGTGATTTCGCCGCTGACGGGCGAATAGATATCGCTCGCGGTCTTGACGGATTCCACCACGGCGCAGGCTTCGCCGGCCTTGACCTTGCGCCCCACGGCAGGCAGCTCCACGAAAACGATGTCGGTCAGTTCGGCCTGCGCGTGGTCGGTGATGCCCACGGTCGCCGTGTCACCGCTGACGCGGAGCCATTCGTGGGATTTGGCGTATTTCAGATCGGAAGGAATGTTGCTCATAAATTTATTTTAAAACCTGTCCGCAGATTACTCAGATTGTGCAGATTTTCAAAACCCATTCTTAATCTGCAAAAATCTGCACGAGCTGCGGTTAAACATTTTTGTAAATCGGCTTCGGCACGACGACGGCGGCGAAACGCCTGCCGCGAATTTCGATCTCAATTTTCGTATCCGGCTTGGCGAGCTCCGGCGGCACATAGCCCATGCCGATGCCGAGATTGAGCGACGGGCTTTGCGTGCCGCTCACGACTTCGCCAACCCGCACGTCGTTCGCCCAAATCGGATAGTGCGGGCGTGGCGGCGCGGATTTTTCGGCCATCTTGAAGGCGACGCATTTCTTTTTCACGCCGTTGGCTTTTTGCTGCGCGAGCACGGAACGGCCGTTGAAATCGCCCTTGTCGAACGCGACGAAGGAACCGACGCCGGCTTCAATCGGCGTGGTCTGCTCATCGAGTTCGTGACCGTAAAGCGGATAGCAAACCTCGGTGCGCAACGTGTCACGCGCGCCAAGACCGGCGGGTTTCAAACCAAACGGCTGGCCGACGGAAAGAAATTTGTCCCACAAATGCCGGATGGATTCATCGCCCCCGACGATTTCAAATCCGTCCTCGCCGGTGTAACCGGTGCGAGAGACGAAGACGCTGTAGTTCTCAAAATTAAAGCCGGCGATCTGGTTTTTCTTCAGGTCGGTCACGGCATTGACCTGGAACACGGATCTGGATGCGCCGGGAATGACGAGATTGATGAATTCCTTCACGCGCGGACCCTGGATGGCGATGGCGGCGTAGTTGTGCGAGGCGTCGGTGAGATGGAGCTCGCCGGAAAATTTTGCGGCCTGCGACTTCAGCCACGCGACGTCGGGTTCAATACGCGAGGCGTTGATGATGAGAAAATAAACGCCCACGGAAAGTTTGTAGGCATAAAGGTCGTCAATCACCCCGCCGGCCGGATTGCACATCAGGGTGTATTGACCCTGGCCAGACCCGAGCTTGCGGAGGTCGTTGGTGAGAACCGAATTCAAAAACGCTTCCGCCCCGGCACCGCTGACGGTGACTTCGCCCATGTGCGAGATGTCGAAAATCCCGGCGGCCTGGCGGACGGCGAGATGCTCGTCGGTGATGCTGGTGTATTGAACCGGCATTTCCCAGCCACCGAAATCAATGAGCTTGGCGCCTAGTTTTTGGTGCGCGGAATACAGTGCGGTGCGTTTCAACATGGCTTCAGGATGCAAAAATATGGAAAGCGGCGCAATCTTTGCCGCCACGCTGGCGCACCCGCGGCGGCCAAAATGCCAAGCAAAAAAACAAGCGGGGATTCCAATGAATGCGCAAAAGATGGCGTTTATTTGCCAATTCTCGGCCAGCTTCGCCGGCTAAAAAATTGTAGTTATCATTTGAAATGAACAAGGTGATTTCCCGCCGACAGCTCAGCCCGAACATCACACGGCTGGACGTGCTGGCTCCGCGAATCGCGGAGATCCGCCGGCCCGGACAATTTGTCATCGTCTGCCTGACCGAAGATTCGGAACGGATTCCGCTGACCATTGCCGACAGCAATCCGGCCAGCGGCACCATCACCCTCGTCATTCAGGCGGTCGGCCACAGCACGCTGGAGCTGACCGCGCTCGAACCGGGTGCCTTCATCTGCGCCGTCACCGGGCCGCTGGGGCATCCGACGGAACTGCCAGCCAGCGGAAACGCGCTTTGCATCGGCGGCGGGGTCGGGGCGGCGGTCGTTCATCCCATCGCCCAAGGCCTGCATCGGCGCGGCGTCCGGGTCACCAGCATCATCGGTGCCCGAACGCGGGAGCAAATTATTTTTGAAGCTGAACTCCGGCAGTTTGGAAATTTGATCATTTACACGGATGACGGCAGCCACGGCCGCCGGGGATATGTCACGACTCCGATGCCCGAGCTGCTCGCCAACAACACTTGGGATGTCGTCTATGCCGTCGGCCCCGGGCTGATGATGCAGGCGGTGGCGGAACTGACGCGACCGGCAAAAATCCGCACCATCGTTTCGCTCAACCCGGTGATGATTGACGGCACCGGGATGTGCGGCGGCTGTCGCGTGTCCGTGGGTGGTGAAACCAAATTCGCCTGCGTGGACGGGCCGGAATTCGACGGGCATCAGGTGGATTTCCGCGAACTGCTGGACCGGCTGACCATTTATCACACCTTCGAGGAATCGGCCCACCGCGCGCCAAGCGGCCATTGCGACAAGAAAATTTCCATTCCGAACGAACCGAAATGAACACCCGGCTGACCACCAAACAGCGCCTGCAAATTCCGCGTCACAAAATGCCGAAACAGGAAGCGTCTATCCGGGCAGCCAATTTTTCCGAGGTCAACCTCGGTTACACCGAGCAGCTCGCTTTGCGGGAGGCCAGCCGGTGCCTGAATTGCCGCGATCCGCGCTGCCTGCGCGGCTGCCCGGTGGGCGTGAACATCCCCAAATTTCTCAACCTGCTCGCCCATGGAAAAATGGCCGAGGCCGCGCAATCGCTGCTCCGCGACAATGCGCTACCGGCGGTCACCGGACGGGTGTGCCCGCAAGATATTCAATGCGAGGCGAACTGTGTTCTGGCCGGCAAAGGCGCGTCGGTCAGCATCGGAAACCTGGAACGCTTTGTCGCCGACTGGGCGAGTTCGCATCGTGAACAATTGCCGGCGATTAAAATTTCAGCCAAAGGAAAACCCGTGGCCATCGTCGGCTCAGGGCCGGCCGGCCTGACGGCTGCCGGCGAACTAACACATTTGGGCTATTCGGTGACGCTATTCGAGGCGCTGCACAAACCCGGCCGCGTCCTGTCCTACGGCATCCCGGAATTTCGCCTGCCGAAAAAAAATGTCGCCCAGGAAATCGAACGGCTCCGGGTGACGGGCGTAACAATTGAATGCAATGTGGTGATCGGTCGCACCTACACGCTGCCGGAATTGCAAAAGCAATTTGCCGCGGTCTTTATCGCCAATGGCTCCGGCCTGCCGATGTTCATGAATATTCCGGGGGAAAATCTGAAAGGCGTATATTCGGCGAATGAATACCTGACGCGGATCAACCTGATGGGCGCCCACCAGTTTCCACGTTCACGCACGCCGGTGATCAACGGCGTGCGGGTCGCGGTCATTGGCGGCGGCAATGTGGCGATGGACGCGGTCCGCATCGCCCGCCGGATGGGAGCCAGCGACGCGATGATCGTCTATCGGCGCTCCCGCAGCGAAATGGCCGCCCGCGCCGAGGAGGTTCACCATGCCGAGGCGGAAGGCGTGAAGCTGCAACTGCTCACCGCGCCGCTGGAAATTTTCGGCGATGAAAGGCGCTGGGTGACCGGCCTGAAATGCCAGCGGATGCAGATAGGCGAACCGGATGCGTCCGGACGCGCGAGGCCGGAACCCATTCCCGGCTCGGAATTTATTTTACCCTGTGATGTGGTGGTGGTGGCCATCGGCGCCCGAGCCAATCCGTTGTTAACAGCCACCTGCCCGGAACTGAAGCTGAACCGCCAAGGCAATATTCTCGTGGATGAAAACGGCATGACCAGCCTGCCGGGAATTTTTGCCGGCGGCGACATCGTGCGCGGAGCCGCCACGGTCATCCTCGCGATGGGCGACGGCAAACGCGCCGCCAAGGCCATTGACCGATATCTTCAAAACCAACCAGCCAAGGCCACAGCGTAAAATCAAATTTGCTCAACCCCATTTCTCAGTCTTCATCTGTTCCTTGGTGACACCAAGGCCGTTGATGACCACCTGCTCGGCGAATTCGACGAGTTCGTTCGGGCCGCAGGCGTAGAAAACGGTGTTCGCTAAATCAAGGACGTGCTCTTTCACCCATTCCGGCGTGATGCGTCCGCGACGACCACCCCAGGCTTCTTCCTCGTGCAGGCGTGTGCACGTGACGAAAAAGCTGAAGTTGGAATTCTCCTGCTCCAACTGGCGGAACTGCTCATTGAAGATGATGCTGCGCGGTGTGCGGACGCTGTAAAGGACGGTGATTTTCGTGTCGAGCTTGCGCAGAGTGGCTTCGCGCGCGAACGCACGAAACGGCGTGACACCCGAACCGCCGGCAATGCAGACGAGATGCTTGTTCGGCTCGAGCACTGGCAGAAATTTCCCAACCGGCGGGATGACAAACATTTTGTCGCCGGGCTTCGCCCAGTCCACGATGCGTGTGCCCATCTTGCCGTCACGCTTGACGGTCACCTCATAATAGCCGCGTTCGAGCGAACATGAAGAAAGCGAGTAGGCGCGCTTGTAGGTCGTCGTATCCGGCCAGTAAACCGTGATGAACTGGCCGGTCTTGAAGTCGGGGTTGTGGCCTTCCGGCCATTGGAGGCGGATGGTTTTCACGTCGGGTAGTTCGGCGACGACGGAGGCGATGGTCATTTCCAGAATTTCTTTGGCCATAATTATATTGGTTTATAGTTTAGATTAGTTGTCCGGCGGCGGCAAGCGACGATGCGCTACATTGGTTGTCCGTTGCCGGTTTGCAGATGATATTCGCTGAACGCGGCGCGCAAGACTTCTGATATTCTGCCATTTCATGGACAATTTTTGGCAAGTCGTTCCCAGAACTCCTGCGCCAGCACCTCGTAAGCCGCCGAGCCGGAACTGTATTTATCGTAATGAATGATGGGCTTCCCGAAGCTAGGCGCCTCGGCCAGCCGCGTGGTGCGCGGAATTTCCGTCTCAAATACTTTTGCGCCGAGCAGTTTGCGGACTTCCTCGACCACCTCGTTGGACAGCCGCGTGCGACCGTCGAACATCGTCATCACCACGCCGAAAATTTCCAGCTTGGGATTAACACCTGCCGCGCGCAACTGGTCGAGGATGCGCGTCATCATCGAGATGCCTTCGAGCGCGTAATACTCACACTGAAGCGGAATCAAAATGCCGTCGCTGGCGGCAAAGGCATTAAGCGAAAGAATGCCGAGCGAAGGTGGGCAGTCTATAAAAATCACGTCATAACGCCCGCTGTCGCGCACCGGCTGGAGCACCTGCGCCAGCCGGTGAAGATGATTTTCCATGCGCGCGAGCTCCAGATCGGCGGCGCATAAATCCACCTCGCTGGGAACCAGCGCCAGCCGCTCAAATGCGGTGGGCTTGATTTTTTCGAACAGGCTGCCGGAGCCAAGCAAAACCTGATACGCGCTGTCGCCCTCGATTTTTTCAATGCCGACGCCGCTGGTGGCGTTGGCCTGCGGATCAAGATCAAAGAGGAGAATATTCTTCCCGGTGGACGCGAGGCAGGCCGCGAGATTGACGGCGGTGGTGGTTTTTCCCACGCCACCTTTCTGGTTGGCTACGGCGATGACTTTGGTTGGCACTGCCGCATTAAATGAAAAGTGCGGTGGCGTTTCAAGCGCACACCGCGCAAAAATGGAAATTTTTCGGCTTAACGGCCGACCGGCGCAAAGCTCGCCGGTTGAAACAACGTGGCCGACGCGGGCTGGCCAAACAACGTGGCCACCGGCTGAAGGCTGGTCACAGGGTTGGTGCTGGCCACGATGCCCGATGAATCCGGTGCCGCCACCAGCGCTGGCGCGGTCATGGAAGCAACGGAACTGGCCGCAGCCGCTGTTGGTTCGGAAACGGCCAGCAAATTTTTAGACGTGCCATCCGGGCGATCCGAAAACACCACGACCAAAAGCAGCAGCAGGCAAAGGCTGGTGGCAAATCCGCCGATCAAACCCGGACGGGTCTCAAAAATTCGGAAAAAACTCATCAGCCACGGCGCATTCGGCTGGAGGCTTTCGGTGTAGTTTTGGGAACCACCCGCCTCGCCGGCGCGGATGCGCGAGATAACTTGGCCGGAGAAGTGGTTGAAATAACCCGGCGGCGGAACCTCGTGCTGTTTGAGCTTCAACAGCCGTTTCAGGTCTTCAAAATTATTTTCGTTTTGATTCATGCTGGTTTTGCATATTCGGCCAGGTAGCCCTGCAGTTGCCGACGCGCATAGAACAGCCGCGACCGCACCGTCCCGATGTTGCAATCCATGACTTCCGCAATTTCCTCGTGCGACTGCCCCTGCACATCATGCAGCACCACTACCATTCTGTGGGGTTCAGACAGCTTCATCAAGGCTTCGTTCAATTTTTTTTGCAGTTCCGTCAGCCCGGCTTCCCGGAACGGCGTTTTGTCAGAAATCAGGGCCACCAGATCGGGATTATGCTCGGTGTTGAAATCGAGGTCATTCAGGCTGAAATGATGCTTGTTTTTGCGCTGCTTCAGAAAATTGATGGTCTTGTTGACGGCAATCCGGTAAAGCCAGGTGTAAAAACTGGAACCGCCCTTGAAGGATTTCAGCGCCTGATACGCCTTGATGAACGAGTCCTGTGCGAGATCGTTGGCGTCATCGTGGTTGGCGGTCATGTGGTAAATCGTCGCGTAAATCCGCTGCTGATAACGCTTCACCAGTTCATCATAGGCCCCGAGATCGCCTTTGCGCGCCCGGCGCACCAAATCTCCTTCCAACATGCCGGCGGGGGTATTGGCATCGGCGATGGGAACAGTTTCAGACATAATCATTGAACCGCCAAAGCCGCCGTTTGTTGCGCGAGAAAACCGGTTAATTCCAGCAGCCCCGCCTGCCCCGGCGATGCCGGCAAAACCCGCAAGGCGTGCCGCGCCAGTTCCAAATAACGCTCAATCTCACCCACGGACGGCTCGAACGTTTCGTATTTTGCCAGCAGCCTCTTGACCGCCGCAAAATTCCCCGGCTGCCATTTTGTAATCAACTTTTCCAGCGCCGCGCGGTCGGCGGCATTGGCGCGCTCCCACGCGAGCAGCACCGGCCATGTCAGCTTGCCCTTGGCCAGATCCGTGCCCAGCGATTTGCCGGCCTCGGCTTCCGTGCCGAACAAATCCACGCAGTCGTCATAAATTTGATACGCCGTGCCCACCGCCGCGCCAAACTCGCGCAGGGCCGCCCGCTGCTCCGGCTTCGCTCCGCTCAAAAACGCCGCCAAATCACAGGAGAGCGTGAACAGCTCGCCGGTCTTCATCTCGATGACACGAAAATAATCCTGCCGCGCCGCCCCAAAATTCCGCCGTTGCTGCGTCTGCAAAATTTCGCCGGAACAGACCGTGTTCGTCGCCAGCGACACCGCCCGGCAAATTTCCGTCGTCGGAAAATCAGAAGCCAGTTTCAGCGCCTGCGCAAACAGGCAGTCGCCGAACAGCACCGCGATCTCATTGCCCCATTTGGCCGCCACCGTCGGGCTCCCGCGCCGGATTTGCGCCTCATCCATCACATCGTCGTGAACCAGCGTGGCGAGGTGGATCATTTCGATGATGACCGCCGCCGAGACATGCGGTTCGCCCGGCTTGCCAAAGCAGCCCGCCGCCAGCGCCACCAGCGTCGGGCGCAGGTGCTTGCCGCCGTTGTTCAGCGCGTGCTCGGCATAAGGCACGATCTGCGGATCAAAATCCCGCGCCTGCCGGGTCAGCCGCGCCGTCACCGCATGGAGGAACGGCTCCACCGGTTCCACAATCTTTTTCCAAGAACGGGCGGCGGGGTCTGAAGCGTGTTCGATTTGGGAATTGCCCACTTTGGATTCAGCAGCCAGCATTGCGTCAATTTTAGTTTCGGCGCGCTGGCGAGTCAAACTTGTTATATTTTGTCCTGGTGAAAGCAAAAAGCGCGGACGGTTGCCCGCCCGCGCCATCAATTCTATTGCGATTTACGCCTTGGCTTCAACGGCGGCTTCCTTGTCGCGGTCTTCCATCGCGGCCTTGCGCGAGAGCCGGACGCGGCCTTTTTCATCCACGCCGAGGCATTTCACAGTGATGTCGTCGCCTTCCTTGACGATGTCTTCGGTGCGTTTCACGCGGAAGTTCGCCAGTTCGCTGATGTGAACCAGGCCGTCCTTGCCGGGAAGAAACTCGACGAACGCGCCGAATTCTTTCACGGTCACAACCTTGCCGCGGTAGATCTTGCCAATCTCGGCTTCGGCAGTGACGCCGCCAATGGCGTCCACGGCAATCTTCATGCCCTCCGCCGAAACAGAGAAGATGTTGACCGTGCCATCGTCCTCGATGTCAATTTCACAGCCGGATTCCTCGACGAGGCGCTTGATGTTCTTGCCGCCGGGTCCGATGATCGCGCCAATTTTTTCAGGATTGATCTTGAGCGTGGTGATGCGCGGCGCGTATTTGCTGATGTCCTTGCGCGGCTCGGAAATGGTCTTGGCCATCTCGGCAAGAATCGCAAGGCGGGCAATGCGGGCTTTTTCCACCGCAATTTCCATGATGGAATGCGGAATGCCCTTGAGCTTGAGATCGAGCTGGAAACCGGTAATGCCTTTTTCCGTGCCGGCGATTTTGCAGTCCATGTCGCAATACGCATCTTCCCAGCCGATGATGTCGGTGAGGAGCTGGTATTTGGAAATGGCGTCGCCGCTGTATTCGGTGCAGATGCCAACGCTAATGCCAGCCACCGGACGAATCATCGGAACCCCGGCGTCGAGCAGCGCGAGCGTGCCGCCGCAGACCGAGGCCATCGAGGTGGAACCGTTGGATTCCATGATCTCGCTGGTGACGCGGATAGTGTAGGGATAATTCTCGGACGGAATCATGGATTCAATCGAGCGTTCGGCAAGCGCACCGTGGCCGATTTCGCGGCGGCCGGGACCGCTAATGCGGCCGGTTTCACCGACGGAAAAATTCGGGAAGTTGTAGTGAAGAATAAATTTCTTCTCGGTGCCGCCGCCGGTGTAGGAATCAAATTCCTGCGTGTCGTCGCCGGTGCCGAGCGTGGCGAGCGTGACGGCCTGCGTTTCGCCACGGGCGAACAGCGCAGAACCATGCGAGCGCGGCAGGATGCCCACTTCGCTGGTGATCGGACGAACCTGTTCAAAATTACGGCCGTCGAGGCGCTTGCCGCTTTCGAGGATCAATTTGCGGACGGCTTCCTTTTGGATGTAATAAAACGCATCATTGATGACAAACTGCGTGACTTTTTCCGCGCCAAATTTGGCGATAAGCTTCGTGCCGACCTCATCCTGAATCGCCTTGCAGGCGGCTTCGCGGTTGAGTTTGCCGGGCGTGAGCAAAGCGGGAATGAAACGGTCACCGGCGAGCGCCTTGGCTTCGGCGAGAATTTCGTCGGGCACAATTTTCAGCGTGATCGCGCGCTTCGGCTTGCCGATTTTCGCGGCAAGTTCCTTCTGCGCGGCAATCATCGGCTGGATGACTTCCTGAGCATATTTCAACGCGGCGGCGAAATCAGCTTCGGAAATTTCCTTGGCCGCGCCTTCATACATGACGATGTCTTTTTCGTTGCCGACATAGACGAGGTCGAGATCGCTCTCAGCCTTTTCGGCGTGCGTCGGGTTGGCGATAAACTTGCCATTAATGCGGCCAATGCGTGCCGCGCCCAGCGGGCCGGCCCACGGAATATCGCTGACCATCAACGCGGCGCTCGCGCCGACGATGCTCAAAATATCAGGATCGTTCTCGCCATCTGCGCTCAACAGCACAGTCTGGACCTGAACTTCGTTATACCAGCCCTTCGGAAAGAGCGGACGGATCGGACGGTCGGTAAGACGGCAGGTGAGAATTTCCTTTTCCGTCGGCCGGCCTTCGCGCTTGAAATAGCCGCCGGGGAATTTTCCGGCTGCGGCCGCCTTTTCGCGGTAATCAACGGTCAACGGGAAGAAGTCCTGACCTTCCTTGGCTTTCGTGGCGGCCACAGCGGCCACGATGACGATGGTTTCGCCCATCTGGACGGTGACGGCACCATCGGCCTGCTTGGCCAACTTGCCGGACTCAATGATGATCTGTTTGTCGCCGATGGCGGCGGTAATTTTCTCTGACATAACTGACTTTCTGGTGCCGCCTCCCGAGGAACTTCAGTGAACCCCGAAAGTTTTCGGAGCTGAATGAAATTTCCCGAAGGCGGTATTTTCTACGCGAGGTTTTGGTGGTGGAATCGGGGCGTTCGCGTGGACAACCAAATTCCAGAAACGACTGGCGGGCTTGAAGTAGGAAAAAAGCCGCGCCAGCCGAAAATTAAATGACTTACTTGCGCAGCTTGAGCTTTTTGGTGACGGCCTGATAGCGGCTCACGTCGGTATTTTGCAGGTAATCGAGCAGGCGGCGGCGCTGGCCGACCATCAGCAGCAGCCCTCGGCGGGAGCTGTGATCCTTCTTGGCCGTCTGCAAATGCTCGGTCAAATGGTTGATGCGGTGCGTGAGCAGCGCGATTTGCACGTCGGCGGAACCCGTGTCCTTGTCGTGCGTCTTAAATGTTTCAATCGTCTTTGTCTTCGCTTCCATAAATTAAATGAGTGAAAAAGAATAATTATTAACCATCCGGCTGTAAAGCGAATTAAGCGGCGAATTTCGACCAATGCCAGGTCAACACCCTTTTGGCGGCCGCCGTCAGCTTGAATTTTTCGCCCATCCGCAAGCCTTCCACCCAGAAAATCTCCCCGCCGGCTGTCGCCGCCAAAACCAGCGCCCGGCGGCGACCGGCAGAAATTTTCGCATTCACAAACAAATCCTGCACCTTCACCGCCGACGGCAAACCGATGGGCTGAAACCGGTCGCCCGCCCGCCAGTGACGCAAAACAATTTCCCTGCCGACCGTGTCCGCAGCAAAAAATTCCGTCTGGTGGGGCGAACGTCCCCGCACGCCGGCAAATTCTTTTAAATCCCAGCAAAATTCCCAACCGCCAAACACCGTCCGGCCAGCTCTGCCGTTAAATTTGAATTTGATTTCATCCGCTTGAAACTTTTCATCAAAGTGTCCGCTTGATTTCTTCAGTTGAACTTTTCCGTCCGCGCCACGCGCGACGGAAAAATCGGAGCCAATGCTGACAAATTTCCCCGGCGCAGCACGAAGCCGCTCGACCAGTTCAAAATCCGAAACCACGCCAAGTCCCGTCAGTTGCCGCTGCAAGACCTGCCGCTGGACGGCGACCGGTAATTTTTCAAACGCCATTTCTGGCTTCGCCAGCCACGCCACCGCCGTCGCACCGGTAAATTCCGCCTCCGCGCCGGTGATTTCCATCTGCCGTAAAACCGTTTTCGTCAGGCCCGGCTGGTATTTCTTTTGCAGCAGCGGCAGCAGCTCGTTGCGAATCCGGTTGCGTAAAAAGTCGGATGAAAAATTCGTCGCGTCGTCGCGAAAACGGATCTTGTTCGCATGTGCAAACTCAAGAATCTCCGCTTTGGAAAAACCCAGCAGCGGGCGGACGAGCGCGATTGTTTTGTCGGCAGGCGACGGCGACCGCCATTTCATGCCCGCCAAGCCTTCGCCACCCGCGCCGCGCAGCAGACGCAGAAAAAAAAGCTCCACCTGGTCGTCCGCATGATGGGCCAGCGCGATGACGGAAATTTTCTGTTCGCCGGCCACGCGCGCCAGAAATCCGTGGCGAAGTTTGCGCGCCGCCATTTCCACGGAAATTTTCGACTGCGCGGCAAATTGTTTCACGTCGCCGGGTCCGGCATGATATGGCAGCGATAATTTCTTGGCGGTCCGCCGGACAAGCGTTTCATCCGCAGCGCTGGCGCGGCCGCGCAACTTGTGGTTGAAATGCGCGACGGAAATTTTCCAGCGGTTTTTCGGCGTCAGCAGATGGAGAACGTGCAAAAGCACCAGCGAATCCGCGCCGCCGGAAACGGCGACAGGATTTTTTGTCCGCGCGGAAGCAAATGGCGGCTATCAATTTCCGCTTCCGCGCGCCGGAGAAATTCGTTCACGCAGCCATTTTGCTTTTTTTTGACGCGCCCGGCAAGCGGCTGGATTATGGCTCGGCCATCATGGCGCCAGTTCAAGCCGGTAAAATTGTTGCGGAAAATTGGTGGCCGAGGTGTCGGTGAACGGCAACGTGCCGTTGGAACCAAGTGTGTTGGTGGAGATGGGCTGCCAGTTTCCGGGCGGGAATAAATTGGTCGTCGCCTGCAAAATGTAGCTGTAACCGGGCGAGCCGGTGAGGTTCAAATTGAAGCTGCCATCGGGATTGACGGTGACGGCGGCAAGGGCGGGAAACACAACGGCAATGTTGATCGCCTGAAAATTCGTGCCGCCGAAGCCGTCGCTGATCGTGCAAACAAACTGGTCGGCGACGTTGTTGGAATTGAAATAGACAAGCGTGCCGGCATTGTTGGTCACGGTCACGCCATTGGTGCTGACGCCGATGGCGGCGAGAGAAACGGTGTCGCCGTCAACATCGCTCCAGTTGGTGGCGAGGCCGGCGGTCGCGATGTCCAACACCGTGCCGGCACCGCGGGAATAAAATGCCGGCAACGCCACCGGCGGATGATTGGTGATAATTTGCAGCAGCGAATTGGTGGACGGCAAATCGTTCGCGTCACCGGAATAAATGGCGGTGATGGCATTCGTGCCGCGTGGCAATGAGGAAATGTTGGTGCTGGCGGCCTGTCCGGCGGCCAGGTTTTCCGAGTCAAACGCCGAACCGTTGGTGAAAAACTGGACTGCGCCAGTGGCATTGGTTGGCGTGACGACAGCGGAGAAACTCAAATTGTCCTTGAAGCCTGATGGATTTTCCGACGAAGCCAGCATCAGGGCGGTGGAATACAGGTTCACCGTCAGCGTGACGACGGCACTGGTCGTCGCGCCACCGGACGCGGTGGCGACCACGTAATAATTTCCCGCCGCCGCTGAAGCGACATTGGACAACGTCAAGGTGGTGTTGGTTTGGACGGTCAGCGCGACATTGTTGGAATACCACTGGAACGCCAGCGGCGTGCAGGCCGTGATGGCGGCACTGAAGGTCGCGGTGGTGCCAATAAAATTGGTCAAACTTTGCGGCTGGCCAAAAATCACCGGCGGCGTCTGGTCTTGAATAATAATCGTGTTGGTGGAATACGAGGCGTTGCCGGCGGTGTCCTTGACGGTGATGACGATTGAGTTGGTTCCAAGCGGCAAAAGATAATTGTTCGTCGGGCTTTGCGAAATCGTCAACGGTTCGGACAAATCGGTGGCGAGAATAAAGTTGGTTCCGGTCACGTCAGGCATCGGCAGGCTGCAATTGGTGTTCGCCGCGAAAACCAGATTTGTGAAGCTCCACAAAATGGTCGGCGGCGTAGTGTCGCGCACGATGACGGTGCGCGTGACCGTGTTGGTGTTGCCGTTGCCATCGCCGGCCGTGTAGGTGAGCGTGTTGGTGCCGACCACGGTGGTGGTGACCAGGCCGCTGACGCTGACGCTGACTGAACCCGCGCAAACGTCCGCGGCCGTGGCACCAGGATCGGTGAAGGTGCTGCCGAATTCAATATAAATTGGATTTCCGCCGTTGAGCGTGATGGCCGGGGCCAGCGTGTCAATGACGGTCACGAGGGCGCTGTTCGTGGCGCTGCCATAAAGGTTGGTGACAACCACGGCGACGGTGTGATTCGGCAGATGAAGATTGGTGACGGAATAACTGAGATTGGTCGCATTGATCACGGGCGTGCCGTCCAAGCTCCATTGGTAATACAACTGGGCCGTGCCGGAAGCGGCGACGGTGAAAATATTCGTGTTGCTGCCGCACTGGACGGTGCGGTTGGTGACCGACGAACTGGTGAAAACCGGCGGCAACACCACCGTCAAGACGGCGACGCTGCTGGTGGTCACGCCGAAAATATTCGTCACGGACAAATTGTAGCTGCCACTGCTGTTGGTGGTGACGGCGGTGAGCGTGAGGACATTGCTCGTCGCGCCGGAGATGCTCGCGCCGTTGGCGAGGTTCGATCCATTTTTCTGCCATTGATAGACGAGGTTGGTCGAGCCGATGACCGTTGCAGTGAAAACAGCATTGCTGCCGGAATGGATGGTCAGGTTCGTCGGCTGCGTGGAAATCGCGGGCGCGAAGCCGACGTTCAAAATGGCAACGCTGCTGGTGATGGAGCCATACGCATTGGTAACAATCAGCATATAACTGCCCGCGTTGTTCGTTGTTGCGGCTGTGATGGACAGAGCGCTGCTGGTGGTGCCGGAAATGTTTCCACCGGCGGGCAGATTCGTTCCGTCGAACAGCCACTGGAAATTCAGTGGCGATCCGCCGGCGACATTGATGGTGAAGCTGACATTGGCACCGTTGGTTGCTTTTTGACTGGCAGGCTGGGTGATAAAAAACGGGAAGGCCAGCGGTGCCAGCGCATTGATCAGATTCGTTCCGTTGGGAGTTCCCCACCCCGTGCAAAGATCGTAGCCGGCGACGGCGTTGAACAATCCCGCCGCGTTCGTGCCGATGTTGTTGCCGGTGGCGATGTCGTGGAAACAGGCGGCGTAATTCGTCCCGCTGCCGATGAGATAAAGCGCCGGGTTAAGAAATCCGGCGGTCGCGCCGTCGGATGCGACGGACTGCTGGTTGACGAGCGCACAAAACCCAGCCCACAACGGCGCGGCGCAACTGGTGCCAGCACGCCCACCGGTGGTGCCACCGCCGTAGGCGACATAAACCTGATCCGCCGTTAACGCCACATCAGGAATATTGCGCCAGTTGGTCGAGCCCTGGCTGGCCGCAAAGTTGAGGTTCGTCTGCCATGGGGGAATTGAATAGTATGTGCTGATGCCGCCGCCAGAGCCGATGTTGGCATACTGGCCGCCATACGGATTGTAATTCCAGACGGTCTCGGACGACCACGAAGCCCCGGAGCCGTTCATATACAAGGTTGTTCCGCCCACAACCGTAATGTTTGTGGTGTCCATCGGCGTGGAAATAGTCAGGCTGGGATTATCCAATGTTTGGCTACCCGTGTAAGCATCACTATCGCCGGAAGCCTGAAAGTATGACTGTCCCTGCGCCGCCATCTGCTTGAAAATTGTGTCAAACGTCGTGCCTGTGCCGAAAGTGTAAGTAGGGCCACCGACCCACGACCACGAGGAGCTCAATTGCTTCGCCAAATTGTCGTTGGCCATGCGGGTCAACACGTCAATCGGATTGAAATTCTGATTATTCGGGTTGCCTTCATAAACAACCACGCCCGACAAGCCCGGTGCCATGGAGATGGCCATCTCAATGTCCAGACAAACTTCGTCGTTCGCACTTCCGGCATGGCCATTGAACGAGTCCAGCAACACATTCGTCAACGGGACATAGTTCGGGGCATAATTGGTCAGGCCGATGGTGTTTTCATAATTGGTGATGTCGCTTTTGTGATAACCGTCGAATTGCAGCAGGCCGACGGTCTGCCCCGCACCGGTGAGCGGCGAGCCCGGAACATAGGCGTTGCGGAAATCGTTGCCCGCGTAATAGCCGCTGGGACCGGAGCCAGAAAGCGGCTGCACCCGCGAAAGTTTCGCCGGATGCGACAACGGATGCGGACGGGCGAAATCACTCAAGCCCCAAACCTCCGTCACCGACAGGTTCGTGGGCACGAACGGCGCGGAGTCCGGCATGAAGAAATCGCGGTTTTCCGTCGGATGCCTGTAGGTGCGCAGGGTGACGTGGAACGCGCGCTCAATATCGGCCGCCCGGCCCGCCACATCCAGCACCAGGCGGTTGCCGTATGTTTGGGTGACAATCAATCCATTCGTGGTCGCAAAACTTTTCACCGCCTCATAGTCCTGCTCCGTCGGGCCGAACCGCGCGGTGAACTCTTCCGGTGTCAGGTATTTGTGAAAGTTGGTGCTGCGCGGATCGTAAAGCTGCGCGATCAATTCATCCAATTCACGTTGATCCCGCAAGGGTAGGCCGACGGCAAGAGACAGGTCATTCGTCGCCGACAACCGCCCTTGCGGCGTCAGATGCGCCAACGCCTTCGGGACATGACCCTGCAAGATCTTCCACCCCGGGGCCGCGTTCACGACGTTGATTCCGGCAACGCAAAAAAACAGCGCCACCCGGCCGGTTCTTTTTACGGATAACATGGGCTTAAGGAAAACATTAGCCTTCGCCAGCCAAAACGGCGAGACAGATTTTTTGTGTTCACTGGCAAACATGGTTTCTCGATATGCGGTGTTTCAGGGAACGAGCTTGAGCCGGTAAAATTTCTGCGGGTAATTGGCGGTGTCCGGATCCGTGAACTGAAGCGAGTTGGTTTCCGATAAGACTGGTCCGCCCAAATCAGTCCAGTCCGGCTGCGCCAGATCGGTCTTGTATTGAATTTGGTAGGTCTCGCCGGGTGCGGTTTCGAAGGAAAAATTGAAGCCGGCGGGAGCTTGGACAATCGCGCGGATATGCGGCACGGCCACGGGTTTCACGCTGATGTCGTCCAGCCCCAGATAATACGGGTCGTCCTGAAAACCAAATTGGAGGAGCGAGCCGGAATTCGCCGCCGTGACGGTGAACTGCAAATTGGTCCAGACAGTGAACGGCAGGTTCACACCATCATAAATCGTCGCGCCTTCCCACTGCACCTGAAATTCGTTCGGCGTCGCACCGATGGAATTTTTGGGATTGGTGAGCCAGAGCGAAAGCAGATAGGTCTGGCCGGCGGTCGTCGGCAGGGTTTGCGACAGATAACCTAGCGTCGAAGCCTGCCCAAGCTCAGCGCCATAATGTCCGCTGTGAACCAGGCCGGCGCGATTGCCAACCTGGGTGGTGTTCGCGTTCAGGGTCCAGCCGTTGAAATTGCCGGTTTCAAAACCACCGTTGGAGACAATGTTTTGGGCGATGCTCAAGGTGAACGGCAGGCTTTGCACGATTTGATTTTTTTTGTTCCGCACCGTCAAAGTGGTCTTGTAAAGGCCGGCTTTGAGCGTGTTCGCCTTCGCCGTCAGGCTGACGGTGAAATTTGCCTGGCTGACGGCCGCGACCGTGCCGGTGGTCTGGTTGACCGTCAGCCACGCGCTGGAACCCGTGACTTTCAAGACGGCGGAAGTGCCGCCAAGATTTGATATGGCAAAAATCTGCGCAGCGGGAACGAACGATCCGCCGACCGGTCCGACGGCATTGAAGCCGGAGGCCGGCTGGATGGACAGCATTGGCAACACTTGAAGCTGGAAGGTGACCAATTGAACCGCCGTGGAAACTTGATTGGTGAATTTGAAGGTGGCCGAATAATTTCCGACGGCAAGATTGGTGGCCGCCGCGGTGAAACTTACCGTCAGGTTCGTCGTCGTCTGCGGTGCCAGCGAGCCGGCGGCCGGCATGGCGGTCAGCCAGGGCACCGGGTTCGGATTCTGCAAAGTCCACGTCAGCGCCGCAGTGCCCGAATTGGTCAGCGTGATGACGGAATTGGAGGGATTAAACGGTCCGCCGACGGCACCCGCAGCGTTGATCTGCGGATTGGAGAAAATTCCCAGCGATCCCGTCGCCGGACTGCCCTGCCCCACCATGGCATCAATCAGGCTTTGCCCCGCCGGCGTGCCCCAGCCAGTGCAAAGGTCGTAGCCGCTCACCGCGTAAAATTGCGAAGCGCTGCTGCTCCAGGTGTTGTCGCCCTTCGTTATGTCATGAAAATCATTCGTATAGCCCGAGGCCTCGCCGATGGCATAAATGGTCGGGTTGATGAAGCCGACGGCCGGATTGCCGTTCGCCACCGACTCCTGATTCACCAGCGCCATCACGCCCGCCCACAATGGAGCCGAACAACTGGTGCCGCCAATGCCGCCGGAACCTGCGCCGTTGCCGCCGGAAATGATGTAAACATTGTCCGCATTCAGCGCCACGTCCGGAATGTTGCGCTTGGTGGTCGAGCCTTGGTTGTTCGTCATGCTGACACCGGCCTGCCAGTCCGGAATCGCATAGTAGGTGCTGATCCCGCCGCTGCTGCCGGTGCCTCCGCCCCAGTTCCAAACCGATTCCGACTGCCAGGCGCCGCCCGGCCCGGTCGTTGACAAGGTCGTGCCGCCCACCTGCGTGATGTAAGGCGAACTGGACGGCGCATTGGCCAGCGAAGGCCGGTCAACCGCATTGACCGATGAGGCTCCGGAAGTAAATGCATCGCTGTCGCCTGACGCGTTGAAAAACGACTGACCCTGCGAGGCCATCTGTTTGAAAATGTTGTCGGTCGTCGTGCTCGGGCCGCCGCCCCAGCCCCAGGAGCAGCTTGAATTTTTCACCGTGTTGCTTGCCGCCATCACATTCAGGATGTCGTTTTGATTGCCGTTAGGACCGCCGGAGAAGGCGATGATCTTTTTCAATCCCGGTGCCATGGACATCGCCATTTCGATGTCCAGCGACACTTCATCATTGCCACTCGAAGTTGGCGTGCCGTCGTAGCCATCCAGCAAAACCGTCTGGATGGAAATGCTCGTCCGCCCGCCGCCCGCCAATTTCGCATACGCGGTGATGTCACTCGGATAATATCCATCGAACTGCAACAGCCCCACCATCTGCCCTGCGCCCGTCAAGGTCGTGTCCGGCACATACGCCGCGCGAAAGTCATTGCCTAGAAAATCGCCGGTCGGCGCGGAACCGCCACGGGTCACCGCGTTGCCCGCGACGACATTTTTTTTCACCAGCTTGGGATGCGGCAATTCAAAATTGCTCAAGCCGCTCACATCCGCGACCGGCAGCGCCGCAGCCACAGTCGGCTCTACATCCGGCGCAAAAAAATCCCGTGCCTCGCTGGGATGCCTGAACTTCCGCAAATGCAGATGAAACGCCCGCTGGATGTCCGCCACGTTCGCCCGCACATCCAGCAGCAGCCGGTTGCCATGCGTGCCGGTGATGGTGAAACCGCTGGCCTGCGCAAAGGCTTTTACCGCCGCGTAATCCTGCTCCGTCGGCCCGAACCGCGTGGTGAATTCTTCGGGCGTGAGATAATGCCGGAAGTTCGAGCTGGCCGGGTCATAAACGTCCTTCAGAAATTGATCCAGCCCGGCCGGATCACGCAACGGTAGGCCGATGGCCAGCCGCAGCTCATTGGTCGCCGGCAGATCGCCCAGCGGCGACAGTTTGCTGGTGACCGACAGCACATGGCCGGGCAGGATTTTCAGGCTGTCACCCAAAACAGGACACACCCCGGCTGTCCAAACCAGACCGAGGACAGACAAGGCTCTAAACAAGCTGGTTTTGCAAAACATGATTTAATGCCGGCTTCGAGCTCTGAGAACATAGCACTTTGCGTTCCGAAATTTGCAAAATGACACGGGAACAGCCTAACCCATCCGGCCGCCAAGTCAATTTGTGCAGTCAATTGGCCGCCTACTGATTTCGGAGCGTGGCTGTGTCGCAGACCAGTCGCAGCCGGATGGACGAAGCTGCGGCTAGCGCTCCGCGCACAGCCGCGCTCCGTTCCTTAAATCAGGATGCTGCCAGTTAATTTTACTGCGCCCTTTTCGCTTTCCGCCTTCCGCTTTCCGCTTTAATTTCCCTGCGTGTCCGTCCATTTCACCATTCTCGGCAGCGGCTCGTCCGGCAACTGCGCCTACCTCGAGACCGCCGAAGCGCGCATCCTCGTGGATGCCGGCTTCTCCCCGCTCCAAATCCGCAAGCGCCTCGCCAGCATCGGCAGGACGCCGGAAAAACTTTCCGCCATTTTAATCACCCACGAACACTCCGACCACATCAGCGGCCTGCTTGGGCTGGCCGACAAATTTCACATCCCGGTTTTTTGCAATCGCGGCACGCAGGACGGCACCATCTGGGCGTTCAAGACCAAATGGGAAAGCAAAAAAGCCGCCGCGCTCACCGGTGCCGAAGGCACGGCGCATCTGAAGGCAAAGATTGACTGGCGCCTGTTCGACACCGGCTCCGGCTTTGAAATCGGTGATGTCGCCATCGAGACGTTTTCCATTCCGCACGACGCGCAGGATCCGGTCGGGTTCATTTTGCGCACCGCGTCCGGCAACATCGGGTTTGCCACCGACCTCGGCCATGTAACCAAGCTCGTGCTCGACCGCATCCGCGCCGCGAACGTCCTCGTCCTCGAATCCAACCACGATGTGAAGATGTTGCAGGACTGTCCGCGCCGCTCGTGGGCGTTGAAGCAGCGCATCCTCGGCCGGCACGGCCACATCTCCAACGCCACCGCCGCCGAGACCGTCGCGCAGGTGATGTCCGCCGGGCTGAAGCAGCTATACCTCGCGCACCTGAGCCGCGAATGCAACAAGCCCGAACTCGCGCAGCACGTCATGGCCGAGCAGCTCCACCACATCGGCGCCACGCACGTCCACCTGCAAATTGCCGCGCAGGACGTGCCGTGTGTGACGCTGGAAATTTAAGAGGCAATTTTTGGATTTAATCGCCTTGGAAAATCTGTGAATGTTATCTTCGTTTGAAAAGAAAAAGGAAAAATGAGCGCCGTCGTTTTGATTTCAATCTCCTCGTTCGACCAGTCCAAAAAATAAAATGCGCCGCGTCCAGCGCCGTAGGCGCGACATATTTGTAGCAACGCAGCGCCCCCATTTCCCCAGCTCCGTCGGAGCGGCATATTCCGGGAATCCCAACGGGATTTTAATCATCCAGCCCTCGTAGCGGCGAGTCGGCAGACCGCCGCATTTTTCAATAACATCTCCAATGCGGCTCTCTGCCGAGGATCCGCTACGCCGGTTTGGTAGCGACCTGCTTCTAGGTTTTTCTTTTTGTCCTCCACCCCGGCGTAGCCCGATTTCATCGGTCAACGCCGGGCTGAGTGATAAAATCCCTTCAGGATTTTCTTTTTGAAGCCCAATTCTACACCGATGCCGCGCCGACGGCGCTTTCGTGGCCAACTGCCCGCCGCCTCCTCAGACCAAAGCTCCAGAAGGCTGGAGCATGTCCCCACAACGCCGCGCTTGAGCAGCGAGAAGAACGATTCAACGCTGGCGGTCGTCACGACGTTTTCCCCTTCATGGCGGCTGTATTCACCGGCGCAATGTTTCACGGATTTGTGCGTGAATTTCGATTCAAGGCCGCGATAGGCGTAATTCGCATCCGTGTGGACTTCCGCGCAGATTTGCACGTTGTCACGGATGGCTTGCCTCAAGTTCGCGCCGTTCACCGTTGGCATGACTTGGCTGCGAACTTCACCGCCGCGTTGCACCATCGCCACAACTGGCGTCAGATGCTTTTTGCTACCACCGCCAACACCAGTCTTTGTGCCGCCGACAAAAGTTTCGTCCACCTCAATCGTGCCAGTCATTTTTTCAGCGAAGGATTCACTTTTCAGGGCGTAACGGATGCGATGCGCCATGAATAACGCCGTGCGATAGCTGCCGAGCTTTAGCTGGCGTTGCAACTGCAAAGAACTGATGCCTTTCTTCGCGCTGCAAATCAGATACCAAGCCAAAAGCCATTTGCGAAGTGGGATATGAGAATCTTCAAAAATTGTGCCGACGGTAACGGTGAACTCTTTGTTGCAATCCGCGCAACGGTGAAGTCCGGCGCGGATGCTCTTGGCTTTGTTCTCTTTGATTTTCCAGATTTTGTCCGGCTTGGCGTTTTGGCAATGCGGACAAACCGCGCCGTGCGGCCACAGGATGCGTTCAATGTATTTGCGCGCCGTTTCGTCGGTGGAAAAATGCTCCTCAATTTCAATCAGTGTCAGACCTTCATCGGCGAACAACTTCTTATTGATTGTTTTCATGCCTTAAGCATCGCCGAAAGAGCAACACTTGTCAAGTGCATACTCCCAATTATTCTTCATCCGCCGGGCAATTCCCCGCTCGCCACGCGGGGCGCGGTGAATTAAATTGCCGCCATGCTGACGCTGCCCAAGCCGGAAGTCATTATCACCCACGAGAGCGACCTCGACGGTTTTGTCGCCGGCCTCCTGCTCGAGCGGCTGGCGTTCCAGCTTTACGGCGAAAAGGTGCCGCTCCAGGCGTATCATTACAATTACTGGAAACAGCGCGACCTGCGCGAGCGTGCGGCGTGGGTGACGGATTTCACCTTTGAGCCGCGCATGGACAAGCAGGACTGGCTGGTGGTGGATCATCATCTGACGGAGTTCGCCCCGAAAAATGCCCACCTGCATCACGACGCGAACAAGTCCGCCGGCCTGCTGGCGTATGAGCTGTGCCAGAAGAACGGCCTCGGCTCGCCCGCGCTCGACCGGCTGGTGCATTTGAACGACGTGGCAGACCTGTTCCTGGAGAACGACCCGGATTTCGAGATCGCCGGCGACTACGCGGGGCTGGTGAAGATTTATTCGTTCTGGAATTTGCACACGCTCATCGGCGGCGAACTGGAGAAGCTGCTGGATCATCCGCTGCTGGAAGTCCTCGCGGTGAAACGGCGCGTGGAGGATCCCATCGGCTACGAGTGGAGCAAAAAGAACATTTCCGAAATCTCGCCGACGGTCGGCTACGTGGACAACATCGTGGGCAACACCAACCAGATAGTGCATCAACTGCTGGAACGCGGCGCGACGAAATACACGGTGCTGGTGACGCTGTTCCGCCGCTCGAACGCGATCTTCGCGAGCTTCCGCAGCCGCACCGGCGAGGCGCGCAAGGTGGCGGAGAAATTCCAGGGCGGCGGCCACGCGAACGCGGCGGGCGCGCTGCTGCCCAAGTCCGTGCGGACGGTGGAGGACGGCGTGGATTTTCTCCGGCAGATGCTGAACGCCAAGCACGAGGCGCCGCTGAACAGCCTGGAGAACCTGTTCGCCGGCCTGGAAACGAAGAAGCCTTGAAGGGTGGCCCTGGCCGCGCAGCGTCAGGCGACGGAATCGTGCGAATGTCAAAGGTGAACCGCCATGCCACAGGTGCCCGCTGCGCGGGCAAAACAAGTCGCAGCGCGACTCGTTCCACCAACCTTAAACCCTCATGAAGACACGTGCGGAGGAGATTTACTGCGGCGCGTTCGTTGCCGGTGGGCGGTGCAGTTCGGTGAGCGAGGGCAGATCCAGAAAATCAGCGGCCTTGATGATCTCTGCCTTTTCGGCGGTGTCCGGCGTCTGTGCGGCGAGTTCGCGCAGGCGCGGCGTCACCGAGCGGTCGCCAAACTGAACCACCGCCGCCAGTGCCCCGGCGCGGATTTCCGGGTCCGCATTGGACAGCTCCGACCAGATGGTGTTGAGCGAATTGGAATCATTGTTCATCGCCAGCGACATCAGCTCCGCGTTGCGTTCCTGAACATAGGCGGCGTGATTTGTCGCCGGCATGGACGACGGCGTGGCGACCACCGGCGGAGTGCTGGCCACGGGCGACGGTGCGGAGATGTAAATGACTTTTGCCGGCGAAGGATTGGTGGCTGCCGGTGCTGCGGCTGAATCCACCGAAGCATTGCCGTCGGGCGAAGGGTTGACCGGCCGTGAAAAATAAACCGCGAGGCCAAAAGCTCCCAGCGCGAGCACGATGATGGCGGCGACAACTTTGGAATTCATGGAAACGGTGGCTGGTTAAAACAATTGGTTCGACACAGGTTTATCCGTGCCGAACCAATCGCGCGTCAAACTTCGTCAACTTATGGCACGTAGGTAAGCGTCCCCTTGCCCGTCGCACTGGCGGTGCCAGTGATCAGAAGCTGCGTGCCCTGACTTGTCCCTTCGCCCGTTCCAGAAGTCAACGAGCCGTTATCGGTCTCGGTATAAACTCCGGTGTTTACGTTGGGCGTGGTATCCGTGGTTGTGCCCGTCCCAATTCCGGTATAAAAGAATTTAACGCCTTCACCCCCGGGTATGCCGGTATCGTCAAAACTCAGGGTCAAGAGCTGTGAGCCGACCGTGCTCGGGCTTGCCAACTGGGTGCTATCATTTTGCTTGCCACTGAAGATGCTGTTTTCTCCGGGCTGGTTAAAACTCAATATATCCGAAACGTCAACCAACAAATTGCCGTTCTTGTCCAACACCTGAAAATCATTTGTATTATTGTTGTTGTTAATTGTCACCAGTTTTGCACCGGAAGGAAAGGTGGAGCCGGCAAGATAGTTGCTCTCCGCGTGTTCATCCACGGCCAGCGCCCCAAGAATCACTTTCGTGGTGACCGAGAATTTGGTCGGTGACGCATACGTGGTGATGGTGTTATTGTCACTGGAGTTGCCTTGAATCGAGGCTGTCGCGGTGATGGTGAGAACCTGGGTCACTTGCGCCTGCAGGCTGCCGACAGCCATGGTCAACAATGCCAGCGCAGCGGCGCCAGCAACGATTTTGGTGGTCAGTTTCATTTTATCTCCTTGGTTTGATTTGTGTTTTAGTTTGATTGCTACGCGGTTCACAACCCATCCTTACAAGCTTGGGCCATGGATACCTTTATTGAACGCGCACCTCAAAATGTCAAGGCTAATGAGAAAATGACCGCCAACTCCGATCCACGCTCACTTTTAATTGGCCGGATTATTATTAAGATTCGCGCTACGGCTGCCTTGGATCGAACCGGTGACCATGAACTGCGTGCCGTTGGACTGGCCTTCGCCCGCGCTGGTTTTGACGGCATCGGTGGTGCTTTCGTGGTAATTGCCCGCCTGGCCGGGAACTGAGTCGGTGGTCTTGACCGTGTCCACACCGTCAACAAAAAAACTCAGGTTGCCATTGACGAAATTAGTGCTGCCGGGAATGAAGGTGTCGTCAAAATTAAGCCGGACATAGATCAGTTCGGTGGTCTTGGCCAGGGCCAGGCCGGTGGCATCGCTGACGCGGCCGGTCACGACGTCGTTCGTGCCGGCGGAAAACGACACGATGCTGGAAACATCCACGAGCAGCTGGTTGCCGCCGTCCACGACGACCATCGCGCCGTTGGTGCTGTTGACGGCCAGCTTGGCGCCGGACGGAAAGGAAGTGGACGGATAATTGGTCAGGGCAACCTCGTCGCGGGCAAGCTGGTTGAGCAGATCTTTGGTGTTCATCCGGCGGATCACCGGACTTTTATAGATGCTGACCGTGCCGTTGTCGCTATGACTGCCCTGAGACTGAAGCGTCAGCGCGACGGTGACGACGTTGATGTCAGTGAGCCGGCCTTGCGCCAGCGCGTTGTCCGAAGCCCAGCCGAGCATGGCGATCGTGACGACCAGAAAATTTTTCGCGGAATTTGTCATGTGTTTCATTTTGGTTAAATTGTTGCCTCCATGAATCCAGAAGCTGTTTGATTTACGCCCGCCCGGTGGATGGCGTCAAGAATAAATCCCGCCGCCACGACCGGCCCGGCGGGGATTTCACCGGCCGGCAATGCGTTGCAGATGGCCGGCAAAAAGTTTTCCACGTTGCTTTGGATCGCCGCCCCGCAGTAAAATGTCGTCCATGTCTGATTCAAATTCGCGCGCCGACGGCCGCGCGGCCAACCAAATCCGCCCTCTCCGCTTCCAAAACCACATTGCCCCGCACGCCGCCGGCTCCACGCTCATCGAATGGGGCAGCACCCGCGTGATCTGCGGCGTGACCATCGAGGAATCCGTCCCGCGCTGGATGAAAGAACAAAAAGTCGAGGGCGGCTGGATCACCGCCGAATACTCGATGCTCCCCTACTCCACCTTGACGCGCAAACCGCGCGACATTTCCAAGGGCAAGCTCGACGGCCGCTCGTCGGAAATCCAGCGGCTCATCGGCCGCTCCATCCGGGCGGCGATTGATCTGGAAAAAATCGGCGCGCGCACCATCTGCGTGGACTGTGATGTTCTCCAGGCTGACGGCGGCACACGCACGGCGGCCATCACCGGTTCATTCGTCGCCTTGTCGCTTGCGGTGAACAAACTCATCGCCGAAAAGAAAATTTCCGCAAGCCCGATTCTTTCGGGCGTGGCCGCAGTGAGCGTCGGCATCGTCAACGGCGCGGCGTTGCTGGATTTGTGCTACACCGAGGACGTGGCCGCCGCCGTGGACATGAATCTGGTGATGAACGCCGGCGGCGAATTCATCGAGCTGCAAGGCACCGGCGAGGAGGCGACGTTCACCGATGCGCAGCTTGTCCAGTTGCTCGCGCTCGGCAAAAGCGGCATTAAAGAACTGCTCGCCGCGCAACAACTGGCCATTTCCCAAAGTTGAACACTGTGGCTGCAAAAAAAAAATCCCCGCGCAAAAAAGCGCCGCATCCGCCGGCCACGCGGCTCCTGCTCATCCGGCACGGCGAAGTCGAGGCGCGCTACCAAGGCATTTTCGGCGGGCGCATTGACATGAACCTCTCGCCGCGAGGCAAACGGCAGGCGAAGATTCTGGCCGATTATCTGCGCGTCAAAACAATTGATGCCGTCTATGCCAGCCCGATGAAGCGCGTCCAGCAGACGCTCGCGCCGACGCTGAAGCGCGGCCGCCACGAGCAGACGATTTTTCACGACTTGCGCGAAATTGATTTTGGCGACTGGACCGGACTGAACTGGGGCGATGTGCGCGACAAATTTAATTTTGCCGTCCACGAATGGCTTGAGCAGATCGAGCATCCCGGCGCGCCGAACGGCGAAAGCGGAAAACACTTTCGCGCCCGCGTGGAGCCCTGCCTGCGCGAAATCATCCAGAAACATCCCGGCCAGAACGTCGCGGTGTTCTGCCACGGCGGCGTCATCCGCATGGTGCTGGCCATCCTGCTTGACCTGCCGCTGCCGAAAACCAATTCGTTCGAGGTGGAATACGCCAGCATCACGCAGGTCGCGCTGCACCCGCACATGGCGGAGGTCGAACTGCTGAATTTCACGCCGTGGCGCGATTTGGTGGCCTAAGTCCGACCGGACGGCCACCATTTTCAATTTATGAAATCCACCAAACCGCTCTGGCGCATATCCGTGACGACTTCGCTGGAAGCCGAAGACGCCGTGTCCGAAATGCTCGGCAGACTTTTCGGCACCATTGCCGCCGCCTATTTTAATCTGGAAAGCGACGTCAGCACCGTCAGCATTTTCCGCGACCATAAATTTGACTCGGCCAAGGCACGCCAAGAAATCACCGCCGGTTTCAATCAGATTGAAAATTGCGGACTGAAAATTGGCGCGGGCAAAATCGAAATTGCCAAGGTGAAGCGCGAAGACTGGGCGGAATCGTGGAAGCGTCATTTTCATCCGCTGGAAATCGGCAAAGATTTGCTGGTCAAGCCAAGCTGGAGTAAAAAACGTCCGCGTAAAAACCAGGCGGTGGTGATTCTTGATCCCGGCTTGAGCTTTGGCACCGGCCAGCATCCGACAACTTTGTTTTGCCTGACCGAGCTGGTTCGCCACCGCAAAAACAGGACAGTGCAATCATTTTTGGACATCGGCACCGGTTCGGGCATTCTGGCGATTGCCGCCGCGAAGCTCGACTACCAATCGGTTCACGCTTTCGATTTTGACCCAGAATCCGTCCGCGTCGCCCACGAAAATGCTCGCAAAAACCACGTTGAGACCAAGCTTAAGCTGACGCGCGGCGATGTGACCAAGCTGACGCTGAAGCCGGCACGACAATTTGATTTGGTCTGCGCCAATTTGATCTCCAACCTATTGATTGCCGAGAAACGGCGGATTGTGAGCCGTTTGAAGCCGGGCGGCATTTTAGTGCTGGCCGGGATTTTGGCGGTGGAATTTAGTCAAGTGGAACGTGCTTTTACCGATTTGAAGCTGAATCTGGTGGCCAAACGGGTGGAAAACGAGTGGTGTTCTGGTTCTTTTTGTTTTGTCTGAAAATTTTTGAACAGATGTTCTGTGTGCGGCGTCTTATGAATTGAAGATTTAAGGCAGAATCCGGGCTGCTAATAGTTGGCATTATTTACGCTGTCAGTCCGGTGAAAGGTAAAGAAAGGCAAAGTTATGATGAAAACCATCGAAGTGATCGGCGAAGTCATTCGCAATCCGAAACATCCATTCCGCAAAACTGAACATCATACCAAAAAGTCGCTCAAGAACCGGCACGAGCGGCGAAAAATAAGAGAATATCTACAACTCGGAGACTGGTTGTCCGAGGAAACAGCTTGAAATGACGGCGGCGAGCAATCGCCGCCGTTTTCATTTCTGGCAGTCAGGGCAGATGCCAAAAAACTCAAGCCGGTGCGTGACGCCGGTAAATCCGTTTGCTCTCGATATCCGGCGCTCAATTTCCTCGGGAAAGCATTCGTCAATTTCCACCACGGCGGCGCAGCGGGTGCAGATCAAATGATGGTGGTGGCCGTCGTCACCTTCGCCGACGAGTTCAAAGCGCGCGGCACCGTCGCCAAAATCAAAGCGCCTCACCATCCCCAGTTTTTCCAGCATCTGCATCGCCCGGTAAATCGTAACCAGGTCGCATTCGCCTTTCGGCAGTTCGGCGAAAATCTCCTTGTTCGTCAGCGGATGCGGATGGTGGCGTAAAATCTCCAGAATGGCCGCGCGCGGGCCGGTGATCTTGCGGGCTTCGCGGCGCAGCCGACCGGTCAGCGAGGCGAGTTCCTGCTTTTTTCCAGTGTGCTTGTGGGTGCAAGTTTTCATCACGTTCAGGCTTTCAGATGAAAATAAAGAATCAGGCCGGCAATGGCCGCGAACCCGGCGGCGAAATTGGCCAGCACCAAAGTTTTGTGATGCTTCAAAATCTCCCCAACAACGGCATGAAGGGCGAGATATAAAAATCCGCCGGCAGCGTTGGCCAGCGCCAGCGCCAGCCAGAAATTGGAGGCGCTGTGGAGAAAAAGCCAGCCGATCAATCCGCCCAGAATGGTCGTGGACTCGACGGCGGCGACAAGCCAGATCGTTTTGACTTTTGAAACGCCGCCGCCGAGCAAAAGTGCGCCGAGCGCCAGCCCTTCGGGAAATTTGTGGACGCAGATGGCAAACGTGATGGACAGCCCCACCGGCGTGGCTTCTTCGTTGCCCGCCGCCAGCGCCAGCCCGTCCACGATGCAATGGATCGCCAGCGCAATCATCATGGCCGTGGCAAATTCCACCAGCCGATGGGTCGTGGCCTCGTCAAAATGGCTGGCCGCGCAGGCCGGGCAGACGTGATAAACGTATTTGGCGACCAGCGCGAAAAGAAAATAACCCGTTGCGCCCGCCAGCAGGAACTGCCACATCTTCAGCGACTCCAAACATTCGGGCGCGATGCCGCACAACGCGACGCCCAGCAATGTTCCCGCACCCAGACTGATGAACGCGCACAGCTGCCGGTGTGTCCGCGCCAGCAGGCCGCTGAACGCGCCGCCGGCCACGGCAATGCTAAACGCCAGAAAAATCTGGAACAAAATGGATCTCGTGATCAAGGTTAATTGCAAATCGTTTGCAACTTAAATCTACAAAAATGCCGCGCAATGGCAAGAGCCATCGCGCGGCGGAAAACTACTTCATCAGCAGCATCTGGCGCGCGCGCTTGATGGCGGCGGTCATGCGGCGCTGGTAGGGCGCGGGCAGGCCGGTGTATTTGCGCGGCAGGATGCGGCCCTGATCGGTCACGAAGGTGCGGAGCAGGTTCGTGTTCTTGTAGTCGAGCGCGTCAATGGTGAAGTCAATCTTCGGCTTCGGGCGCGGCGTGCGTTGTTCGCGGGTGCTCTTGCCGCGCTTGTCGGTTTTTTTCTCGGTATTGGTCTTGCGGGGCATAAATTATTTGATCTCCTTGTGCAGGGTATGGCGGCGGAGCGCGGGGTTGTATTTCTTGACCTCCAGCTTTTCCGTCTGCAATTTTTTATTGCGGCTGGTGGTGTAGCGCGAAGGCGACTTGCCTTCCTTGCGTGCTTCCGTGCATTCGATGGTGATGGTTTCGCGGGCCATAAATTATTCTTTCTCCTTGTTCACTTTCGCCGCTTCGTCGGCATGTTCTTCCTCTTCGCCGTCCACGTCCGTGGCGGCACCGACGGAATCAATCGTCCCCAGCGCGCCGAGGCGGCGTGATTTCAAAGCCCCTTCGCGCTCGAGCTGTGCCTGCGCCTCGACCGTGAAGCGCGTCCACGGAATCGCCTCGAGCCGCGCCTTCGGAATATTTTTGCCGGTCAATTCGCAGACGCCATAGGTCTTGCGTTCAATGCGCTTCAAAGCTTCCTCGATTTCGAAAACCGCGTCCTGGTCCGAGGACAACAGGCTCAGCGCGAAATCGCGGTCAAAATTATCCGTGCCGGAATCCGCCATGTGGAGGCTGTAGCCGGCCATTTCCTGCGCCGATTCCTGGGCTAGGCCGTTCATCTGCTTGGTCAACTGCTCGCGCAGCTCCAGCAGGTGCAGGCAGAACTTCTGCCATTCCGGCTTCACCTTTTTCAGATCCGGGCCAGCGCTCGCCTTCGCGATCGGGCGGCCCAAAATGGCCGCCGACGTGGTGACGGCCTTCGACTTGCCGCGCGGGGCGGACTTCTTAATTTCTTTTTTCTTTACGGTCACAAAAATAAAATGATTTCCGGCTTTAATTCCAGTTCATCAAGAGCGCGGGAATGTATCAAAAGGAATCAAATACGCCACACAAATTTTCAAAAATTTTCGGGTGTCGCCGCTTTCGCAACGCGCCGTTTCCCGTGCAGACCACGTTCAGGCTTCGTGTTCATGACAGTTTGCCTTCTTATTTGGGCAACTCGGCTGAATGACAAAAAATTGTCGCGTTGAAACCAGCAATTGAGCCGAACCGCAAATATATCACATCTTTCCCGCCGGCAGCCGGGCCATTTTGATGCGGATTTCCGGCCGGCTCTCAATGCACGCATACGCGTTGTGATTGTGAATGCTCTCGTAGTTTTCCGCCTCGACCTTATACCACGTCACCAGCGGATGCGCGTTCAGCCGCAACGCCACGTTGCGCACCAAGTCTTCCACAAACACCGGATTTTCATACGCACGTTCCGTCACCGCCTTTTCATCCTGCCGCTTGAGCAGCGCGTAAAGCTCCGAACTCGCCGACGCCTCGATCATCTCAATTACTTCTTCGATCCAGACAATTTTCTTGAACCGCAGCGCCACCGTCACCTCGCCGCGCTGGTTGTGCGCGCCGTATTTCGCAATTGCCTTCGAGCACGGGCACAGCGTCGTCACGTTCACCTTCACCGTCAGCACAAAATCGGTTTCCTGCCCGCACGCCGCCGCGTCGAACCGCGCGATGTAATCCATCAGGCTCTCGCGCCGCGACACCGGCGACTTCTTGCTCATGAAATACGGGAACTCGATTTCCAGATGCGACGTCGCGGAATGCAGCTTCCGCTGCAGCTCCTGCAAAATCTCCATGATGTTCTCGACGTGGATGACGTTGCCGTGCGACGTCAGCACCTCCACGAACCGGCTCATGTGCGTCCCTTTGAATTCCTTCGGCAGGTCCACGAACATCCCCAGCGTGGCGATGGTGTTTTGCACGCGATGCGTCCGGTCGCGCACCTGGATGGGAAACCGCAGCCCGCGCACGCCCACCTTGTCAATGTTCAGCTCGCGCGTGTCGCGCTCGCTCTGCTTGTCGTCCAATTTTACCGGCGGGATTTTACGTTTGGCTTTTCGAGACATGGCGGGAAAATAACAGCTTTTGCTGATTTGGGCAAAAAAAAGCGCCCGACTAAAACCCAATAAAAGTCAGGCGCTTTAACCCATAACCTAAACCAATCAGATTAATAGACCGGACCGCCGGAAGTATGTTCAAATTATTTCTTGCCGCTGGCTGGCGCGGTTTTTCTTTCGCCCGCCGCCCGGTGGATTTAACCTGCCGGCATGATTCCTCGCCTTGCCGTCCTCGCTTTATTGCTGGCCGGCTTGAACGCTTTCGCCGGCGCCTTCCGCATCGCGGCTTACAACGTCGAAAATTATCTCGACCAGCCGACCGACTCGCGTCCGCACGTCAAAACCGCCGAGTCCAGGGCCAAAATTCGCGAAAGCATCCGCGCCATGAATCCCGACGTGCTGGCCCTCGAAGAAATGGGCGGCACCAACGCGTTGCTCGAACTGCGCGCGTCGCTGAAGGCCGACGGACTGGATTTTCCGTTCTGGGAACACGTACAAAGCTTCGACACCAACATCCATGTCGCCGTGCTGAGCCGGTTTCCCATTGTGGCACGCCGCCCGCACACGAATGAATTGTTCCTGCTCGACGACCGCCGCTGCCAGGTCAAACGCGGCTTCGCGGAGGTGGACATTCAGGCTGCGACCAACTTCACTTTCACCCTGATCGCCGCGCATTTGAAATCGCATCTCACCTCACCCGACGCCGACGAGGCTGAAGAACGCCTCGGCGAGGCCAAGGCTTTGCGCGCCATCATTGACGCGCGGCTTGCCAAAAATCCCGACGCGAAGCTGGTGGTCCTCGGCGATTTCAATGATGAAAAAGATTCCGCCTCGACCCGGGAAATCATCGGCCACGGAAAATTCAAGCTCACCGACACGCGCCCCGCCGAACGCAACGGCGACACCGCGTCCGGCGGGCCGCCGTATTTCGAGCCGCGCAATGTCGCGTGGACTTATTTTTACGGCAAGAACGACACCTACGCGCGCATGGATTACATCCTGATGAGTCCCGCGCTCAAATCAAGCTGGCTGGCGGACGATACGTTCATTCCCACGATCCCCAACTGGGGCCTTGGCTCCGACCATCGCCCCATCGTCGCCGGCTTCACCACGGATGGCAATTAGCGGATCGCAATCCTGATCCCGATCTTGATCCCAATTCCCGTTCGCATCGAAAAGCCGATCAAGACCAAGCCGGTGAACGGGCTTGGGATCAGGTCAATTCCCCATTGCACTTTGGCCGGCGCGGATTAGATTTATTCCATGAGCAAGAAAATTTCCGTGCTGATTCTCGGTCTCGCCGTCGGGCTGTTCATCGCCGGCTGCACCACCTACCAGACCGCCTGGGACAACCGCGTGGGCGTTTACACCTACGATCAGGCCGTAGCCGAACTCGGGCCGCCTGACAAGCAAGCCAAGCTGACCGACGGCCAGACCGTGGCCGACTGGGTTTCCCGCTACTCCAGCGGCCCCACCATTGGTGCGGGCGGCGGATTTTACAGCGGCAGCGCCGCCTTTGGTGCCATGCAGACCACCCCCATTTACCGCGAAAGCACTTTGCGCCTGACCTTCAGCACCAACCACGTCCTCACCGCCTGGTCCAAGGATTGAAGTTAATTTAAAGCGATGCCGCGGCGGATGAACGTCGGCACGTCCAGATCCTCGCCGCGATGCAGCGTCGGCTCGCTCTTGTCGAACCGGCCCTTGGAGATGATCGTCAGCGGCAACTGCGTCTGCACCGCCTTGGCCCCCGGCCCGCGCTTGCGCGGGCGCGGCAGGGACGGTTCGCGATGATGAGCCCCGGTGGCGGCCACGTTGTGGCTTTCCGCGCGTGGCGTCACGTTCGTGGCCGACGCGTTGGCTTTCGCGGCGATGACGGTGACGCAGAGTTTTTCCTGCAAGCCCGCGTCCGCCGCCGCGCCCATGACGATCTGCGCGTGGCCGCACTGGCGTTTCACCTGTTCCATCACGCGGTTGATCTCGGCCATGGTCAAATCCTTGCCCGCCGTCAGGCTCACCAGCACGGCGTCCGATTCCGCCAGCGCGCGGCCCTCGTCGAGCAGCGGGTGCGTGAGAATTTTTTCCGCCACCTCGCGCGCGCGGCCCGGTCCGGACGCCTCCACGAAGGCAAAGGCGTTTTCCGCATGGCGGTCGCGGAGCAGCGCGCACAAATCGCCAAAGTGAACCTGGATGATTCCGGCCCGCGTGAGCAGCGACCACACGCCGCGCACGCCTTCAATAAGAAATCCGCCGGTGACCTGGAAGGTCTCGATGAGCGTGGAGTTCTCGTCAATGAGCTTGAAAATCTTCTGGCTCGGCAGACAGATCACGCCGTCAGCGGCGGATTTCAATTGTTCCAGCGCCGTCTGCGCCTGCGCTTCGCGGCGGGACATTTCGCAGTCGAACGGCAGCGTCACAAACGCCAGCACCAGCGCGCCGGCCTCGTGCGCGGCCTTCGCCAGCACCGGGCTGATGCCGCTGCCAGCGCCGCCGCCCAGGCCGGCGAGGATGAACACGACGTTGGCGCCTTCACACGCGGATTTGAGCGTGGAGAATTGTTCCTCGGCCAGCGCGCGTCCGCGTTCGGGATCGCCGCCGGAGCCGAGACCGCGAAAGAGCTTGTTCTCCAGATGAATCTTCACCGGGGCAACGGAGGCAGCGAGCGCGGCGGCGTCGGTGTTGATGGCGGCAAATTCCGCGCCGGCGAATTCCACCGGGGAAAGCGCGCCGAGTAGCACGTCGCCGGCATTGCCGACGGCGATGATGCGCACCCGCGGCTTGCCGGCGGCTTCCGGCGCTTCAAACAGGGGATTTTGATTCTCAGAATTCATGATTCATCCTTTCATGAGCGGGGCATCATTTTGTTGAACACGCCCTTGAGGCCGCCCATGAGCGTGGGGCGTGCGGCGCGGCGGCGGTTTTTCAGCGAGCCGTATTTCACCAGGCCAATGGCGGCGGCGAATTCCGGCTGGTCGAGCGCGGTGGTCAGGCCGCTGATGGCGCTGGCATGGCCGGGCGCGACGTTCATCTGGAAGACATTCTCCGCCAGCATCACGATGCCCGGCACGCGCGAGCCGCCGCCGCAGATGAACACACCGGCGCGCAGATAATCGGTGAGGCCGGCCTGTTCCAAATCCTGCGCGATGAGCTGGAACAATTCCTCCAGACGCAGCGACATAATGCGCTGGAGATGGCCGAGGTTGATGCGTTTGAGTTCGAGGCCGAGTTCGTTGGTGATGCTCAAGGTCTGGCCTTTCGCCGCTTCGGTGGGAATCGCGGTGCCGTGTTCGAGCTTCAGTTTTTCGGCGCGGCTCAACGGAACTTTCAGGCCGTAAGCAAGGTCGTTGGAGACATGGTCGCCGCCGACCGCCAGCACGCCGGAATGCCGGATGACGCCGTCGGAATAAACCACGAATTCCGTGGTGCCGCCGCCGATGTCAATGACCAGCGCGCCGAGTTCCTTCTGCTCATTCGTCAGCAAGGCGAGCGCAGTGCCGATGCCGTTGAAGACGACGTCGTCCACTTCAAGCGACGTGGCGCGGACAAGGCGGACGACATTTTGCAGTCGGTTGGCGTGGCCGTGGATGACGTGCATGTCCACTTCCAGCCGCGAGCCGAGCATCCCAACGGGCTGCGTCACGCCGTCTTGGCCGTCCACAAAAAAGTGCTGCCGCACGGCGTGGATGACGGTGTTCTCGGCGGGTAGATTAATTGCCTTCGCGTTTTTCACCACGTCCTCGACGTCGTCCTGCGAAATTTCACGGTCGGCGGATACCACCGGATGCACGCCGCGGTTGTTGAAACCGCGCACATGGCCGCCGCTCACGCCGAGATAAACGCTGCGGATTTCCACGTCGGCCATCTGCTCGGCCTCGAACATCGCCGCGCGCAAATCCTCCTCGACCTGCTCGGGATTGATGATCTCGCCCTTGCGCACGCCGCGCGAGCGCGACTGTCCCAGGCCGATGATGTTCAGCGCGCCGTCGGCGTTCTGTTCGCCGACCACGACGCAAATTTTTGAAGTGCCGATCTCGAGGCCGGCGATGATGTTGGAATCGTCAAACATTTTTTCTCCGGGTTTTGGCTGGTTTCACCGCCTTGGGGGTCAAAGCCACCGGCGCGGCACTGGCCAGCATCCAGCGCACCGGCACGTTGTTCGCCACCGCCAGATCCACCGACGCGATCGCCCGCTGCTGGCCCGCGCCCAAATTATAAATCTGCCGCCAGCGCCGCAGCTGCTGGTCCAGATTGTTAAGGCCGAAGGTGATTTCACTGCCCTGCCCCGTCGTCGCTACAAGCACCCCCGGCGCGGAAACATCCACGCGCCGCAGGTCCACCAGCCCGGCCATCGGCGAGCGGGAAAAGGCGGTGATCAATTGCAGCGCCACCTGCACCTGCGGCAGTTCCACGCGCCGGCCCGGCTGCAGCTGAAAGGCGTTCACACCCGCTATGGCCGGCAGCTCCGAACTCATCTGCGCCAGGGGAACGGTGCACAGGCGCGGGTCCAGCGGCTGCATCACCATGCCGTCCGAGTCGAGCTGGAAAACGGCTACGGCGATGCCGTCCGCTCCGTCGGCGCGCGGGACGTTCACCTGCGCAATCGGGTCGCGCTCCGTCACGCGGATTTTCAACGTGCGCGGCAGGACGCGTTCGACGGAGACGGAATCAATCACCGAGACGAGTTCGAGGTTGCGCTTCACCGACGCGAGGTCGAGGGCGATCAGGTTCGCGCCCAGCTTCACGCCCGCCCAGCGACGAAGCTGGTCCGGCGCAATCACGCCGTCCGTCTGCACGTCAATCTGCTGGATGGCAAAATCGGCATTTTCATAGACAAAAACATTGAGTGTCGCCTCGCCGACGCGCCAGAGAAGATACAGCGAAAGCACCGTGATGGCCGGCACCATCAGTGCCAGCATGACCAGCCGCAGGCGCGTCGCCTGAACCTGGTCGGAACGCAGCTTCACGTCCAGCACGTGGTGACGGTGCAGGCGGCGGTTCTTGTTTTGTTCGCGTTTAAACCACATGGATCATCGTCATTACGACGGTTGAGCCGGCGGCTACCTCCTCGGCTTTCAGTTCCGCAGCGGCTCTGCGTTTCAGCGCCAAATCAATCATGCGCTGGCAAAGCTCGGCGTAATTCATGCCCGCTGCCGACGCCGCTTTCGGCAGCAAACTCGTCTCGGTCATGCCGGGGAGCGTGTTCACCTCCAGCACCACCGGCGAACCGTCCGCGCGCACCATCACGTCCACGCGCCCATAATCGCGCCCGCCAATGGCATGAAACGCACCCAGCGCGGCGGCCTGGATCCGCTGCGTCGTTGCCGTGTCAAAATCTGCGGGACAGAAATACTCGGTGTTGCCGGGCGTGTATTTGTTCGCGTAATCGTAGCTGCCGGCCTTCGGCCGCACCTCGACCACCGGCAGAACTTTTCCGCCGAGAATTCCGACCGTGGTCTCACGGCCGACGATTTTTTCCTCGACCAAGACTTCCGTATCAAATTTCAGCGACTCCGCCAGCGCGCCCGGCCAGTCCTCGACGCGCTCGACGAACTGCAGCCCGACGCTTGATCCCTGCCGCGCCGGCTTGACGACCAGCGGCGGCAGAAAATTTTCCGGGAACGACGCCGTGGCCGATTGCACCGTGACAAACTTCGGCGTCGGCACGGCCGCCTCGATGCAACTTTGTTTCGTCAGCACTTTGTCGAATGCAATCCGGCTCGCGTCCGCGTTGCAGCCCGTGTAAGGCACGCCCAGCCGGTCCAGCTGTTTTTGCACCGTGCCGTCCTCGCCGTAGGTTCCATGCAATGCGAGAAAAACCACGTCCGTCTGCGCCGGCAAAATCCAGTCCGGTATGCGCGGGTCAAGCTCGCTGACGGCGTGGCCTAGTGACCGCAGCGCCGCCGCCACCGCTGCGCCGGAGCGCAGCGAGACTTCGCGTTCCGCGCTCGGGCCGCCCAGCATCACCGTGATGTTCAGCTTCCGGCTCATTTTCTTTTCTTCGTGAATTTTTCCAGCGACACAGCCGTCTTTGGAAACGTCTTCAAAAGCTGTTTGTCCGTCGTCACCAGCGGCACGCCCAAATCCTGCGCCAGCGCGACGTATTCGCAGTCATAGGCGGTGCAATCCGACGCCAGCACCAACTTGATAATCCGCTCGGTCGGCACGGAATACTCATTCGCACCCAAATCCTTCTGCACATTCAAATAAGCGGCGTTGGCCTCGGCCTCGGTCAGAGTTTTCCGCCTCAAATATCCTGCCAGCACGTCGCGAAATTCCGCCCGCCACAAAATTGGCGCCGCCCAGACATCGTCCTGCGCCTTGGCCGCCTCGGCCAGACCGGCAAACTCGCTCGGCAGCCAGAAATAAACCAGCACGCTGTTGTCCGCGACAATCACGCGCGGCCCACTTCTTTAAAACGCTTCAAATCCGCCGCCGTCACCTTGAACTTGAGCGAATTGCGAAACTGCCGCGCCCGCTGGATGACGCCTTCAGCCTCCACCGGCTGGCTGCGGACGCTGGATTCCAGCACCGCGATGGCTTCCGTGTTCAAGCTGCGGCCATGCGTCAACGCCCGCTTTTTCAACGCCAAATGCGCCTCCTTGGACAGGCCTTTGATGGTGATCGTTATCATGATGCAACCATAACGCAACCATTTTGGAAGTCAACGCTTTTACTCGCCGATGACTTCAACTTCCGGGTGCAAATCAATCCCGCGTTCCGCCTTTGCTTTCGCCTGCAAAATACCCATCAGCTTGAGCACATCCTTCGCCGTCGCCCCGCCGTCGTTCACCAGAAAATTGCCATGCTCCGACGAAATCCGCGCGCCGCCGACCTTCGCGCCTTTCAAGCCCAGCTCGTCAATCAGTTTGCCCGCCGGAATCGTAGCCGGATTTTTGAACATGCACCCGGCGCTCGGCGCGGCGGGCTGCGAACTCCAGCGCTTCTCGCTGTAAGCCTTCATGCGCGCCTCAATTTCCTCGCGCGGCTGCGGCGTGCATTGGAACACCGCGCCCAATGCAATATGATTATTCAACGTCGCGCAACTGCGATAGCTCACGGCCATTGCCGACGGCGTCAGTTCGCTGACCTGGCCGGCAAAATCCATCACGCGGACGGATTCGACGGCGTTGAACGTCTCGCCGCCCATCGCGCCGGCGTTCATGCGCAGCGCGCCGCCGATGCTGCCGGGAATGCCCTCCAGAAATTCCACGCCGCTCAAGCCGGCGCGCTTCGCCTCAATCGCGACATTCTTCTGTTTCGCGCCCGCGCCGCAGCGGATGCGCGTGCCGTCAATTTCAATCCGGCTAAAATTCGAGTGCGACAGGCAGATCACCACGCCGCGAAAACCGGCGTCGCGCACGAGCAGATTGGAACCGCGACCGAGAATGAAAAATTTCACCCCACGCTCGCCGCAGCATTTCAAAATCGCCGCCAAATCAGCTTCCGACGCCGGCTCGGCATAAATGTCAGCCGGGCCGCCGACGCGCAACGTCGTGTGCTTCGCCATCGGCTCGTCGCGACGGATGAGCGTCGCAGGTGAAACTTGCGGAGCAAGTTCGTCGGCAAAATTATGATGGTTTTGCGTCGGCATTTCCAAGATTTCAGCCGCCAATGTCATACGACAGCTTTGAAATTCATTTCGCCAGTTGGGCCAGCTTTTTCGTCATGGCTTCGGCCGGCGAAACGGATTTTTTCTCCAAGGCTGTTCAAGATATTTTCGGCAATCTGCCCCGCCGCTTCCGGCGCATGCCATCGTGCCAAAGCGGATTGAATTTTTTGCCTCACAGCTTCATCGCCGACCATTTCGGCGAGCGCGGCCGCCACTTTTTCCGGCGTGGATTTTTGTTCCACCAACTTAGCTGCGCCGCTGGCGGCAAAGGCGCTGGCATTGAAAAATTGATGGTTGTCCGCCGCCGTCGGCAGCGGCACGAGCAGCGACGGCAATCGCATCGCCGCCATTTCAGCCAATGATGACGCGCCCGCGCGGCTGACGGCAACGGTCGCGGCACCGAGCGCCAGTGCCATTTCCGCGAGGAACGGTTTGACGACGGCTTTCATGCCATGCGCGGCGTAGGCGGATTTTACCTGTTCAAAATCATTGGCGCCGGTGAGGTGCAACCATTGCCAGCCACGGTTTTTCATCAATGGCAGAGCGGACAAAATCAAATTATTTAAGCCGCTCGCACCCTGACTGCCGCCGACGACAAGAATCGTGGGCCGGTTGGCGTCAAGGCCAAGCGCGCGGCGGCAGCCGGCGGCATCGCCAGGCTGAAACTGTGGGCGGACGGGTGTGCCGGTCACTAAGTTTTTTTTGGCGCGCAGACGCGCGGCGGTTTCCGGAAAGCCAACGAATGCCTTGTCCACGAACCGCGCGAGCAGCCGGTTGGCGCGACCGGGAATGGTGTTGGACTCGTGCAGGAAAGTTTTTGCACCCGAAATTTTCGCGGCAAAAATAGGCGGAGCGCTGGTGAATCCGCCCATGGCAAGCACGGCGGCGGGCTGCCGCTGCCTGAAAATAGTTCGCGCGGTGCGGAAGGACTTCCAAAAACTTTTGGCAAAGGAAAAATAATTCCGGTTCTGCAGGCCGACGGCGGGGAGCGTGAAGATTTCCATGCCCAGCACGGATTTCACGGCCTGCTGGTCCACTTCCTTCGGCGAAATCAGCAGCGCCACATCACAGCCGCGTTCCTGCAACTGCTGCGCCACGGCGAGGCCGGGAAAGAGGTGGCCGCCCGTGCCACCGCAGGCGATGGCGATGAACGGCTTCTGGCTGGCGGATGAATTCATGCTGCCTTGGCGGCAAATGAATTGTCGTTTGAGACAAAGTCCGAGGCGGAAATTTTTGCGGGCACGGCTTGTCGCGCGACGCTCAACAAAATGCCTACGCCCATCAGCATGGCGAGCAGGCTGGAACCGCCGGCACTGATGAACGGCAGCGCAAGCCCTTTGTTCGGCAGCAGGCTGGTGACGACACCAATGTTGATGATGGCTTGATAGCTGATCAGCGAAGTGACGCCAACCGCGAGCAGACAGCCGAACTGGTCGCGTGCGCGAAGCGCGATGAAGAGGCCGCAAATGGTGATGACCAAAAATGCGAGGATCACTAGCAGCGTGGCGACGAGGCCGAGTTCCTCACCGATGTTGGCGAAAATGAAATCGCTTTGAATTTCAGGAAGAAAACCGTGTTTCTGCATGCCGTCGCCGAGACCGAGACCGGTCAGGCCGCCGGAGCCGATGGCGATTTTGGCCTGTTCGGCCTGCAAGGCCGCGCCCCCGGCGTGAGCTTCCGGATGCAACCAGGCGGTGATGCGCCCGCTGCGCATGGAGTCGTGCGTCAATGAATAAAACAGGGCCGCCCCGGCGGCCAGCACCGGCGGGATGACGTGCAGCCAGCGGACGCCCGCAATCATCAGCATCGTGCCGCTGACCGCCGCGAGCAGGATGGTTGTGCCACGGTCGGGTTCGATGAAGATCAGGCCGAGCGCGGCCGCGATGATCATTCCGGGAATGATTATCCCACGTTTGAAGGTGTTCATCTTTCGCTGTGAATAATCGCCATACCAGGCGAGCATGATGATGAGCGCGATTTTGACCATTTCCGACGGCTGAAAGGTGGCGCCCGGCAGCCGGATCCAGCGGTGGGCGCCGTTGAATTGCATTCCGATATGCGGCGCAAAAACCAGCGCCGCCAGAAACAACGTTGCCGCAAAAACCGGAAGTGCGAATCGCTTCAGAAGTTTGTAGTCCAACGCCGCCAGTGTCACGCAGGCAATAAAACCGAGAACGCACCAGAGCAACTGCATTTGCAGCATGTGCGCGCCGATTTCGGAATGCGTGTGTTTGTCCACCATCACCATGCTTGAGCTGTAGAGCATCACCAGCCCCAGCGCGAGGAGGCTGGTGACGCAAAATGCCAGAATGGTGACTGCGACTTTCATTTTAATTTGTCAAAAATCCAGCCGCGTCCACGCGCAGCCTACTGCTGCGCGGGTGCCGACGGCGGCGTGGCCGGTGCCGGAGCGGTGACCGGCGGCAGCGCGGGCGCGGGCGTGGTGTCCGCCACCGGCGCAAGCGCGGCTGGCGCGGCGGCGGCTTCACCCTTCGACGGAATTTTCAATTTCTGACCGACCTTGATCTTGGTCGTGCTCAAACCGTTCGCGGCCTCAATGGCCTTGACGGTCGTGCCGTTCCGCTTGGCAATCTTGGTCAGCGTGTCGCCCGACTTGACGGTGTAAGTCGCGCCACCCGTATCACCACCGGCAACAGCCGTAGCCGACGTGGCGGAGTCAGCCGAAACGCTGCCACCAGCGGGCAGAACGAGCTTCTGGCCAACTTTCAGCTTGGTCGGAACCACGCCCGGATTGGCGGCTTCAAGCGTCTTGAGGGTCACACCATTTTTCTTGGCGATCTTGGCCAGCGTGTCGCCTTTGACGATGACATATTCCGAGCCGGCGGCAGGAGCGACCGGTTCAACCGGCGCGACCGGCGGAATGACCACCGGCGGATTCGTCGCCACTGGCGGCACGACGACCGGCGGATTGGACGCTTCAATCGGCGGAACATTCGTATCCGTGGCCACGGAATTCGTGTCCAGACTTGGCGGGTTCAAAGTATCGTCCGACGGCTTTTCGCGTTTGCAGCCTTGGATGAGCACGGCGACCAGACCCGTGACGCTCACGGCCAGCACGCAGAACACGGCGAGTTTGAGGCAGGAACGGCGCTGGCTTTGTTGTTCGAGCAGCGAGCCTTTGGGAACGAACGGATTCGGATTATTCATAAGTTTGGCGCAATTGCGTCCGGGATTCGAGGTGTGTTTGTTTTTGAGTTTGGCGCGGCGGAACTTTCCCTCGAAAAATTTCGCAACGCGTTAAATTTATGTTGTTGTTTTGAGAGCTGCGCGACGGTTCACCGCGAAAAAAACGACCGGCAGAAAGATGAACCGATGAAACACTCTTGCTGACCGGCATGCGTCCTGCCGCTCTACCCGAAATTGTTAGCAACCGCGCGGCGTTCGCGCAAGCAGCAAAGCGCGCGGCGGCGATGTTTTTTTGTTGCTTTATGGTTTTCATTTCACCGGAGTTTCAGTGTCGCCAGCGCCACCACCGCGCACAGCACGCACAAAATGTAAAACCGCATGACCACCTGGGATTCGTGCCAGCCCTTTTTTTCAAAATGGTGGTGCAGCGGCGCCATCAAAAAAATTCTTTGGCCGGTGCCGGTGCGAATGCGTGTGAATTTGAACCAGCCTTTCTGCAAAATCACCGAGACCGCCTCCGCCACAAACACGCCGCCCGCGATGACCAGCACAAACGGCTGGTGGATCAGCACCGCCACAATGCCAAACGCGCCGCCCAGCGCGAGCGAACCCGTGTCGCCCATGAACACTTGCGCCGGATGACAGTTGAACCACAAAAATCCCAAACCGGCGCCCAGCAGCGCCGCGCAAAAAACTGTCAATTCGCCGGCGCCCGACACATACGGGATTTGCAAATAAGCCGCGGCCTTGATGTTGCCGGCAAGATAGGTGAAAAATAAAAACACAAATCCCACGATCAACGTGCAGCCCGTCGCCAGCCCATCGAGGCCGTCCGTCAAATTCACCGCGTTCGAGCTGCCGACAATCGCCAGCGCCACCACAATCACGCCGGCCACCGCGCCGACGTGAATCGGGTATTTGTAAAACGGCAGAATCACGCTCGAAACCAGATTGCTGTGCCAGACGCTTTTGACACCGAGCAAATGCAGTTCACTTTTCGCCGGCAGATTCCACAAATAAATTCCCACGAACGCCGCTAGCGCAAACTGCGTGATCAGCTTCACCCGTGGCGGCGTGCCACCGCCGCTCTGCTTCAAAATTTTCGCGTAGTCGTCATAAAATCCAAGTCCGGCCAGAACCAAAACTGACAACATCGTCAGTTCCACCTGCGCGTTCCATTGCGCCCACAACATCGTCGAAATCACCAGCGACAGGACAATCAAAATCCCGCCCATCGTGGGCGTGCCCTTTTTGTTACCGCGCAAATTCGACAGCCCGGCCTCCTCCGCCTTGTCCGCGTATTCCTGGCCGAATTTCAGCTCCTTCAGCCAGCGGATGATTTTCGGGCCGAGCCACCAGGACAACATCAGCGACGTGATGGCCGCGCCGGCGCTGCGCACCGTGATGTATTTGAACAGGCGCAAAAACGACAGCCGGCCTTCCCAATCGGTGCCGTGCGCCCAGTCCAAAATGTGCTGGCTCAAAAGATAGAGCATTTAATTTTTCTCCGGCTTCAACATTTCCGCAATCCGATCCAGCCGCGACGCCCGGGAGGCCTTCAGCAGCACCACGTCGCCCGGCTTCAAAAAAGTCCGTAAAACTTTTATCGCGGCCTCGACATCCGCAAATTCAAACACGCGCAGCAAGCCCGCGTCCCGTGCCGCCTGCGCCGTCACCGCCGCCATTGCGCCGACGGCGAACAACTGGCCGAGCTTCAATTCCGCCGCGCGTTTGCCGACTTCCGCGTGCGCTGCCGCGCTGTGTGCGCCGAGCTCCGCCATGTCGCCGAGCACCGCCACGCGCCGGCCCTGCAACGGCAGGCCGCACAAAGTTTCCAGCGCCGCGATCGTCGAATCCGCGTTGGCATTGTAGCTGTCATCCAGCACGCGCACGCCGTTCGCCTCCCAAAAATTCAACCGCATTTTCGGCGGCGGACAGGCCACTAGACCATCCTGAATTTCAACTCGAGCCAATCCGAGTTCCGCGCCGAGCGCGATGGCAAACAGCGCGTTTGCCACCTGATGCCGGCCGAGCAAATTGATCCGGTATTCGCCGCAAAATTCCTCCTTCGGTGCCGCGACCTGGAACGTCACACCATTTTTGTCGAGCCGGATTTTCTTCGCGCACCAGTTGTTTTTTTCATCAATGCCAACGCGAACAATTTTCGCCTTCGTCCGAGCCGCAATTTTTTCCGACCACTCGTTATCGCCGTTTAAAAATAATTTTCCCTCCAATGGCAGCAGTTCCGCGAGCCAGCCTTCTTCCTGCGCCACGCCGGCTATATCGCCGAAAAATTCCAGATGCTCACGGCCAATGCTGGTGATCACGCCAAACTTCGGCGCAATCATCTTGACCAGCGGCGCCAGTTCGCCGGGATGATTCGTTCCGGCTTCCAACACCGCCGCCTGATGCGATCTTTTCAGCCGCAGCAAGGTCGCCGGCACGCCGATGTCGTTGTTGAAGCTGGCCTCGCTCCACAGCGTCGAAAATTTCTGCCGCAGCACGGACGCAATCAACTCCTTCACTGTCGTCTTGCCGTTTGATCCGCCGACCGCGATGACCGGCAAATCGAACTGCTGGCGATAAGCGGCCGCGATTTTCCCAATCGCCACGCGAACATCATCCACGGCCAGCACGGCGCAGGCCGGCAGCTTTGCCAGATTTTTTTTCCGTTCCAGAACCACGGCCGCCACGCCTTTGGCCACGACTTCATTGATGAAATCGTGACCGTCAAACTTTTCGCCCTGGATGGCAAAGAACAAATCGCCCGCCTTGGCCGTCCGCGAATCGGTGCTGACGGCGTTTATTTCCACGTCCGCCGGGCCGCCGATGATTTCGGCGTCGCAGGCTTCGGCGACAAATTTCAACGAGCGTGTTTCCACAAATTATTTCAGCAAAAATGTCGCGGTCACCACGGCGGTGATGGTTTTCTCGCGCGAGGTCGTGTCGTTCTCGCCCTCCCAGTTCGTAGTGACGCTGTGCTGCGGCGTGATTTGAAAAATTCCCTGGTCCGCGTCGTGCAGCCGCGCAATATCGCGGCCGCCTTGCGTGGTGATCTGTTCAGCCCGGGCGCGGGCATCTTTTGTCGCCTCGGCCAGCATCTCGATTTTTGTGTCGCCGGCCTTGCTGTAAATAAATTGCGACGGCGCAACGGTAAAAATCACGCCCTGCTCCACGAGCGGCGTGGCGTCGAGCTTGTCGAGCCGGTCCACGTCGGCGGATTCGACCGACACGCCCTGGCTCAATCGGTAGCCGGTCGTGCGCTGCGTCACCCAGCCGTCGGAGGATTTTTGCGAGGCCTTTAATTCTTCAATGCCGATCGGGGCAAAAATGAAATTCGTCACGCCGGCGTCGCCCAGAAATTTTGCCACCAGCGCACGGTTCGCCTGGATTTTGTGCTGTGCTTCGAGCAGCGTTTCCGCCTCGACCAGAAAACTTCCGGACCAGATGGCAAGGTCCGATTCAATGTCTTTTTGCACCGAGCCTTTGACGGTGACGAACTGCGAATTTTTTATTTTCACCCACGCGCTCGTGCCCAGCATCGCCGAGCACACCAGACCGGCGGCCAGAAACAGGCCGGCCAGCATGCCAAAAAGTTGCGGACGCGATTCGCTCATGGTGTTTGCAGCTTGCGGGAACTGGTTTCCGCGACGAGCGACGGCGCGTTCGTCATCAGGTTCGGGTCCGGCGGAATGTTCAAATAGCTCGCGCAGCGCTCCGCGATGTCGCGGAACACCGGGCCGCAGATTTTGCCGCCGTAATAACCTTCCTTCGGCTCGTCCATCACCACGGAAATGCACAGCTCCGGGTTATCCGCCGGGAAAAAGCCGATGAACGACGAGACATATTTTCCGGGAGCATAACTGCCATTCTCCGCTTTCTGCGCCGTGCCGGTTTTCCCGGCAACGACATAATCTTTCATTGCCGCGTCCGGCGCGGTGCCGTCTTTAGTCGGCACGGTTTTCAACGCTTCGATCATGTCCAAGTCCGCTTTTTCGCCGATGACCTGACGGACGCGTTCCGGATCGTAACGCTGCACCACGCTGCCGTCGCGCTCCTGCAACTGGCTCACGATCATCGGGCGCATCAGCCAGCCGTGGTTCGCAATCGCCGCCATCGCGTAAATCATCTGCAGCCGTGTCACCGCAACGCCGTGACCCATCGGAATCTGCGCAATGGAAACTTTGCTCCATTGTTTCACCGGATACAAAAATCCGCGCGCCTCGCCGGGCAGCGGAATCCCCGTGCGCTGGCCGAAACCATAATCCCAAGCGTAGTCGTAAAGACCTTGTTCGCCCAGCTTGATGCCGATTTTCGCCGCGCCGATGTTGGACGATTTGGTGATGACGCTTTTCACCGTCTCGTTACCAAGGCTCTCGTGGTCGTGCAGCACACGACCGGCAAAAGCAAAATGTCCGTTCTCGCAAAACACCGGGTCGGTCAAATGCACGATGCCGCTGTTCAACGCGCCGGACACCACCACGATTTTGAACGTCGAGCCGGGTTCATTTACGTCGGTGATGACGCGGTTGCGCGTTTCCGGCGTGATGGTGTTCGGCTGGTTCGGGTCGTAATTTGGCAGCGAAACCATCGCCAGAATTTCGCCGGTGCGCGGGCGCATGACGATGCCGGTGATGCTGCGCGGCGTGTGTTTTTGCAGCGCGTCGGCCAGCGCCGTCTCGACGATGTGCTGCACCACCGAGTCAATCGTCAGCACGACATTCAAGCCGTCGCGCGGATGCACGTCCTCGTCGCGCATGGCCACCAGTTCATGCTGGGCGCGGTCGGTCTCGGTCACCTTCCAGCCGGCGACGCCGCTCAACTGCTTTTGCAGCGCGAGTTCCACGCCGTCGCGACCGACAATTTGCGTCACCAGCCGGCCGCTGATTTTTTCTTCCTCCGCCGCCGGAAACCCGATGACCTGCGACGCCAGCGAGCCGTTCGGATAAATCCGCATCTGGTCCGGCTCGGAGAAAACCGCGTAGTTCCGCAGATTGCGGAGAAATTCCTTCTGGCTGCGCGGCAGCTTTTTCTCATCCACGCCGAAGGTCAAATTCGTCATCGCCGCCGTAACCTGCTGCCAGGTTTCGTCGGAAACATTTTTGGCGAGACGGACATAATGCAATCCGTTCGTGGAGATTTCACCGTTCGCTTCGCGGACTAGGTGCGGTGTGAGCCGCTGCGCGAGATCCGCTTCATTCAAATTCAACAGCGGCGCAATGGCGTGGGCGACGAGCGGCTGAAAACTCCCGATCAGCGACGGGTCGGCACAAATTGTCTTCACCGCGACGCTGGTGGCGAGAATGTTTCCGTTCGCGTCAAGAATGTCGCCGCGACGCGGCGCCTGCCAGAATTCATGCTGCGTGTTTTGCTCCGCCTTCGCGCTCAATTCGTCGTGGCGGAACACCTGCAAATCCACGAGCCGGTAGCCCAGACCAACAAACGCCGACGACAGAAAGGCGAGCAGCAGCAGCGCGCGGCGGATTTGTTGTTTGTTGGTCATCCTAAAAAACGGCCGGCCGCCCGTGGCGGTCGGTTCCTCAACCAACGGCGTCACGAGCGGCGGCCAAAATTATTTTTTCCTTACGGCGTCAGATCGGTCACCGGCCGCTGGGCGAACTGACGCTGACTGTTCTCGTCCGGTGCCGCTAGCGATTCGATTAGATGCACCACCTGCATCGGGGTCGCCGGCGCGAGACCGAGGTTCAACTCCTTTGCCCGCTGGTCAAGCATCACCGGCGAATGTAAAATGGCCAGCTGGTCGCCCAGCTGCTTGTTGTCGTTCTGCAACTGCGCCAGCTTGGTCTCGCGCTGGCGGATCTGCTGGCCGAGCTGGTAAATCTCGTTCTTCTGCCAGACGTAGCCGACCGCCGAGCCGCCGATGAGCAGGCACAAAAACGACGCCTTCAGCGCCGGGCCAAACCGGATCGCCGCCGCCTGATTTTTTCGATTCTTCGCCATTTCAAATTTTCTCCAGCACCCGCAACTGCGCGCTGCGCGCGCGCGGATTTTCTTTCAATTCAACTTCGCCCGGCCAAATCGCCTTGCGCGAAACCCATTTCAGCTCCGGCACAATCGGCGTTCGCAAGTCCGGCACATCTACTTCGCCCGGAAACGTGTAATCGCGAGTCTTTTCGCGCCCAAACTCTTTCACCACGCGGTCTTCGAGCGAGTGAAACGTGATCACCGCCAGCCGGCCGCCCGGCTTCAAAATTTTCACCGCCGCTTCCAGGCCGCGTTTCAGCGAGCCGATCTCGTCGTTCACCGCGAGGCGCAACGCCTGAAACACTTTCGTCGCCGGATGCGCCTTTTTTCCGTGGCGCGGCGCCAGCCGTTCAATCAAATCCGCCAGCTGCTTCGTCGTCTCAAATTTTCGCAGCGCGCGGTCGTGGACAATCGCCTTCGCAAACCGGCGCGAGTCGCGCTCGTCGCCAAATTCCCAAAAAATCTTCGCCAGCGTCTCGGCATCCTCGCCGTTCACCAGATCTGCCGCCGTCAGAGGCTGCCGGTAGTCCATCCGCATGTCCAGCGGACCGTCCTGCATGAAACTGAACCCGCGTTCAGCGACATCCAATTGCGGCGAGCTCACGCCCAAGTCCAACAGCACGCCGTCGCAGCTTCTTTCCGCAATCCAGTCCGCCAGTTCCGCAAAATTTCCGCGCCGGATTTCAAAGCGTCCGGCAAACTTTTCCGCCAGCCGCGCCTGCGCAGTTTCAACCGCGACGCCATCGCGATCGCACCCAGACAGCCATCCAGTCGGCGAACTCGCGGCCAGAATGCTCACTGCGTGACCAGCTCCACCGAGCGTCCCGTCGGCGTAACGGCCGTCCGGGCTCGGCTTCAGCGCGGCCAGCACCTCCGCCGCCATCACTGGTCTGTGAATGAATTCTGGCACTGCGCATTTTTCAAATTTGTTTCACGAGCCGTTCGCCCAAAAATTCCCACGACGACCGCGCCGGGGCCAGCATCGGCGTTTCCGGTGCAGCCGCCGTGCGGGATTTCACCGGCACCACTTCGATGTCCGCGTCGGCCAAGTCGTTGTGGACGACTTTCACGGCTTCCAGCGAAAGTTCGACCTGCACCGCGCCTGGCATGGCTGGCCGCACCGGCTCCGGTGTGCGGAACGGATTCAATTTGTCCTTCCAACTGATGGCCCGCGTCGGCATTGGCGATTTCGTTGGCGGGGCATTGAACACCGGAATTTTCTGCGTTTTGGCGGCCACGGGGACGGAAACCTGTTTCACCTCTGGTGCGGCGGCGGGCGCCGAAACCGGTGCCGACTCCGCCGGCTTCGACGTGAACGGATTTTTTTCCGCGTTGAACTTCGGCAGATAAACGCGCTTGTCCTCGCGGTAGGCAACCGTGCCGCCGCCGCCAAAAAAAGTTTTTCCTGCGCCAAGCAATTTTCCTAGGTTCATATTTTTATTCCATGAATTTGAAGGCTTCGTGCGCGAGCACCGCGTCCGCCGCCTTGACCCGTTCATAACGGGCCGGGTTCCAAATCTCAAACCGGTCCAGCAGACCGACGAGCACCGCCTCGTCCTTGATGTCCGCCTTGCGCGCCATTTCGTCGGGCACGCAGATGCGACCTGCCTTATCGAGCGTCACCTGGGCGGATTCGCTGCCGATGAACCGCTTCAAATAAATTTTCTTTTCGTCGCCCTTTGGCATCGCGTCAATGTCCGCCATCAATTGCGCCATCTGCGCCGGCGGCAAAACCCGGAGACACGTTCCCGCATTGTGCTTCGGCCAGAGCATCATCGTCAGCTCGACCCCATCATCCTCGGGCCGCCACTTGGCCGGAATCTGCACACGCCGCTTCTCGTCCACCCCGTGCCGGAAGCACGAATTGTAGTAAGTCGGCGGAACTGTTTTGGCGTCGCTCATTTTGTTCACAGTGATTTGCCAAACGGCCTCAATCACCCACAACGCCCCATTTCTACCCATAATACGCCACTCTGTCAATGGAAATTGCACGACAAAATCGTTAATTATTCAAAAGTTATTCACAATTTGTGCCAAGTGAGAATTGTCAGCCACTGCCCTGCTCCGTTACGCTGCGCCCGTGCGAACCGCTGATTTCCATTTCAACCTGCCGCCGGAATTGATTGCCCAGCAACCCGCCGCGCGCCGCGACGGCTCGCGTCTGCTGGTTTTACAAAGGAAAAGCGGGAAAATTGAACACCGCCGGTTTCCTGATTTTTTGGAATTTCTAAATCCCGGCGATGTGCTGGTGCTGAACAATTCGCGCGTCATCCCGACGCGGCTCCGCGGCAAAAATGAAAAAACCGGCGGCCAGTTTGAAATGTTGCTGCTCGAAGAAAACAGCGTGAACGACTGGTGGGCGATGATGCGCCCCGGTAAACGCGCCCAAAACGGAACCCAAATCCGATTGCAAGAGAAAAATGGCGCGGCGACGAAAATAATTGCGACCGTCGCCGCCGTGAATGACGAAGGCCACCGGCGTTTGCACTTTTCCGGCACGGATAATCTCGCCCACAATCTGGACCAACTTGGCGAACTGCCTTTGCCGCCTTACATCGAACGCCACGGCGAACTGCCCGGCGACCGCGAGCGTTACCAGACCGTTTTCGCACAGCCTGCCGGCTCCGTCGCCGCCCCGACGGCGGGCCTGCATTTCACACCGGAAACCCTGGAAAAAATCCGTGAACGCGGAGTGAAGGTTTGCTTCCTCACGCTGCACGTCGGCGCGGGAACTTTTCTGCCGGTGAAAGCCGAAAATGTGGCCGATCACAAGATGCACGCGGAACGGTTTGAAATCGGAATGGACACGGTTTTGGCTGTCAACGAGGCGAAACGAAATAGCCGCCGCGTCATCGCCGTCGGCACGACCGTCTTGCGCACACTGGAAACCGTCGCGCGACAAAACGCTGGAAAACTCAATGTTCATGGAGGTAAAACCGACATTTTTCTTTTTCCGCCTGCGGAGTTTCAAGTGGTGGATGCCCTGCTGACGAACTTTCACCTGCCGGAATCCACACTGCTGATGCTGGTCAGTGCTTTCGCTGCGCCCGGCGAAAAATTTCGCGGGCGCGAACTTATTTTGTCCGCCTACTCCGAAGCCATTCGCGAACATTACCGCTTCTTCAGTTATGGCGATGCGATGCTGGTTTTGTGAACTTAAAATTCAAAACTCAAAATTCAAAACTGCCCTTTGTTTTCGTCAACATGGCGATGACGGCGGACGGAAAAATCGCGACGGCCAACCGCATGGTCCACTCGTTCGGCAGCGCGCGGGATTTGGAGCATCTTTACGAACTGCGCGCGACGGCGGACGCGGTGATGAGCGGGGCGCGGACGGTGGAAATTTCGCAAAGCATTTTGGGCGCGGGCGGCGAAAAATTCCGCAAACAGCGGCGAAAAACCGGGCTGGCAGAATACAGTTTGCGCATATTAGTTAGCGGCAGCGGCTCGATTGATCCGCAGGCGGAGATTTTCCGGCACAGATTTTCGCCGATCATCGTGCTGACAACAAAACGCGCCGCCGCCGGAAAAATTAAATTGCTGCAAAAACTGGCGGACGATGTGAAAATTCTAGGTGAAACGGAAATTGATTTTCTGGCAGCCCTTCGCTGGCTGCGCGAGAAATGGGGAGTCAAACGCCTTTTGTGCGAAGGCGGCGGGGAATTGAATGATGCGCTGTTCCGTGCGGACTTGGTGGATGAAATCAACCTGACGATCTGCCCGAAAATCTTCGGCGGGAGCGGTGCACCGACAATCGCGGACGGATTGGGAGTTGAATGCCTGGTGGATGCAAAACAATTCCGAATACACACCATTAGACAGTTCGAAGGCGAGTTATTCACCATGTATTTCAGGCAAAAACAAGGTGGTTTGCCATAACTTTGCCTGAAGCTGATACGTTCACTTCAATCGGCTGGATATCTGGTGGAAATCGAATTTTCGCGGGCGATTTTGGCATATATCGCCGCCAATGGCTTCAGCGTGCGCGGCAGTTGTTCATCCGCGAAATCCACCTTCAGCAGACCGAATTTTTTGGTGTAGCCGAACTGCCATTCGAAATTGTCCAGCAATGACCAGTAGAAAAATCCGCGCACATCCACACCGCCGGCCATCGCGCCATGCAAGGCGGCGAGGTTTTGAAAAAGATCATGTTCGCGAAAAGTTTCGTCATTCGAGGCCGCGCCATGTTCGGTGATGTAGACCGGCAGCCGGAATTTTCGGTGGAGATACGAAAGGATTTTTGGCAGGCCTGCTGGATAACGCTCCACCATGTCGTCACAAACAAAGCCAAAATCTTTCAAGGTTTTCACCGACGCACCGCTCGCCGGAATCATCGCGCGGAAATGATGGAAGCGCACCCGGCCATAATAATTCAGCCCGATGAACGTCGAAGCCCGTCGCCGCCAGCCACCGAGGAATGCGTCCAGCACGAATTTATTAAACGTGTAATGGCAGCCGAACGCGGTCAGGCGGTCCCATGGCGAAAACTTTTTATAGGCGTGAAAAAAAGTCCAGTTCTTGGCGATGCCGACTTCCGGTCTCCGGCCCGCATCACCTTCGTGACGGATGACCTGGCTGGCCTCGACATGCGCGCGCGCCATGTGCGAAATCACCCGGCGAAACTGGTCGAGCTGCCATTTCCGCTGCGGCGGAAATCCGCCGAGCAGATACGCCACGCAGGCGTAGGTGTCCGGCTCGTTGAAGGTGTTCCACAAATAAACCCGGTCCTTGAGCGCGGCGACGAGCTGGCGGACGAAATCCACGAAGGCCGGAATCGTCGCCGCGTTCGTCCAGCCGCCGGCGGCATTGATCCACGGCGGATTGGAAAAATGGTGCAGGACGACCATCGGCGTGATGTCTTTGGCTTTGAGCCGGTCCAGCAAATCAACGTAGCGCGCCAGCTCGTTTTGGTTCAGCGGCGCGAACGGCGCGGATTGCAGGCGAGACCATTCGATGCCGAAACGGTAGGCGTTCACACCCAGCTTGGACATCCAGCCAATGTCTTCAGGGTAGCGGTGGTAATGATCGCACGCGATGCGGCAGTGGCCGCCGTCCTGCGCGGTGAAGTTCTTCCACTCGTTTTCAATGTGGCCTTCCACCTGGGTCGGCGACGTGGCGGTGCCCCAAAGAAAACCGTGCGGAAATTTGAGAATGTCGCCGTCGCTCATCGCGCAGATTTTGTGGCTAGCTCGATGGCGGCAAACAGTTTTTCCGGTGCGCTTGCCACCCAACTGCGAAACTTTTCCACGGGTAAACTGGCCGGCAATTCGGCGAGCCGGTCGAGATTGAAACTTTTTTCGGCGAGGCCGATGCCAAACTGCTGTGCGTCCAGCGCGTTGACCTGCTGCTCGACGTGGTTTTCCACCGGCACGAGGAACAAAGGCTTGCCAAGCCACGCAGCTTCGCAGACAGATTCAAACCCGGCGGTGCAGACGACCTGGCGGCACTCGGCCATCATGGTCAAAAACTTCTCGCCATCGAGCTTGTGAAACGTAAGCGACGGCGAATGTGCAAATTCCGCCGATGCGCCCGGTTTGTCGTAAAAGCAATGCAGTTTGGTCTGCGGATTCTTCCTGCTCCAGGCGATGATTTGATCGGCGTAACCGTGATTTAGCAAATAGACGAGTACGAAATCGCCGTCGAACTTTGCCTCCAATTGGAAAAGCTGTTTCCGCAAAATCGGCGGGCCGACAACAATTCGTTTCCCCGGCAAATCCGGCGCTTCATAAAGCGAGAGCGCCAGCTTGGTGGCGCGCGCACCGAGCAGGCGCGTGTAAATTTTCATGCTCAACAACTGCTTCCACAGGTGCGGCGCGCGGACGTAGCCGGGATGCTGGAACATGAACTGATGGCCGATGGCGACGACGGGCGGACGTTTTCGCCGCGTGATGGCGTAGAACGCAGCCATCGGCTCGAAGAAGTTGAGGATCACTTCCGGCTGCGTTTCGCGAACGATGTCGTCCAGCTGGCGGAGAATGCGGAAGTATTTTGGCAGACTGCCCAAGACGCCCAGCAGCGTGGCGGTGTTGCTGATGGCGCGGTTGTTCTTATATTTGAATTCCAGCGTCGGCAATTGCCGGACGGAAATCTTCATCGCCGATGCGAAGTATGCGGGCAGCGGCCGTTGCGCGCTCGCGCCGAGCGTGACGGCGACGATCTGATGTCCCGCCGCCTCGGCCATTTCCTTGACGGCCATCGCCTGAGTCAGATGACCCCGGCCCTCGCCCAGCACGCAGAACATCATTTTCATGAAAATGGATGAGTTTGATCTTGCCGTCGAAATCTTCAATCAAAGCCGTGCAGCTTTCAACCCAATCCCCGCAGTTCAGATATTGCACGCCGTCAATCATCTTCATCTCGGCGCGATGAATGTGGCCGCAGATGACGCCGTCGGCCTGATGGCTGCGCGCCATGGAGGCCAGCGTGCTTTCGTATTCGGTGACGTATTTCACGGCGGACTTGGCCTTGGATTTCAAATACGCCGCCAGCGACCAGTAGCCGAAGCCCAGCGCGCGGCGAAGGCGGTTGAAATATAAATTGAAATCGAGAATCCAGTTGTAAAGGTGCGAACCGAGTTTTTCCAGCAGATGGTTGAAATGCGTCAAACCATCCGCCTGATGACCGTGGATGACAAGATATTTTTTCCCGTCGGCGGCGGTATGAATCACCTGGTGCGCCATCACCACGCTGCCAAAACGCATTCCGGCGAACTGTTCAATGAACTCGTCGTGGTTGCCAGTGATGTAAATCACCTTCGTCTGCTTGCGGCTTTTGCGGAGGATTTTTTGGATGAGCACGTTGTAGTCATCACGCCAGAACCAGCGGAATTTCAGTTCCCAGCCGTCAATAAAATCGCCGACGATATAGAGATATTTGCAGTCCACCACGCGCAGAAATTCCAGCAGTTCCTCGACGCGCGCGTGCTTGGTGCCGAGATGGATGTCCGAAATCCAGACCGAGCGGCAGACCACCGGCTCGTCCGAATTTATTTCCAAATATGGCAGATCAGCTTGCATGACCGATGACCGGACTTTCGCCCATTGTGAATAACTCTGGCAATAACTTATTGCGATTGTCACCCAATTGTAACCTCGGCGTAACCGCGTTGACGCAATTCTGCCTGACACCGCGATTCCGGCCCACGCCAAAATTACGGCGCGAACACCGCGCCCGGCTCTCCGGCAATCTGCAAACGCGGAACTTTTTTTAACGTGCTTGTTGCTTTCTGCGCCGGAGTTTTTATAGTTCGCTCGTTCAAGAATGTATTTTTAGATGAGCAATCCGAACGACGCCGCGCCGGCATGGAACATCGAATCCGCCCGCGCGCTTTACAACATCCCCCGCTGGGGCGCAAAATATTTTGACATCAACGACGCCGGCCATGTTGTCGCCATGCCGTTGCAGGACGCGGGCGCGACCGTGGACCTCACGGACGTGATCGAGGAGGCGAAAGGCCGCGGGCTGAAATTTCCGCTGCTCATCCGCTTTCAGGATATTTTGCGCCACCGCGTCGAGGCCATCAACAAGGCGTTTCTGAGCTCCATCGCGGAATTTAATTTTCAGGGAAAATATCGCGGCGTGTTCCCGATTAAGGTCAACCAGCTCCGCGAAGTCGTGGAAGAAATCCTTGACGCCGGCAAGCCATTCGATTTCGGCCTGGAAGTCGGGAGCAAACCGGAATTGTTCGCCGGCCTCGCGCTGCAAAACCAGATGGGCAGCCTCGTCATCTGCAACGGCTATAAGGACTGCGAGTTCATCAAGATGGCGCTGCTCGGCATCAAGCTCGGTAAGAAGGTCATCATGGTCGTCGAGAAGCTGGAGGAGCTCCGGCAGATCATCACGGTTTCGAAACAGCTCGGCGTCGAGCCGCTCATCGGCATCCGCGCGCGGCTGTTGAGCAAGGGCGCGGGCAAATGGGCAGAGAGCGGCGGCGAAAACGCCAAGTTCGGCCTGAGCACCGTGGAACTTTTGACGGCGACGGAATTGTTGAAGGCGGAAAATCTCGGCCACTGCCTGAAGCTGCTGCACTTTCACATCGGCTCGCAGGTGCCGGACATTTTGACGGTGAAAAAAGCGGTGCAGGAAGCCGCGCGATTTTACGCCAAGCTGCACAAGATGGGTTTTGCCATCGAGTTTATGGACGTCGGCGGCGGCCTGGGCGTGGACTATGACGGTTCGCGCAGCGCGTTCGATTCCTCGACCAACTACTCATTGCAGGAATACACCAACGACATCGTTTATTACATCGCCGACGTCTGCAACGCTGAGCAAGTGCCGCATCCGAACATCATCAGCGAGAGCGGTCGCGCCATCGTCGCGCATCACAGCGTGCTGATCGTCGAGGTGTTCGGTTCGATTGAAAAAATCCGGCCCGGCGAGGCGTTCAAATATGGCGACAGCGAGCACGCGCTCGTCCGCGAGCTAATTGACATCAAAAAAAATCTCTCCAAGGCCAACAAGCTGGAGGCGTTTCACGACGCGCAGGAACGCAAGGAGGACGCACAGCAGATGTTCGCGCTCGGCCTGCTCGATCTGCCGGACAAGGCACGCATTGAAAATCTGTATTGGGAAATCAGCCAGGAAGTTGTGACCAGCTTTCGCGGCCAGGTTTATATTCCGGAAGAAATCCGCAAGCTCGAGGACACTCTCGCCGACCAGTATCTATGCAATTTTTCCGTGTTCCAATCGCTGCTCGACCACTGGGCGCTGGGACAATTATTTCCCATCATGCCGGTCGCGCGTCTGAACGAGGCGCCCACACGTGAAGGCACTTTGGTTGACATCACCTGCGATTCCGACGGCGCGGTCAACAAGTTCATTGACCTGCGCGATGTGCGCGACACGTTGTCGCTGCACCAACTCAACACCAACGGCGACGGCAAGCTGGAGCCTTATTATCTCGGCTTTTTCCTGATGGGCGCGTATCAGGACATCATGGGCGACCTGCACAATCTGTTCGGCCGCGTGAATGAAGTCCACGTCTTCCTCGAACCCGACGAGCCGACCGGCTACTACATCGAGGAAGTCATCGAGGGCGACACCGTCATCCATTCGCTCACCGCCGTGCAATACGACGAGAACGAGCTCAAGCGACAGATGAAGGCGCAAATGGACGAAGCCATCAAGTCCGACCGCATGAAACCCAGCGAAGCCATGCGGCTGCTGGATGACTACGAACGCGGGCTGAAGGCTTACACCTATTTGAGTTTTTAAGGTTCTTCGCGCAACGATTTGCTGAAATTATGACGGGCAGCGCGGCAATTCCGCCCTACCAAAATCAAATCACCGGCAGAGCGACGTTGGCGCCGCCCAACCTCCCGGTTGATTTGTTCCAGATAATCCACGTTTGGGATTTTGATTTGTTTCCCGGCGTCACCGACGTATTGTTTGGTTTCATGAAGCTTCAGTTGAACTGAAAAGCCCGCTCTTTGATCGTCCGGCCTAAAACCGGTGAACAAAAATATGTTTGTGCTGTTTCGATTATTTAACGTGGAGGCCGTCGCGGATTATCTGAACCTCACGCCGGCGGACATTGAACAGCGCGTGAAAGACCGCGAAATTCCCTTTGAACGGCGCGGCAACCGGCTGGTTTTCCGCAAGGGCGAGATTGACGAATGGGCTTCGCGGCGCATCCTGGGTTTTTCCAACGACCGGCTGGCGGCCTACCACGAAAAATCCACGCGTCACACACGCACGCTTCTGCCGCACGAAACCATCCTGCCGGAAATGCTGGCCGCCGGAGCCTTGGACTCCGCCATGACTTCCAAGACCAAGGCTTCCGTCCTGCGCGACCTCGTGGCAATCGCCGAAAAGACCGGGCAGCTCAATGATCCCAAAACCCTGGTGGACAGCCTGGAAGCGCGCGAAGGCTTATGCTCCACCGCCATGCCGAGAGGTTTCGCGCTGCCCCATCTGCGCACCTTGGAGCCTTACCTGTTCGAGACGTCGTTCATCGTGGTCGGACGGCCGATCCAGACCATCCATTTTGGCGCACCCGACGGCGAGCCGACGCAACTGTTCTTCCTGATTTGCTGCCAGGATGACCGGCTGCATCTGCACACCCTGGCCCGGCTTTGCCTCATTGCGCAAAAAACCAAGATGCTGGATCAACTCCGTGACGCCCCTGATGCCCCAGCCATGCGCGATGCGCTCATCGCCGCGGAACAGGAGATTTTGGCCGACCCGAAGCGGGCGGAATAAACTCATTTCTTTGGTGGCCTCGCCAAGCCAGCGAGTTGCTTGGGCAATTACTTCGGGTCAACCAAGCAGATTGGCGGGAGCCCTCGGCGTCCGTATCGTCAAATAACCGGCGTTTTAGTCTGTCGTTTGCACCACATTTGCTCAAGCAGCCCAATCAAGTCACTTACTTCCAAGTTAGCACCAGCAAGGAAACCGCCTGCCGGGACAGGGCAAAATTCAAATCCAATTTTCGATCCTTCACCTGCAAATTTTTTTCCGGCTCAAGTTCCGTGAGTTGCCCGGCCTTTTCCAGTTCGGCATATTGTTCGTCCGAAAGCGGCAGCGGCGAACCCATTTTCAGCCACGCTTCGTAGGAATTGCTGTGATCCGCGTCAATGATGTATTGCGTTAATGTCGCGGAACCGCTTTTCAACGGTAGTCGGTCAACCTTCAAATCCACGTTCGCGTCCGGGCCGGGCACGTCGTCGTCGTGATAATGCCAAACGAGGACGCATAATTTGTTTTTGTCCAGGCTGGCGAGCGCGGAGACATCGGGACTGCCGCGCACGCCTTTTGTACGGATTGTGTCGGCGTCAAATCCGGCGGAGCTTTCCACCGCCAGTTTTTGTCCGCTCATTTTGGCGAACATCCGAAAAACATTCAGCACGGGCAGGTCAAGCCCGTCGCTGGCAAGCTGGCGGAAGCCGGCGAACGGCGGCTGGTCTTCAAATTCAAACGCCCACGTCAGCGCGCCTTCGAGGTTCACGCCGCGTTCTTCGGCGAGTTCCAGCGCGCGCGGAAAACTCGCCGCCGTGTAACTCGAATACATCGAGCCGTTGCGATACGCGTCGCGCGGCTCGCGGCACGCAGCGCAGCCTTCGGGATCGGATTCGCCAATGACGATGGGCGTTTGCTTGTATTCGGAAAACGACGCGATGACGGCAAACGCGTCGTTCATGTTCCGCAACTGGTTGTTCATGCCCATGCGGACGTGGTCGTTCGTGAACGCCGGCGAGCCTTTCGCGTGAAACGAAATGAAGTCCAACGGCGAACCGATTTTACCGGTGACAAAATTCGTGCCGTGCGCGCAGTGCGCCAGAAATTCTCCCAGAAATTTTCCGCACGGGCCGCCCGCCGTTTCCGGCCCGCCAACCCGCGCGGTCGGCAATGCGCGGCGAACACCGTCCACGGCGTAATCGTATAGCTTGAAATAATCCGCGTGCGAACCGTGCCAGTAGCTGATGTTTGGTTCGTTCCAGACTTCCCAATACCATTTGCTCACTTCGTCCGCGCCATATTTTTCGACGCAATGTTTAGTCCATTGATAAACCAGTTCGCCCCACTTCGCATAATCTTTCGGCGGATATGATTGTCCGTCGGCGACTGGAACCATTTTATCCACCGGCGGGTTGTGCGGATAATTTTGCGGGTGCGTCGTCAGCGCCTCCGGCATGAAACCGATTTCCACATACGGCTTTATTCCGCGTTCGAGATAGGTGTCGAAAATTTTGTCGTTGATGCTCCAGTCATAGACCGGTGTGCCGTTCGCATCTTCCTTGTAAGCGCTGGTCGAACTGAATTTCAACGCATATGCACCGTCGCCGCTCGTGAGCAGATCATGCGCGCGAAAATAAACCTGCGGCCCGCCGAGCTGGCCGAGTTCGCCGAGAAGTTTTTTGCCGTCCTTCATGTAGGCGTAATCCGATTCGTCCGCGCCGAAGAACCGCCAGATGGGCTTCAGTTCGCCGGCGGACTTGCCCGCGTCCACCGTGATGGTCACGGGAAACGGCGCGTTCGCCGTCAGCGTGTTGGTATTTGAATCAGCAAAAATGGCGGGCGCAATGGTGAGCGCCGCGAACAGGCTGGCAAGCTGGCAGTGACGCATAATGTTTTGATTTTGAATTGAGTAAATTTTCATCCGGCGACATCGCCCTGCGACCACTGGCCGTCAATGAGCCGCCACATTATTCCGTTGGGATTTTGGTTCTGCAGCGCGGCGGGCAGGCGCGCCGGGCGCACATTGTCAAAACACTGGAGCATCGCAAATCGCCGCAGCGAAGCGGGAATGCCGACGGCGGTGAAGCCCGGATGCCCCGTCGCTGGAAACGGTCCGCCATGATTCATCGCCGCCGTGACGGCAACGCCCGTGGGCATTTTGTCATTGAGCAAACGTCCGACGCGCGCCCGCAACAGCGGCGCAAATTTTTCGTAAAGTGCATCGTCGCTGCCAGTCGTGTCGGAATAAATGCCGCCAGTGAGATTGCATTCGAGATGATTGAGAACCGAGGCCGCTTCGGTGGCATCGCGCACGATAACGATAAGCGAAGCATTGCCAAACGCCTCCGTCTGCAATTTTTCCGGCGATTCTAAAAATTTCTGACCGCTTACGCGCAGCAGTGTGTTTGCAAATTTATTTCCCGCCAGCGGGGAACCGCCGGTGACGAGTTCCGCGCCCGCCGTTTGCAAAACTTTCACGCTAGCGGCAAGATTGCGCGCTACGCCGGAAGACAACAACGTCATCGGCGCTGTGCTTTCCAATTTCGCCTTCATGCCCGCGATGAACTGTTCAGCCACATCGCCGGCGAACAAAATAGTCAATCCCGGACTCGTGCAAAATTGTCCACTGGCCGCGAGACAACTGCCGGTGAACTCCGCCGCGATTTTCGCGCCGCGTTCCGTCAGCGCGCCCGGCAAAATCACCACAGGATTCAAGCTCGACATTTCGAGATAAACCGGCTTGCCGACGGCGTCCGCTGCCGATTTAAGTTTCAAACCCGCCGCGCGGCTGCCGGTAAAGCCAATTGCGCCGAGCCGTCTGTCGGCGGCCATTTTTAGACCGTCTTCCGGCACAATGTTGTAAATCATCTGCACCGTTGCCGGTGGCAAATTTGTTTCGCGCACCGCAGCGATGGCTTCTTCGGCGAGCAGCCGCGACGTGTTCGGATGATTCGGATGCGCCTTGGCGATGACCGGGTTTCCCGCCGCAATCGCCGCCGCAAAATCGCCACCGGCAACGCCGTTGAAGGCGAACGGAAAATTATTCGGCCCAAAAATCAAAACCGGGCCGAGCGGCGCGAGCAGCGAACGAATGTTCGTTTTCGTGTCAATTGTCGGCAACGCCCACGAGCCTTCCAGCACGGCTGCGGCAGCCTGACGCAATTGATTGGTCGTGCGCGGCAATTCCACGTCGGCGAGGCGCGGCGCCCTGGGCAACGCGGTTTCGAGATGCGCGATTTCGACAAGTTCGGCTTTGCGTGCTTCGATACGTTCGGCAAAGCACGTCAGGAATTTTGCAATTTGTTCCGGCGAAATTGTCTGCAATATTTTTGCGGCGTCACCGGCGGCGTTGAGCGCGTCGTCGCAGTCCGTCCAGGTGCTGATGGGAAATTCTTCCGGCAGCTTTTCGCCGGTCGCGGGATTTTCCGCGCGGAAAGTTCCGCTGTATTTCGCCGCGCGCCAGTCGCCGGCGATTAAAATCGGTTGTATTGGCATAGTTAAGTTTTACGAAATCTTTCGACGACGGCGGCGATGTCTTTTTCGCCATGGCCGGCAGCAATGGATTTTTGAAACGAGCCGAGCGCGGCGGCGGCAGTCGCAAGTTCGACGGAAACTTCTTTTCCTTCCGCAATCGCATAGCCGAGGTCTTTGGCCATAAGCCGCAGCAAAAAGTTTGGCGTGAAATCCGGTGCGGTCATCCGTGCGGAGACCGCCTTCACGAGCGGACTCCCGGGCGCGCCGCCGGTCAAAACTTCCAGCGCGCGTGCGCGGTCGAGGCCGCTGCGCTCGATCATCGCCAGTGCTTCGGCGAGCGACGCGATTTGCACGCCGCAAACAAAATTATTGATCAATTTTAAAAGCGCGCCGCTGCCAACCGGTCCGAGCAATGAAACATTTTTGCCCATCGCGGCAAAAACCGGACGCATTTTTTCCAGCGTCGCGGAATTGCCGCCGACGAGAAAATTAAGCTCGCCCGAAGCCGCCTGATTTTTGCTACCGGTCACGGGCGCGTCAAGAAATCCGCATTTTTGTTTTTGCGCGGCGGCGGCGAGTTCGTGAATCCAGCCGACGGTGACGGTGCTGCATTCGATGCAAATCGTTCCCGCTTTTGCGCCCGCGAGCGCGCCGGTTTGGCCAAGCCACAAACTGCGCGCGGCGCTGTCATCGGCAACCATGCTGATGATTCCGTCGGCATTTTCCGCGGCTTCGCGCGGCGAATTGGCGATGTGCGCGCCGTCGTTCACGAACGGCTTGGACTTTTCCGCATTGCGGTTGAAAACGGTCAGCGGAAAACCTTTGGTTAAAAGATTTCGCGCCATGCCGCCGCCCATGATGCCGAGGCCGAGAAATGTGATGCGTGGTTTGTTCATACTATGCCAAAGATTTTATCGCGACCAATTTGGCTACGTCGCGCGCGAACCGCAAAGGATTTCGCAACGCGCGGCCAAAACCGGCGAAACCGATTTCCATCACGTCGCCGGCGGCGAGCTGCACGCCGGCGCCAAAACTCAAGGCGCACGCGCCAAAAAAATGCACGTGCAAGTCGCCGGGACGGCGGTGCGTCTCAAATTTGAAATGATGATGCTCGATGTTCGCGAGGCTGTGGCACATTTCATTTTCGCCGGTGAGAATTTCCTTCGACCAAACAGTTTTCCCGGCGCGTTCGATTTTTGCGCTGCCGGAAACGGAATTGAATTGCGGATCGATCACCAGTTCCGGCCCGAGCGCACAGGTGCGGATTTTTGAGCCGGCGAGATTGAGATAATTTTTCTTCTCAAATTTGTGGTCGGAAAATTCGTTGCCGATGGCCATGCCGATGCGGCGCGGATTTCCGTCGGCAGCCACCAAATAAATCCCGGCGATTTCCGCTTCTTCGCCGCCGTCTTCGGCGAACGCCGGCACGTCCAGCGGCTCATTCGGCGCACGCAGAATTGTGCCACAGCCCTTGTAAAACCATTCGGGTGCGACGCCGATTTTTCCGGGCGCGGGCTTGCCGCCTTCGACGCCCCACTTGAACATTTTCATGCTATCGTTCATTTCAGCTTCGCTCGCGCTGTGCATTTGCTGGCGGTTTTTTGCGCTGCCAAGATGCGTCAAGCCCGTGCCGGAAACGAGACAGCGCGTCGGTTCAGCCGGATGGTCAATTGGTGGAAGCAATTTCCAATCGGATTGACCGTTGTAAATCGGATCGTAATCCAAAAAATTGTTCGTTGCTTTTGTTTGGACCAGCGCGACGAGGGAAATTTTTGAATCAACGGCTTGCTGCGCGAGTTGAAAAATGGAATTCACGCCGTCGAGCAAACATAGTCGCGGTTCTTCAACGAGCGCAACGGCGCGCGTTTTGCCATTTTGAATTTGAACGAGCCGTGTCATTCGACGACCTCAAACTTTTTCAGATTTTCTTCCTTCACCGTCAGGCCGAGGCCGGGCATGTTTTCATCCAGATCAATATAGCCATCCTTCGGCGTCGGCTCGCCATTGAAGCAATACCAGAACAGTTCGTTGCCGACTTCGACATCCACCGGCGGAAAAAATTCGGCCATCGGCGAATTCAAACTCGCCATGACGATGTGATAATTGTGCATCTGCCCGGCGTGCGGAATCACCGGAATCGAATGCGCCTCGGCGAGCGCGGAAATTTTTCGCGCTTGCGAAATGCCACCGACGCGGTTTGTATCAAATTGAATATAGTCCACGCAATGCGACTCAATCAGTTCGCGAAAACCGTAAAGTGTCTGCTCGTGCTCGCCGCCGGCGATCGGAATGCGGCCAAATTTTTTCAATTCCGTGTAGCCGTGGATATCGTCGGGAATCACGGCTTCTTCGAGCCAGCGCAGATTAAATTTTTCCAATTGAGGAATCATCCGCTTAGCATAATCGAGATTCCAACCCATGTAAGCGTCGGCCATGATGTCCACGCCGTCGCCGACGGTTTCGCGCACGGTGCGCACGAGCGCGAGATTTTTTTGCATGCCTTCCGCACCGTCAGTCGGCCCCCAACCAAAGCGCAGCTTCATGGCTTTGTAGCCTTCTTCCGCATATTTTTTCGATTCGCGCGCGAGTTCGTCCAGCGGCGTGGAATAAAGCCGACTGGCATAGACGGGAATTTTTGGTTTCGTGCGTCCGCCGAGCAGACGATAGACCGGTTGCTTCGCGGACTTGCCGAGAATGTCCCAGAGCGCGATGTCCACCGCGCTGATGGCAACCATGCCGATGCCTTTGCGGCCAAACGCCATCGTCTTGCGATACATGTGCTGCCACAAAAATTCGATGTCCCACGGGTCTTGCCCGATGAGCAGCGGCTTGAGATACAGGTCAATGACCTGCTTGGTGACGCGTGGCGAAAGCGCGGCGTTGCCGAGGCCGACGAGGCCGGTGTCGGTGACAATTTCACAGATGAGCCAGCTGTGAAATGTGAACGTGCCCAACGTGGATTTCGTCAGCATGGGCGAAACGGCGTCCATCGGGTTGGTGCAAAAATGCGGCGGGAGCGGGACGGTTTTGCCGCGCCATTCGATGATGCGCGTGCGGATTTCTTTGATTTTCATTTTTGAATTATTGGTTGGTTAAAATTTTGAGCGGTTGGATTTTCGGGATGACGAGACAAATCAAAGCAAATGCCGCGATGTGCATCGAGCCGGAAATGACGAGCGCGGGCGTGTAGCTGTAACCGTGGTCGCGCAGCCAGCCGACAACCTGGCCGAGCAACACGCCGCCCATCGCGCCGCCAAATCCGACGAGGCCGGCGAGCGTTCCAACGGCGCGTCTGGAAATCATGTCGGTCGGCAGAATCATCACGAGCGTGGACCAGGATTGCTGGCCGAAAAACGCGAGGCTGAACAGAAAAATCACCGCCGAGAGGGAATGGAGTTGAGGCGCGAACATCACCCACGGCATCAGCGCCGCGCTGGCGCCGAGCGCGAGTTTGCGCGAGACGTTCACGGAAAATCCGCGCGACAACAGCCAGCTCGAAAAGCCGCCGCCGACCAGACAGCCGGCTCCCGCCGCCGCGTAAGGAATCCAGCCGATGCTGGTCGCCGCGTTGAATTTGATTTGAAACGTTTCCATTAAAAATTTCGGGAGCCAGAATATGTAAAAATACCACGCGCCGTCGCTTAAAAATTTCGCGCCGACCACCGCCCAGACTTCGCGGTGCGAAAGCATTTCGCCGAGCGAAATCAGCCGCGCCGATTCGACTGACGGCGTTTCCTGGCCGGCGAGGATTTTTGCGCGCTCCGCTTCGGACAGGCGCGGATGCCGGTCCAGCGGCCGGTAATCCAGCGCCCACCAGATCGTCCAAAGTAGACCGAGGCCGCCGGAAACCAAGAATACCCAGCGCCACGGCGCAATGCCGAACCAGCCGGTGTAATTCATCACCAGAAAAATAACCCAGGGCGCAATCATCGCGCCGACCGCCGTGCCGGCGTTGATGATGCCCATCGCGGTGGAGCGCTCGTTGACGGGAAACCATTCCGCCACGACGCGCGTTGCCGCCGGAAAACCGCCGCCTTCGCCCATGCCGAGCAAAAACTGGCTCGCCATCAGCATGACCAAGGCAAACGCCATTCCGAAAACCGGCGGCAGTCCGTAATTGGCCGCCAATCCCTGGCTGGCAACCGCGAGCGACCAGAAAATCATGATCAACAAAAATCCGCGCTGGGTGCCGAGCCGGTCCAGCAGCCAGCCGCCGCCCAGATACATCAGCCCGTAGGCGACCAAGAAAGCGGAGTCAAAAGTCGCCTTGACCTGGTCGGAAAAGGGATACTGCGTCTTGATGTGGCTCAAAGTCCACGGCAGCGTCTGCCGGTCGAAATAGCTCAAGACAATCGCCGCGCTGACGAGAAACGCCATGCGCCAGCGCAACGCGGAGCCGCAACCAGTTTTGGTGGATGATGTGGCTTGTGAAATCATCACCGCTGCAAATTACCGGGATTTTCCGGCGTGCCGGGTTCATCCAGTAACTGGATGGAAGACGCCGGGCCGAGGTCGGGATTTTTCCACTGACTCAACGCCCAGACAACCTTTTTATCCGGCGACACTTCCAGCACCTGCACCGAGCCAGGCCACGTCTTGGGGTCTTTCAAGTTGTAAGGACACCAGTTGCAAATCACCGTGTCGCCGTTGGCCAGACGGTTGGCTTCCTGAAAGATGAAAAATTTATATTCCGGCGCGTCGCTCTGGGAAAATTGCCAAACGATCTCGCCCTGCTTGTTCACTTCCAGAACGGTGTGCGGGCCTTCGGTGATCAGCGTGTTGCCGTTCTTGAGCCGCGCCGCCGACCACGGCTGGTGCGTTGGATAGGACCAGATTTCTCTGAAGTCTGTGTCGTATTCCACGACTTTGTTGTCCCGCAAATGCGCCGCGAGGAACGTGCCGTCCTTCGTCTCATGCACCCGGCGGAATTGGATGTGCGGGTTCGCGCCCGGATGCAACACGGGGAATGTAAATTCCTTTTCCGTCGCGCCAGTCGCTGTGTTGATGAGCAGCAACTTCCCCGCCGGATTGCCGTTGATCGTCACGAGCACATGATCCAAACCGATGGGCTGGATGGAATGAATTTCCGTTTTCGTCGGCGCGTCCATGTTCCAGATAATTTTTTTGTCCGGCGTGATTTCGCTCGCGCCGACTTTGCGGCAGAAAACGACGTTGCCATTGGAAAGCATCGTGGCGTCGCCCAATTCCTGCAACACGCCGTTTGTGTCCTTGATCGGAATTGCATAGGTCCAAACTACTTTGCCGTCGCGGACGACAAAAATGGTCTGGTCACGGTTGCCACGATGATCCCATTCGCCGGTGAAGACAAACGGATGCTGCGCGAGTCCGTTGCCGGGCAGAACAGCGGGCGCATACGAAACGGCGTTGGTTGCGGTGATGGAATTGGTGTCGGCGCAAAAGCCGTTCAACGCGGTTGAAACGGTAAGGATTAAAACAAGCTTCGAGGTGTTCATATTCATAATGGCAGCGTTGATCAATGTTCGGATTCGCCAGGAATTTCGGGAATGCCCGGATCGTCCAGGATTTGCAGGGCCGAGGCGTCGCCGAGGTCTTGCCAGTCTTGCAGCACCCAGACCACTTTTTTGTCGGGTGTGACTTCGACGAGTTGCGGGCCTCTGCCGCCGCCACCGCGCGAGCAAAAGATCGTGTTGCCGTTGGCCAGGCGCGTGCAACTTTGCGGCGCCTGGTTGAAATGATACGCTTCGGACAGATCGGTCTTGTCGAATTCCCAGACGGTTTCGCCATTCGGATTCACTTCACGTGTAAGACTGTCCAGCTCGTCAGTGATCAAAGTGTTTCCGTTCTTGAGCCGGATGCCAGCCCACGGCGACTTAATCGGATAGCTCCAGATTTTATTAAAATCTTTGTCGTATTCCACGACGACGCCCGAACTGAGATAGGAAAGGAGATACGTTCCCTGCGCGGTGAAACGCGCGCGGCGGAACTGACCGTGAATATTCTTGGGATTGAACGGCTGGCCGTCGGCGCCGGGCACCTCATGATTTACTTCCACCGCACCGGTCTTGGTGTTGACAACCATCAGCCGGGGCGGCAGTCCGTTCAACACAAACATCACGCGATCCAAACCGATGGGCTGACAGGTGTGGACTTCCGTGTGATTGGTGCCGCTGCTGGTGTTGCAATCGTAACGCCAGACGACTTTTTTGTCCGCGGGCGACTCGGTTTCGGCAGGCCCCATCACCGGCATATCAGAAGCGGTGAAACGGCCGAGCACGGCCATGCACGGCGTTGCCGACGAGGACGTGGCTGTCGGCGTGTGACAGCCGGTTAATATTGAGGCGATGCCATCCGCCGAAAATACTGCAGTCAGGGAACAATATTCTGCTTTCATGGTTTTTTATTTTTTGCAGAGCCGGGTTGATTGATTTGTTTCAGCGTAGCCAAAAGATTATTTTCCGGCGACGGTTATTTTTCAGCACGGTCTTCGTGGACCGGACCGATGCGTTTCGCGTCGAGGGCGATGTCGTCGTAATAAACATCGAATGCCTGCGGCGCGCCAGCCCAGAGGCGGAAGCCGAAGGCAAATTCAGCGAACCCGCCGACGAGATCGTTCGTCGCGCCGGTGGTCTTGTAAGTGAAGCCCGATTCATAAGCCGGTATTCCGTCCATCCGACATGTCGTTAAAACTCCCGACAGGTTGCGACAAGCTCCGGCGGTTCTCAGCGCTGCGGCTGGAGCGTGATCAGCACGGCATCGTTTTCACGGAGGTCGAATTGCTGCGCGAATTTTCCGTCGCGGCCGATCTTCACGGAACCGACGGCCACGGGCGCGCCGCTGTTTTTGGATTTGATTTCAGCGACCTGCGCCCGGGTAAGTTGCGCGGGCGAGCCTAAATCGCGATAGGTGTCATAGGCGTCATTGACCCGGTAGCCTACCTTGTAGGTTTCGACGATGTATTTGCCTTTCGGCAGGTGCGACAAATCAAGCGTGACGTTATTTTTTAGCTGGGACGGCAAATCGCGCCGGTAAAATTCCTGGTTATGGACTTGTTTGCCGGGATGCGTGTTGGTGAAGTCCCAAACCAGCGCCTGCACGCCGCCGGAGTTGTCGGCGCAAATCCACGAGGACGGATCGCTGTTTTTCAATTCCACCGAACCGAGCCGGTTCAGAAATTGATACGCGTAAAACGCCGGCTTGTTGATGTCCTCGTAATTGATCAGGCCGAAGCCGCCGTGAAACGCTTCCCAGCGCGGGCTGGCCTCCTCGAAAATGTCCGTGAACGTCCAGTAGGACATGGATTGCGCGGCGTCACCGCATCTTTTGAGTTTTTCCAGGATGTAAGCCGCGCTGTGATAGCTGTCGTGAACCGGATCGGACGGCGTGTAGGAGGAACTCCATTCGGTGAAGTGCAGTTCCAGTGTGGGCATCACCGAATCGGCGATCTGCTGGCGCACCCGTTTGACGTCGCCATAAATGGAGCTGGGGTTTTGGGAAAGCGCCGTGCCGCGGTCGCCATGTTCGTCCAGAAAACCGCTGTCCACGCCATAAGTATGCGTGGAAATAAAATCCATCGGCGCGTGGTTGGTATCGCAGAAATGAATGAACTCCGGCACCCAGCCGGCACCCGCTGTCGCCGGCCCGCCGACTTTGTAATCGGCGGAAACGCTCTTGATGGCGCGCGCCGTCGCGGCGTAAAAATCAAAATACTGTTGCTGGTCGCCGTCAAAAAAGCCGCGTAAGTTCGGTTCGTTCCAGACCTCGAAATACCATGTCCGCACCTCCGCATCGCCATAACGTTCCTGCAAGTGGAGGACGAAAGCGCGAATGAAATCGCCCCATTTTTTCATGTCCTTGGGCGGCGTTGTATTGCCGTGATACCAGAAAATGGTTTGGGAACCGCTGGCCAGCGCACTGGGCATGAAGCCCAATTCCACAAACGGCTTCATCCCGATGCTTTGGAGAAAGTCGTAAAGCTCGTCAATGTATTGCCAGTTGTATTCCGGGTTGCCGTTTTTGTCCTCGCGGTAAACGCCCATGTCATCGTCAAACAGACCGTGCATGCGGATGTAGGTGAAGCCGCATTCGCGATGCGCGTAAGTCAGTTGCCGCTGCCAGTCGGCGCGCAAACCTTCGTTCGCGCGGCCGGCGCCGACGCAGAACTTGAACATGGTGTCGAGCGGGCCGTTCGTCTGTTGCAAGTCTGCCGAGATGAGCCTTGGCATTTCGTTGGTGGCTGCGACCGACAAATTCATGGCAGCGAAAAAAGCCGCCAGGACGAAAGCAAGACAACTGATTTTTTTCATCTGAATTTTGCCGGTCATGTTTGGTCAAATTTTGCCGGTATCAGATTTTTTCAGCCCGCCTTTAGCTTGATGATCACGATGCTGTTGGCCGGAAGCGTATAAATGAAACCGGGTTTGACGCCGCGCAGCGTCGTGGTGACAGGAACGACATTTCTCGGATGGCTGGTTGAATTGGTGTCCTCCGGATTTCCCGCAAGCGTGATCACCGTGGCCTTCGATGCGAGCGAGGTGACGCCCTTGATCTCGATGGACAGCGATTGCGACGTCAATTCCGGGTTAACCAGTTTGACGATAATCTCGCCCGTCTTGCTGTCGCGCGTCGCGCAGCCTTGAATGGAAGTTTCCGAGGGAGTGACCGTCAGGATTTCATCGCCCAGATTCCGGCTGAACATCTGGAAGACATAATAGCTCGGCGAGCCGTAGGCCGAAAGCGCGTCATAGCCGATCAAGTCTGGCCGCCACTGGCGCGCGCCGGGATTCACGTTCACCAATAGCGGCGCGTAACATTGCATTTTGATAACGTCAGCGTTTCGCTCCATCGCCGCCAGGAACGCGCCGTCGCCAATCGCCGCCTTCATCGTGGGCGTCGGCGGCAATTTTTTGGCCGCCGCACTCCAAGGCGGGGCCGACGCATCTTCGTGCGCCGCCCATTCGCCGACGAAAATTTCCGGCCCCTGACGGTTTATGTCAGAGCCATAATCGGGCGACTTTTTAATGAAATCGTCCGCAGCACTGTAATCATGCCGGTCCTCCACGTCGGGCTTGCGGCCATCCAACTTGGCCGACGGATCGGTCGAAATCAATTTGATCTGTGGATACTTGGCTTTGATGGCGTCGTGAAATTGCGCAAAGCGTCCATTGTAACTGTGCGACTTGTCGAACCCGTCCTCGTTGCCGATCTCAACGTAATTCAGCTTGAACGGCGCGGGGTGACCGTCCTTCGCCCGACGCGCGCCCCAGGTGGTGTTGGTGTCGCCGGTCACATATTCAATCTCATCCAACGCTTCCTGCACGAATGGTTCAAGCTCGAGGCCGGCATTGATGTGATCGCCATTAAGCGAATAACCTGCAAACACCGCCAGGACCGGTTCGGCGTTCATGTCTTCGCACCATTCCAGAAATTCCAGCAGCCCCATGCCGTCACTCGAACGATAGCCCCAGCAACACGCGTGGCCGGCCCGGTCTTCAATCGGGCCAAGCGTCTTCTGCCACGGAAAGTGATCTTCAATTCTATTTCCCTCAACATAATTTCCGCCAGGGAAGCGCAGAAATTTCGGATTCAAATCCACCAGCAACTGCATGATGTCCGGGCGCAGCCCGTTGGGACGATCATTCCAGGTTGGCGGAAACAACGAAACGAGACTGAGCCAGACCGTTCCCGGCTGGTCCAACGTGATTGCGAAATGTGCTTGGGCGGTCGGAGCGACGTTGCCGGTCTTGAGTGTCACCTCGAACTTCTTCCACTCCGGCGCGATTCCTAAAAATTTTTCCGAGGCATAAATGGTGCGGCCATCGTCGCTCACGATGGAAACCGTGAGCGGGCCGGAGAAACCGGCTTCAGCCCGCGCCCAAAGCGAAGCACGATACCGGGTCTTTGGATGCACCGGGATTCCCCAATAACCGCTGTTCGCCACGCCCGCCGGCTGATCCTTCGTTGCCTGCGTTACCGTGAGCCGCAAGCTCGACGGGAATTTGTCGTTCAACGGATTTTTCGTGTCGAGTGCGATGGTTGCGGCGGACGCCTCGCCGTTTACCACGGACCAGTTCACCGGCGTCTTGGCGTTGTCCAGAAAAACGCGGTTGCGGATCAGTTCCGCGTAAAGGCCGCCGTCGTAAGAGTGGTTGATCTCCTCGGTCATCAAGCCGTAAAGCCGCGGGCTGACTTGCCCGGCGGAGCGGGACGCATCAATGGTGAACGATGGACTGGCCGCCAAACAGGACGCAGAGGCAACGAGCATCACGAAGGTGGAAATCGGGCGCTTGGTTTGTTTCATTTTTTTGGTTTAACGGGTGCGGCAGCATACTAAACCTGCGATGGCTGTCATGTCATATGAGTCGACGATGCGCGGGGCACAGCAGGCGAAAGCGGCGAAGAACGTCATGAGGCCAAGAAAGAGACAACCTGCTTTTTGTTTAATTTCAAATCTTCCTGTCATAAAAATGCGGATTCCAATGGATTCTTGCGTAACCAGCCGCCGGCAAATTTCAGTGGGCGGCTGCGCTCACGGTCTTTTACTCGTATTCCAGCGCGAACACCGCATAGCTATGCGGCGGCAGATGCGCGCTGAACGAGACGCGGTCATCGAGGTTTTCATTTCGCCGATTTCCCTCGCGAGGCGGCGGCAATTTGCCTTCAAACTTTTCGCCGGTAACAAGATTTTTCAGCCCGGTTGAATTTCCCAGCGTGGCAATTTTCACAGCCGCCGCCGTGGCCGAAAAATTCTGCACAATGAATGTGTTGTTGTCGTAGGCAAAAAGCGCCACCTGCGCCGGGCCGTCCAGCCGCACGGGAAAGCCGCGCATCACGAAATTTTTGATCACGCCGATTACTTCCGGCGGCAGGGCGTAAAGGTCGTTGAAATTGTCCGGGATCGTCCAGACGTAGAGAATTCCCTTTGAGTAACGGTTCATCAGCAATAAGGGGAAACCGTTGCCGTTGGCCTCGGCGCGCACGAGCGACCATGAATCATTCGTCAGAAAATCAATTTCCGGGAACAGCACGTCGGCGTTCGTTTCGCCGTCGAGCGTGGCAAAATTGCCCGCGCCGAAACCGCCGGCGTATTGGTGCGCCAGAAATTTCCGGTCGATATATTTTATTTCGGCGATGTCCTCGATGCCCTTGTCCTGCAACGCGCGCAGCAGGCCGGAGGTGATCACCACGGATTTGCCCGCGCGCAACTGCCCTTTGATTTTCGCGACGATCTCGGGATCAAACTTTGCGCACTCGGTCAGCAAAATGAGATTGGCGTTCGTCGGAAAATCAGGATGCAGGTCAATGGGAATTCCGATCATGCCTAAATAATTGTGCAGAAAATCCTCGCCGCTGGATTGATACGGCTTGTAGCTGGCAATGCCAATCGGGTTTCCCAGCTTGCCAAGAAACGCGTCCGCCTGTTCCAGCGAATAGCCTGCGACGCGCGCCAGCGTGGGCTCCGAACCAGCGGGATTGTTGGACGACCACGCCGACAACATCTGGTTGTAATCAAAGCTCGTGCGCAAATCCGCCCAATTTGTGCGCGCCCCGGCGTTGATGGGACGCAACATGCCCGACCATTCAAACAACATCATCTCCGGTGCCTTGGCGAACACCGTGTCCCAAAGCTGCTCGGCGTAGCGGTCAATATAAGTGAGGCTGTAAGTGTCCACCCAGCCGCCGCCGTTGCGCCCCGGCGCGATGTTCTCGAAGTAGCGGATGTTTTCGTAGCTTTCGTATTGCTGCAAATGCTGGTCGGTGATTTCCGGGTCGCGCGTTTCCGTGCCGGTGTAAATGCCGTCAAACATTTTCGGTTCCTTATCAAGGTCGTAGCCCAGTCCTTGAAAATGCTCATACCAGTTCGGAAATTTGATGACGAGCTTGATCTTGGGATTGATCGCCTTCGCCGGCTTGATAATGAGGTTCTCCGCCACATCATCCATCAAATTCAAACGGAACTGCGTCCAGCTTTTTTTGCCTTTGGCCGCGATGTCGGAATCATTTTTCGTGGTGTTGAAAAAGAAATCGTCCTGGATCAATTCATCGAAATGCCGCGCCGCCAGTTGCGCCGCGCTTTTGATGAACGCACGGTCTTTCGGATCGGTGTAGCAAAACGATTTGAACTGGCCGCCGCTGCCGCCGTCGGAAGCCGCCATGCCGCCGGCGACTTTCACGCCGTGGTCCACGAAAAACTTTTTCACGCGCTCCAGCGTTTCGTCGCTCGCCACATTGTGGTCGCGTTGGACTTCGATATAAACCTTGTCCACCTTCAACTGGCGGCTGATTGTGTCCCAATCGCTCTGGAGTTTCTGTGGATTTTCAAAACTGCGGACGACGCCAACCGGGATGTAAATGGACACATCGAAGTTCGTGTATTGCCCCGCCTTGGAAACGACTGGGCACATCAGGACGGAGCAAAGCGCAAACAAAGCCGCATGAACGATTGTTTTTTTCATTAATTATTTCCTGCTGAAAACGAGGCCGTCGTTGATGTCCCCGTAAATGACACCGCGTCCGCCGGTGGTAAAATAGGCACGGCCATAAATGCGCGGGTCGCCGATGATGAGCGGGACGTTGGCGTTCGCATATTGATGCCGGTCATCGTCAATGCGAACCCATGTCTGCCCGGCATCGTCGGAACGGTAGCGGGCATGGCGTTGATTGATGCTGCCGAGCAGAAAAATGGCAGGATAATTTTTCCCGGGCGCGGCCTTCCCGAAACCGAGCGCGTCCACGCCGCCGACATTGTCGAGTTTTGCGAAGGAATTTCCGCCGTCGGTGGAATGATACAATCCGCGGTTGCGCGAGCCGGCCCAAATGTCGCCTTCTGTTCCGCTTGTGACCGCCAGCACACCACCGCCACCGCGGCCGAAATTATTTTGTGCGACCGGCAGCGTTGCCAAGGTCGCTTCAAAACTTTCCGCGCGATTGGTGCTTGCAAGCAATTTTCCATTCTGCGGATCGAATGCATAAAAGCGCGCCGGATTTACCGGGTCGGCGACAATCGCATTGCCGAAAAATCCCGCGCAGTTTTTCCAAGTCGCTCCACGGTCTAAAGTGACGAAGGCGGAATCGCGCTGCACCACCCAGACAATCGCGCTGCCGTCGGCGGACATGGCAATTTTTCCCTGCCCGCCATTGACGTCGGGCGCGTCGCTGCCGAGTGTGCTCCAGTTTCTGCCGCCGTCTTCCGAAATGGCAGCGTGCGTCTCGTTGCCGCCGCTGCCGATGCGAACCATCAGTTCAGGCTTGCCGGCGGCGAATGCCAGACCTTGCGTGCCGGAAAATCGCGGCCCGGCAAACGTTCCTTCCGGCGGCGAAACATCCACGTCGTCGCTGCGAAAACCGTCAATGTCGCCCACGCCGCTGACCAAATGCGCGCCGCTCGGCGGACTGATCAGCGCGAACGGCACGGTTTCTTCCAATCCCTTGTCCAGAAAAACCCAGTCGGCGCGCCCGCCAAAATCCGTCGCCGCCGCATTGGTGCAGCACCAGATTCCGTAACCGGTGCCGAATAAAATCTCGTCGGGATTGTTTGGATTGATCGCCAGCGTGCCGGTCCAATGCGGCGTCATCCTGCCCGTGTAAGGAGCCATGGAATAATCCAGCCGGCCGGCCTGCAAAATTCCCTTCCACGTCGCGCCGCCGTCCGCGCTGCGAAAAACTTCGTCGTGCAATTTCCACCGGTCCATCGTGGTGACCACGATGGTTGACGGATGTTGCGCGTCAGTGGCCACCGCGCCGTAACCCCAGTTGATCGGCTGGCCGGAATTCTTTTCAGGAGAAATATCCGTCCACGCGCCGTCTTTGGGATTGAATTTCCAGGCCGCGCCGTTGCTGATGCCGTTCGGACCGGCCACCGAGCCGTAGCTCAAATAAAATTGGCCATCCGCCGACTGGACAAGATGATTCGGACGCAAGCCGACGGGCTGCCTCGCCACCGGCTGCCAGGTCGCGCCCGCATTGTCGCTGCGGAAAAAATTCGTGCCGGCAGTGGAAACCGCGGCGTAAATCACCGGCGTCGGAGTGCCGCTTCTCCCGCTCGCCGTATCAAAAACGACGCTGACGATTCCGACGGACTGATTGCCGCGAAATCCGCCGCCGCGCCGGCCGGCCGGCGCGCCGTTTGTGAACGCCATGGCGGGTTGAACAGTGCCGATGCTGGCAAAAGAATCCACGCGTATCCATGTCGCGCCGCGATCCGCGCTTTTCCACAATCCGTCACGACGTGAGCCGAAAAATAAAATCGTTCCGTCATTTGGATCCACGGCCAGGCGTTCGCCATTTTGCCGTCCGTCTTCGTTGCCGCCCATGCGGAAGGGAGTTTCGAAAATTTGAAATGTTTTTCCCCGGTCGTCCGAGCGCAAAATCGCGGCGGCACCGCTGGTGTAAGTTCCCGCCGCGAGATAGACGCGGTTGGCGTCCGCCGGATCCAGCGCTATGCTCTCGATGCCCGTGAAATTCCCCTGCGCCGGACTCAACCAGTCGGTGAGCGGAATCCATTCCTGATTTTTGTCGTCCCAGCGATACGCGCCGCCGACGTCGGTGCGCGCATACATCAGATTTTTTTCCGTCGGATGAAAAACAATTCCGTCCACAAAACCGCCGCCGCCCATCGCCACCGAGCGCCAGACATAGGTCTGCGCGGTGGCCGCAGACGACCAATACGCGACCAGCATCAGGAGGCAGAGGATTTTTTGCGAAAATTTCACGGCGCACTTCCCATCGTCAATCCTTGGCAAAGACGGCTTGCGCAAGATGGTAGTTACCTTGCAACGAAATATCCCGCGAGGAACCGCCGACCAAGACTTTGAAATCACCCTTCTCCGCGACCCAGCCGCTTTGCGCCGGATCGTAATATGCGAACGCATTCGGGGCGAGTGGAATGGAGACAGTTTGTCTTTCACCCGGTTGCAGGAAAACCTTTTTGAAGCCCTTCAATTCCTTTTCCGGCCGCTGCACGCTTGGACTGTCCTGATGGACGTAAAGCTCCGCGACTTCCGCGCCCGCGACGGCTCCGGTGTTTTCAAGGTCAAATTGCGCGGTCACAATTGTCCCATTCGTGCCGCCGTCCGATTCAACCAGTTTCAGATTTGAATATTTGAAAGTGGTGTAACTCAAACCAAAACCGAACGGAAACAGCGGCTCAATATTTTTTGCATCATACCATCGGTAGCCGACGAGCAGGCCCTCCGCGTAAGTCACCGTGCCGTTCGTGCCCGGATACGCGGCCGGCCCAAAGGCATAGGCCGGCGTGTCGGACAATTTTTTCGGGAACGTCGCCGGAAGTTTACCGGAAGGATTCACGTCGCCGAACAAAACATGCGCGAGCGCGTTGCCGCCTTCCATTCCCGGATACCATGCCTGCAACAGCGCCGGAACCTGGTCGAGCCACGCATCCATTTCGACCATCGTGCCTTCGAGCACGACAATTGTTTTCGGATTCGCCGCGACGATTTTTTGGATCAATTCATCCTGGCCGTAGGGCAGTTTCAAATCTTTCCGGTCGGAGCCTTCGCAATCCAGGCCGGAATCGTGGTTCAAACCGCCGAAGTAAATCACCACGTCGGCAGATTTCGCGGCGGCCACGGCGCGTTCCGTCAGGCTGTCGTCGCCGTCTTTGCTGTAGCCTTCCGATAAGGTGATGTTCACGCGATGCCCGGCGCGATTGATGATTCCCTGCAATGGCGTGATTTCGTAGAAAGCCTTGATCTCCGAACTTTCGCCGCCGTGCGATTGCAGCCGGGTGGCGTTTTCGCCGATGACGGCAATGGAATTTATCTTTGTCGCGTCCAGCGGCAGCGTGTGATTCTCATTTTTCAGCAAAACAATCCCTTCTTCCGCCACGCGGCGGGCAACGGACTGATGCGCGGCGGTGTTCAGCGAACCGGTTTTGCGGTCGGCATCAAAAACATGAGTCGCAATCATCACGCGCAGATTGCGGCGAACTTTTTCATCGAGGGCGGCCATCGGAAATTCGCCGCTTTTCAATCCGTCCAGATACGGCTGCGCGAAATAAAAATCGATGTAATTTCGGTCCGTGCCCATTTCGAGGTCGAGGCCGTTGAACACCGCCTCGCGCGTGTCGTGCGTGCCTGCCCAGTCGGACATGACCAGACCTTTGAAGCCCCATTCGTCCTTCAAAATTTTATTCAGCAGCAAATCGTTTTCGCAGCAGTGCTGTCCGCGAAATTCATTGTAAGCGCCCATGACCGACCAGACACCGGCCTGCTGCACGGCGGCCTTGAATGCGGGCAGATAAATTTCGTGCAGTGCGCGCTCGTCCGCCTCCACGTTGATGGTCATGCGGTCGGATTCCTGGTTGTTCAGCGCGAAATGTTTCACGCACGATGAAATGTCCTGCGACTGCGCGCCGCGGATGTAGCCGACGCACATTTGCGACGTGAGAGACGGGTCTTCGCCCAGATATTCAAAATTTCTTCCGCACAACGGCGTGCGCAAAATGTTGACGCCCGGCCCGAGCATGATGTCCTTGCCGCGTTTGCGCGCTTCCTGCCCGATGGTTTCGCCTTCGCTGTAACCGAGACCGGGATTCCAAGTCGCGGCCAGGCAAATGCCCGCCGGCATCGCGGTGGAAAAATCGTCGGTGTGCCCGGCGGGGTTCCAAGTGTCGGGGCCGACGTCTTCGCGCACGCCGTGCGGGCCGTCAGACATCCAGCGGCGCGGAATGCCGAGACGGGGAATTGCAGCGGTGGTGAATTTTGAATCGGCGTGGACGATGGACATTTTCTCCGCGAGCGTCAGCCGCGACAGCAAATCCTCGACGCGCGTTTCGAGCGGTTGGCTGGGATCCTGGAATGGAAATTGGTTGGTTTGCGCCACGGCGGATGTCCGGACGAGCGCGGTGAGGGCGATGCAAAAAAGACAGGTTTGAATTTTCATAGCTAAATCTTAAAAGTTTCTGAACAGATTACGCCTGGGTTGCAGGTTTGATTCAATTCTCTGAATTCTGCCGGACATTCCACGAAACTTTTCCGGCGGCCGGATCGCTGTCGAGCTTGAATGAGCCATTTTCTTTCGTGAGCGAAAGTTCGTGCAATTCGCTGTCACCGGGGAGGAAAATGGAGCCTTTTGCCGTCGTCGCGTCCTTCGCAAAAACGACGAGATCAATTTTTGACCAGTCCATATCCTTCGTGGATTGTGCGAGCGCGATGTGCGGCAAAACCGTGCCGTCGCGCACCAAAATTATTTCCGGAATCGCGCCGGCTTCAATTTTGTTCCAGCCGCCGGCATAATCTTTGCCGGTCTGGTAATCAATCCACGTTCCCGGTGGCAGATAGACATTTCTGCCGGTTTCATTTTCGTGCATGAGCGGCGCGACGAGAATTTGCGAGCCGAAAAGATATTCGTCGTCCACGTTCCACGAGCCAGGGTCGTCGGGAAATTCCACGAACAGCGCGCGCACCATCGGCAGGCCGTGCTCGGAAGAATCCTTGGCCTGCGCGTAAATGTAAGGCATCAATTTATATTTCATTTCGTCAATCACCCGGAACTTATCCATGAACTCCGTGCCATAGAGCCACGGTTCTTTTGGCGCAATGCCATGACAGCGGCTGTGCGAACTCAACATTCCGAACGCGAGCCAGCGTGCGAAAAGATTTTTGTCCATGCTCTCAACCGAATTGGCCGTGAAGCCGCCGACGTCGTGGCTCCAAAATGAGAAGCCGCTCACGCCGAAGGAAAGTCCGCCGCGCAGTTCCGCCGCCATGCCGTCGTCCGTGCTCTCAGCGTCGCCACCCCAATGAATCGGATAACGCTGGCTGCCGGCCCACGCGCTGCGTGCCCAGATGATGTTGTCGCCGGTCGTCTGCTTCGTAATGTCCGCGACGGCTTTGTTGTAGCGCAGCGGATATTCGTTGTGCTCGTAAAATCCGGTGCGGCCATCGGCGTAAATTCCATTTTCCGGCGCGGCCTCGCCGAAATCCACTTTGATGGCGCTGACGCCCAGCTTCAACAGGCTGGCGAGTTTGCCTTGATACCATTCGACCGTTTTCGGATTTGAAAAATCCAGCACGGCGTCTTCGTAAGGCAGATTGCCTTTGCCGTCGCGCACGACAAGATTTTGCGCGATGAGTTCGGGAAACAATTTGTTTTTCGGAACGAAATACGGCAGTTGCCAGCAGGAAACGCGGAAACCTTCGTCCTTCAAATCGGCGAGCATTTTTTTGGGGCCGGCAAATCGCGTGGTGGAAAATTCGTAGTCGCACTGCCAGTCGGTTTCAAACCAGCCGGTGTCCAGGTGCAGCACGTCGCAGGGGATTTTATTTTCACGCAGCTTGCCGGCGATGTCGCGCACCTGTGTTTCGGCGTTGTAAGTGCAGCGGCTCATCCACAGGCCAAAACTCCACAGCGGCGGCACGGGCGATTTGCCGGTCAGCTTGGTGTATTCGTCCAAAACATCCTTTGGCTGGCCGAGAAATACAAATAAATCCAGTTCGTCGTCGCCGATCATCAACGAATTGACGCCGCTGAAATCATGGCCGAAATCGCAGGTGATCGGCGTGGTCGTGTGCATGAACATCCCATAGCCGCGGCTGCTCATGAAAAACGGAATCGGCTTATACATGCCCTGGTTCTCAATGCCGTTCGCGTCGTCCGTCCACAGCACCAGCTTCTGCCCGCGCTTGTCGAGTCCGGTGAAGGATTCG
>Ga0182024_10000527_pt1 | contig 99113 bp, 87 predicted proteins | sample P32metaG_FD_120480 | JGI IMG/M metagenome (GOLD analysis project Ga0182024, IMG submission 120480) | Permafrost microbial communities from Stordalen Mire, Sweden - P3-2 metaG (Illumina Assembly) | ecosystem: Environmental > Terrestrial > Soil > Wetlands > Permafrost | place: Sweden: Stordalen... | reverse complement strand
TCGCCTCGCGGCTACGCCTTGCGTTTCGCTACGGTTGCCATCATCGGCTCCGATTGGCTCCTTTCATCCAATTAGATTCTGCCCATGCTGGGCACACTCCGCGGCCGACCCCCTGGTCGGCCTCCTGATGCGAGAGCGGGACCGGGCTTCCACCGCGTAAGCGGGACGGGGGCGTCCCGCGCGGACTAGGGGGGCCGCCCCACAATTTAAGTGACATCGGGCCGCAGGCCTGTGCACCTAAACGCGTGCCATGATGCTCGCTGTGCTACGATGCCCATCAATATGTCCCGAAAATCCCGCCTCAGCCGTTTCTTCGGCCTTTTATATATAGGCGTGTTCCTGGTGGCTTCGAGCCTCTGGTTTATACACGCCCAGCAGAAACAGGAGTCCAACTTTACCGGCAACATCAAGAGGATTGAAGACGAGCCCAAACCCAGCACGGCCCACATCCACTTCGATCCGGGCGCCAGAACGAAGTGGCATATCCATGAGGGCGGGCAGATCATTTTAGTTGAGGACGGAGTCGGCCGAACGCAGGCGAAGGGCGGTCCGGTAATCGAACTCCATGCCGGCCAGACCACCTATGCGGCCCCCGGAGTCGCCCATTGGCACGGCGCGTCACCCGATCAAGGAGCAACTCTTTTCAGCGCACAGCGCGGTACAACAACATGGCTGGACGCTGTCACCGAAAAAGATTATCGGACACCTCCCAAACGATAAGCGACTCCGCGATGGTCGCACTACTGTCGTCTGGGCCACGCTGGTGTTAAGATAGTCGCTCAGACTGCACGTTCAGCGAATGATCGGTCAGACTCTCCAGCATTACCGGATTGAGACCAAGCTCGGCGCGGGAGGGATGGGCGTGGTCTATCGCGCTCTCGATACTCACCTCGACCGGGCTGTAGCCATTAAAGTTCTACCCCTGACTGCCCTTGGCAATCAGGACCGCAGGGCTCGCTTTGCTCAGGAGGCCCGCTCGGCGTCGGCCTTGAGTCACCGCAACATCATCACTATATACGACGTGGACACCGGGGAAATCGATGGACAGCCTGTCGAGTTCATCGCCATGGAATACGTTTCCGGCAAGACCCTCGATATGTTAATCGGCCGCAAAGGCCTGCGGCTGACCGAGGCGCTCCGTTATGCCATACAGATCGCCGACGGTTTAGCGGCGGCTCATGGAGCGGGCATAATCCATCGGGATTTGAAGCCCGCCAATATCATGGTTAGCGACCAGGGAGAAGTCAAGATACTCGACTTTGGGCTTGCCAAGCTGAGTGAACCGGAAGAAGCCAACGTCTACGCACCCACCGAAAGCGTTCACTTGGACGCCCTGCTGAAAACCGAAGCCGGCATGATTATCGGGACCGTGGCCTATATGTCGCCGGAGCAGGCGGACAGCCACAAAGTGGATGAGCGGTCCGATATTTTCTCGCTGGGCGCAGTCCTATACGAAATGATCACCGGGCGGCGAGCTTTCGGAGGCGATTCGAAACTGTCGACGCTGGCTGCCGTCCTCAACAACGAACCGAAACCTCTGAGCCAGTCTTCGGACGGCGTCCCGCGCGAAGTAGAGCGGATCATCATGCGCTGCCTCCGAAAGGATCCCGATCGGCGCTGGCAAAGTATGGCCGACCTTAAGGTCGCTCTCGAAGATGCGTTGGAAGAAGTGGAATCCGGAAAGCAGACTCCTGCCAGCGGCGTCGCCATTGCTCCGGGCGCCCAGCGAAGTCTTCCACTCTTGATTTTGGCGGCGGTCGTGATCGTGGCGTTGGCGGGAGGCGCCTACGTAGGCTCGCAAGCTCTGGCCCCCCCGCAGGCTACTTTCGAGCGGTTGACTTATCGGCGTGGGAATGTGCAGACCGCCAGATTCTCGCCGGACGGCCAGACCGTACTCTATAGCGCGCAATGGGCGAACGAACCGATGACCATGTTTTCCATGCGCCCCGGCAGCCGCGAGTCCCGATCGCTCGATCTCCCTCAAGGGCAAATCCTTTCCATCAGTTCCGCGGGCGAAATGGCCATCCTGCTCGGCACAACGACACCCGGAACACTGGCGCGCGTGCCGCTTTCCGGTGGTGCGCCGCGGGAGATCCTGGAAAACGTCAATGATGCCGACTGGTCGCCGGATGGAGCCCAACTGGCAGTCTCACGCACAGTTGGCCGCAAGAATCGAATCGAATATCCAATCGGAACGGTGCTGTATGAGAGCGACAGCCGGCCACCGGTCAGCCTTCGCGTTTCGCCCAAGGGAGATTCCCTTGCGTTTTTCGAATTCGACAACGCCGTGGGAGATTACGCAGTGACCGTTTTGGATTCGCGCCACCAGAAGAGAACCCTTTCCCGGGGGTGGCGAGTGGCAGGTAATTTGGCTTGGGCGCCAAAGGCCGACGAAATTTGGTTCGGAGGTTCGAAGGCCGGAGTCAATGCCGCGCTCTATGCCGTAACGCTGGACAACAAAGAACGCACCGTGGTGGAGATGCCCGCCCCCATGGCGCTGGACGATATCACGCGCGATGGCCGGGTTCTGGGCGTGGCGGCCGATTCGCGCATGGGCATCTCGTTTCTCTCCCGCGGTGACAAGGAAGAACGGGATCTTTCCTGGTTTGATGGCTCTCGCATTTATGACATTTCTAACGACGGTAAAACAATCCTGTTTGTGGAGTTGACTTATGGCCAACCCCGCAATGTCGCCATTTATCTTCGCAAGACGGATGGTTCCCCGGCCGTGCGTTTGGGCGATGGCAATCGGCCGGCCTTGTCACCCGATGGCAAATGGGTAGTTTGCATCCTCAGCGAGGGCCCCAAGACCAACCTGACTCTGCTGCCCACCGGCGCCGGAGAAGCGCGCTCCATCAGCGCCGAAGGAATGCACTACGAGCGCGTCGAATGGTTTCCCGATGGGCAGCGCATTCTCTTCACCGGCAATGAGCCGAACCGCCCCCTGAGGACATTTATCCAGAGCTTGAACGGTGGTAAACCAGCGCCTGTCACTCCCGAGGGAACGGTTGCGGCGCGAGTTTCGCCCGATGAGAAATACGTGACGATGGTCGCCGAAGGCAGATTGAGTCTATTCCCGATCGAGGGCGGCGATCCGAAGCCAATCGCAAGTCTTGAGCCTGGAGAATCGGTGATTCGCTGGAGCGCGGATGTGCGCCATCTATTTCTTGGCAAAGTGGAGGAACCCTCATTCGCCAGAATCAGCCGGTTGGATGTTTCCACCGGCCGTCAGGAAGTGTGGAAAGAGTTGAGAACTCCAGATCAGGTGGGAGTGAACATCCGTGATGTCGTTATGACCCCGGACGGCGAATCGCTGGCCTACTCCTTCCAGCGCGACATCACGACGCTCTTTTTGATTAGCGGACTCAGATAAATTTCAGCGGTGCGCGATCACCAGCAGCGATTTCGCCCGTTTGAGCACGCATTCCACCGCCCGCTGAAGATTTTCAGGATCGAGTGCGGCGAAGCTTTCATCCAGCACCACCACTTCGGCATTCTGCAGCAAGGCGCGTGCAATGTAGAGCCGGCTTCGTTCTCCGTGCGACAGCTGCCAGCCCGTCTCACCGACCATCTGTAGCATTCCAGCCGGCATGCGGGCCAGCAGATCGGCGAGGCCCAGTTCCTGGCAAATGGCCTCGGCCTCCTCCATATCCCGCTGCCGGAAGGTTCCCCTCCGTCCCATCAACAAATTGAAGGCAAATGTTTCGGCCAGAACGTAATTTTCGTGGAACTGAGGCGCGGCGGCGATACGTTGACGCCAGCGCTCCGAGCCAAGCGAATGCAGATCGAATCCATCGACCAGCAGCTCGCCGGAGTTTGGCTCACGTAGCCCAGCCAGAATGGAAACGAGGGTCGATTTTCCGCCGCCCGACGAACCTTCCAGCACCAGCCGATCGCCGGTGTGGATTCGAAGGCTGCAGCCGCGCAGCACGGGCTCCTGGCGGTCGTGATAGCGATACACCAGCTGGCGCGCGTCGAGCACGGCTGTTGAATCCGTGGATAGCAAGGGTCCCGCCGAACCGAGCAATTCCGGACGAGTAGCGGAATGGTAAAGTATCGACACTCGCTCCCATGCGACCGCTGCTCCGGCAACTTGCCAGGCGCCCGTTGTTAGTCGTTTGAGGGCTCGATAGGCCAGCAACATCCCACCCACCGCGATGGCCATCTTCGCAGTGGAGCCGGCGCCGCCGATGAGCGCCGGCATGAGACCAAGCAGAGCGATGACCAGCCAACCTCGAGGGACGATCGCCATGAGTGCCGTGGTCGACCGGTCCATGGCCCGAGATACTTTGCGATAGCGTTCCAGCGCTTGGTCTTCTCCCTCGTGCCATCGATCGGGCGGGAGCTGTGCGAGGCGGGTGCGGTGTCCGACCATGCTTTCCACCAGGTCGTGCGTCATCGCGAGTCGAACATCGGTCCAGGCCCGATTGCGTAGGAAGTATCGCCACGCGAGCATGCCCGTTATTGCCAGCCAGGCCAGCAGCAAAGCTGAATGGAGTAGGCCGCCAGCTCCGGCGCCCAGCACGAAAATCGCGAACGCCAGCTCAATAATCGCCACCAACCCGAGAAACCCGCCGCTCAATGCGAGCGCCTCCACGGCTTCGGACTCGATGACCCGTCCCAGCAATTGACCCGCGCCCTGATGGCGGATGCTGTCCGGCTCCAACCGCAGAGCGCCATAGAACAAACGCTGCTTCAGTTTGGCGCCCGCGGCTATCGCGATCTGTCCTTGCAGCCAGGTGATTAGTACGCGAATCGGCGCCAGGCTGAGCAGCAGGAGCGCCCATAGCACCAGCCAGTTTTGACCGCCACCACGCCCGCTGAAGACGTTTTCTCCGACCATCCACCATGCCAGAATCCACAACACATATTGGATCGCGTGAGCGCCTGCCAGAGTAGCGAGGCGTTGCGGCACTCGTGCCTGGCGGAGTTGCAGCCAGAAATTCGCGCCCGGCGGCAAGCGCAGGAGAAAGATTCCGCGGATGGGCGTGGCGCTGAATCGTCCGCGCAATATAGCTTCGCGCGCGCGGGCTTGCCGGGAGGCGGGGACCTCGGCGCGTTCGAGGATTTCCTGGATTTGCTCGAAAACGGACGCCTCCATTTCGGAACAGAGCGCGGAGCGGATACCGGCGAAATCCATCGCGACCTTCTTACCTTCGGGGGACAGTAAAGTCGACTTCGAAAGTATCGCCAGAAAGGCGTCTTCCCCCGGCACTTCGAGGAGCGCGGGACCGAGCCCGGGAAGCCGGCGTCCAAGATCGGCATACGACATTTCGGTTGCCAGCGCTTCCAGGCCGGTGTGCGGCGCGCCGGATTCTCGCGCCAGCGCTGCCCGAGCATCGTCGAAGCGCGCAGCGGGCCACAGCAACGCTGTAAGGTCCGGATTCATTGCTCGATCAACACGCCGTTTTGAAGATTCAATCTCCGCCACTCGCCTTGGGCCCACAATTCCTCGCGAACGGCACGCTCGGCTTTCAGCAAATCTTGCAGACGGGAGCCCGGCATCGAGGCCAGATCGCTGGGGTTCCCGTCTTCGACGATGCGGCCTTCCTCAATCACCAGCACCCGATCGAACGTCATGCTCTCGGCGATGTCGTGGGAGATGACCAGAAGCGTGGCATCGCTCCAAAGTCTCCGGGCGCGCTGAAGCAGGATACGGCGCTGGTCGATATCAAGGCCTCGAAATGGCTCATCCAGAATGACCAGCCGCACGTCGGGCCGAAGCAGCGCGCGGGCCAGGCGGACTCGCTGTCCTTCACCGCCCGAGACTAATCCGCCGCCTTCGCCGAGCGGCGTCTGGAGCGCATCGGGGAATTTCTCGAGCACGCGCCGCAGATCGGCGGCGTCGATGGCTTCGTCGATCGGCATGCGTGGGCTGTCGGCGAGCCCATACTTCAGATTGTCGAGCAGCGGCCGATTCCACAGCTGTACCGCGGGATCCACCCACGCGATGTGGGGCCGCAGCCGCTCGACTAGCGGCTCGTCGAGCTCCACGTCATCGATCACGACGCGGCCGCTGGAGGCGCGGTACCATCCGAGCAGAATACCTACCAGGCTGGATTTCCCGGCGCCCGAAGGACCGACTATGGCGATGTGCTCGCCCGCATCAATCGTGAGATCGATATCGCGCAACACGGTGTGACCCGCGGCAGTCGCGCTCACGTTTTCAAAACGGATGGAAACCGCATCGGCGTGGGGCTCGGGCATCGGAGCCGGCTCAACGCTGCGCTGTTCGATGGCGCCCAGCGGCTCCAGCAGCCGTAGCGTGACATTCCGGTAAGAAGGATACTGCCAGGCGATCAACGCGACCTCTTGGCCGAGGGCCGGCAGATTGAGGGCCCAGTAGACCAGCAGCAGAACCGCGCCAGTTTCGCCCGTCCTCGCGAGATGCGCTGCCAGTAGCCAGATCGCGAGCCCGAAACCGGCCAGAAATTGGATAGTCTCAAGCGAGATCACGACTCGCTGCAAGTTCAATCCAGCCTTGGACCATTCGGTGAGCAAGCTAGCGTGCGCGCGCCGCACCGCCGGTTGCGCGCCGTGGGTATGAATGGCCACCAGGCCGAGCAGGGCGTCCAGGTAGAAGTGGCTCAGCGCTCCGGCATGCGTGCGCAGACGCAGATCGCGCTCAATCAAGAGCGGCTGCGAAACGAGAGGGATCGCGACCGCGGCCAAAGCCGACAGCACGGCGATGGGTGCGCTCAAAGGATCGAGCCAGATAATGCCGGCGGTTGTGAAAATAATTTCGAAGACGTAGCGTAGCAGTTGGCCGCCCAGATCCGGTAGGCGGCGGATGAGATGGATGCTGTGGCTGCGCTCCGCCATATCCGATTTCAACCGGCTCTGAAAGTAGCGGTCGCCCAGGTGTGGAATCTTGCGTAAAAAAGCCTGGCGCAGCCGAATCTCTAAATGCCGGCCCATGCGCAGGAGGCCGCCGGTCAGCGGAATTTCGAGCAAAAGCAAACCCAGCGAAAAGGCGATCAGCGTTAGCGCCATTCCCAGCCGCGGGGTTTGAATCAGGGCGCGAAACAAAATCGCTTCTACTACGACCGCGGCGCTTCCCAGTGCAAGCGCCCCCGCCAGGGCAGCTGGAGTAAAAACGCCATCGGCTTTGAGCAGATGCAATAGTTCCAGGCCGGGCCGGGCGGGCGGTTGCTGAAGCGTGGCGATGAGTTCGGGTGACGAAAGCGCGGGACGTTTTTTCCGTTCGCTTTCCGGCCATTCGCCCAGCGCGCGAACCAAAACCGCGCCTCGCATCAAAAGCTGTCCTGGGTCCTGGGCCAGCCGCACAGACCAATATTGATCCGGGATCGTCTCGGTCTCTTTCAAGAAACTTTCGAGCACTTGAGCGGTCTGGCGCCCGCGGGATAAAGCGCCTGAAGCGGCGATCGATTCGACCATTCGAACAGCGGCGTCGAGCGCGGCGATAGGCTGCCAGTCGGGATGATTTATTACGCGCCGAAGCATGCGCTCCACCTGATCCGACGCCCCCAGACGATGGATGCGATGCCGCAACGGGCCCATAAAACTATCCGAGAGCGCGTACTCGCACCAGTCTTCGGCGGGGACTGCCATTTTGTGGATGTAAAGCTCGTTCAAGAATTCCTGCGCGTGTGTGAACCGCCGCCCGGTGGCCGGATCCATCAGTTGTACCCAGCGGCCATGACGCCGCCAGACCACGACGAAGTGAGTGAAGCCGTTAGGAAGCACGACCACTGCGATAGCGGGAAGCGCGCGTGCTTCATCCAACAGCACGTGATCCGCCGGCAGCATGATTTGCTCGGCCTGCAGCCCGAGCTGGTTGGCGACTTCCTCAATGGTATCGATGGATGTGCCATCGACATCTGTCTGGCAGGCCTCTCGCAACCGGCCGTAGTGCGCGTTAATGCCGAAGCCGCCTAGCAGGCATTTCAGAGCAGCCGGCCCGCAATCCATGTTGGAAGTCTGGACGACCTCCGGGACGAGCAGGCGGGCGCGCGATTTCATCGATCCAGTTTAGCGCGAGGAATTGTAAATTCCGCAGGTTCAGGTGTCTAAACCGAGCGGCTTCTTCGGGACCTGGTCGCGCTGGCTGCGCCACTTATGCTGGATTCCGGAAACTTCAAAAATAACCACTAGAAGCAGGATCAAGGAGAGTGTCAAGCTTCCGGCCACCCACAAGGGCGAGCGGAGTTGCCATTCTCGTCCCACTCGCATCCAGAGTAGGATGAGAATCCCGAGACTCAGAGAAATCCGCAGGAGCCGTCTGAAGGACATCCTGTGGCCATTATCCTACGGTGCTGGGGGTAAATGTCCGCGCCAAAAAAACAAGCGGCGACCAGATCGGCCACCGCTCCCACCCCTGGTCTCCCCGAAGGGAGCCAGGTAATTTATGATTGTGTCGGTCTTTATAGCGTCTTGCCGTTAGCTCTGTGATGCGGCCGCGGTCATGACGCTGGAGATCTTGCTGAAAATGGTGCTGATGCTGCTGGCCACGTTGGGCATGATCGCGCCCGCGGCCACGGCGACAAAGCCGGCCATCAATGCATACTCAATGAGGTCCTGGCCTCGAGTATCCTTCCAAATTCGCAGCTTCCAAACCAGATTCGTGATTTTTTTCATTTTTTCCTCGCCTCCATTTATGAACGGAACGTTTGTCCCTGGTGCTAAATTATCATCCAAAGACGGTACGAGGAATGAGAGAAACGCCTGAGATGACCCTTAAAAGCCACTAGCTAGTAGACGGGCTTTATTTTAGTCATGGCTAGTTCAAAAGTTCTGTACACCGGCCAGCAGACGGCCTAGGGACTAGCGTGTTTCCCGGATCTGGGTGCCTATATACCATTGATTTCCAAAGACATCTCTCACCCCAGCGGTGCGATCGCCATAGGGCTGATCTGCCGGCTCACTAGTTGAAGTTGCGCCGGCGTTCAGCGCTCGCGAATACATCGCGTCGACATCTGGAACGTAGAGGTAGAACACGGAAGGCATCGGCTGGTACGGGCCATGGGCTTCTCCCATCTCAAGTACGGAGTCGCCGATTTTGATCTTGGCATGCTGAATGACTCCGTCAGGCGAAGCGTATTTTTCAAGCTCTTCCGCTCCGAAAGCGCGCTTCAGGAAGGCGATCATGGGTTCGGCTCGCAAGGGATGCAAGTATGCAGTGACGGTGTGGAGGCCCGCGGGAATATAGCGCTCTCCTTTTAGCGTGGCGATGTACCAATTATTCCCAGCCAGATCCTTCACGCTTCCACTGCGCTCGCCATAAACCTGATCGGCCGGCGGCTGGATGGAAACCGCGCCGGCGGCCAGGGCACGCTGGTAGACGGCATCCGTATCTTCCACATAAACGTGAAAAGCCATCGGTTGAGATTCACCGCCAAACGAAAGTCCGGGGCCCCCGCCGCCCAACATGAGCATGGAATCACCCACGCGAACTTCGGCATGGATTCCGCCTGCCGACCCAATCGCGCGGAATGTCTCTTCGCCGCCGAAAGTCTGCTTCACGAAGTCGATCAGTCCGGCGCCATCTTGGGCTATCAGATAGGGCGTGACGGTGTGAAAGCCTTTCGGGATGGGGCTGCTTGCCGTTCTGCCGGCGGCCCGTTCCTTCTCCATGGCTTCGAAGCGGCGATGCATCTCATCGAGCGACAGCTCTTCTTTGACGGTCGTTACGGCCCAGGCATAACCAAAGGGATCGGTCACCGAACCGGATCGATGGCCGTAAAACTGATCAGACACCGGTAATGTGAGTTTGGCCCCGGCTGCAACGGCCCGCGCTACAAATGCATCGACGTCATCGACGTTGAGGATAATACTGACTGGCGAACCGCCGTAGGTTTCCGGTCCCGGATAACCGTATTCCGGCGCGGCCTCGCCTAGCGCAATGATGGAATTTCCGATGGCTAGTTCGGCATTGCCTATCCGTCCGTGGCCGACGAAGCGGGAGATTTCCCGGGCTTCAAAGGCCTGCTTGTAGAATTCGATAGCGGCCGCGGCGTTCTTGATGCGTAGACGCGGGACGGCTGTTTGACGGACAGGAGTTGGCACAGCTTGGCTTGACATATATGATTTCCTTTCCAATTCAGCTTTCAGACGCGCTTTGAAATTCTCGCGAGGAAGAGCCGCCAGCTCGCGCGCGATGGCGATCACCGGCCCTATGTTCGAGCCACCGCCAGCGTTCGGCTCGGCGCCAGTGTTCGGCTCACCGGTCAGCAAGCTCTGGATCGTGTTATCCACCTGGTCGATTAGAGAGCGCTTAGGCATGGCCACCCTCCATTTGCTTCCGTAAACTCTCGAGGGCTCGGTATTGAAGCTGCTTCACCGCGCCTTCGCTCCGGGCCAGCTCGCGCGCAATTTCCCGAATGCTTTTTTGCTCCACAAAACGCTGGAGGACTACCCGCCGCTGATCGTCGGGAAGCTTTTTCACCAGTCCAAACAGGCGAGCCCGGTATTCGATTGCTTCGAGATCCGGCTGGACGCTCGGTTCAGCCGTTCCCCCCGCGCTGGCCGCCAGCTCCCGACCGGCGCGCTTGAATTGGTCCGCCACGGCATTCGCGGCAATGCGGAACAGCCAAGCGGCGAAGGGCGCGCCTCGGGATTCATAGCGGGGCAGACTGGCCAGCGCTTTGTGAAAAACCTCCGACGTTAGATCTTCCACGGTTTGCCGATCGCTTACGCGACGGGAGATAAACGCGTAGATCCGTTCGAAATGAAGCTCGTAGAGATCTCCAAACTTCACCGGGTCCCGCTGGGCAGCTTCCACCAGCAGACGTTCGTCCGGCTCTTCGGCGACTTCTTGTGCTGCCGGTCTGTGGACGGCCACCGTTCCTCTGACTATATAAACTAGCGAAGTGCTAAAAAGTCACGCGCGCCGGCGCAGTCACATTCAAGCTCTATTGAGCACATAGAAACTTTCGATTGGCCGCTTTCGCGGGCTTCCCTTACTATAATGACGAGCCTTGTGAGCCCGTTCTTTTCCTCGTAGTTCTGCCGGTCATCGTTGTTGACCTTTTTTTCCGAAACCTATTATCCCGGAGGGAGTATGCCTTTCAACAAATTCATTGCCTCACTCGTCTTTTCCGCGGTTGTGTTCGCGCAGATGCCTCAAGCCGGCGGTGAGGGGAGTTTCAGCGGCGAGGTCCAATCCGACGGCTCGACACGCCTCAATACCCTTTTGGTCGAGCTATACGACCAGCGAAGCCATGTGGTGGTCGATCGGAGCACAGTTGCGAACAATGGCAGCTTCCGGCTCAACTATGATAATCCGAATTCCTTATATTCTATTCGAGTTGTAACCGCGCCGGGCGAAACTCCTTTAGTGGAAGAGTCTCAGCCCATGGGCTATGGCACCCCGGTAGTGCTTCGTTTGCCGGAGCAAAAGAGGAATCAGCCCCCGGCGGGAAAAGTTTCCGTTCGCGAACTCCAGCATCCGATTCCTAAGCAGGCGCTTCGGGCAGCCTTTGAGGCGCAGCAATATTTGGAAGGTCACGAGACGGCAAAAGCGATCGCGAAGCTCGAGCTGGCGATCCGGATCGCGCCTGCATACCGCGAAGCTCACGCCAACCTGGGCGTTCAGTACGCTCGCGCGGGCCGGATGGATGAGGCGGCCGGGCAATTTCAGACGGCGCTCGCAATCGGGCCGCCGGATGTCCTGATCTATACAAACCTGGCGCTGGCGATGCTCGCGTTGAAGCAATACCGGGAGGGAGAAGAGTTCGCGCAAAAGGCGCTTTCGCTCGAACCTGAAAATGCCAAGTCTCAGAGCTTGCTGCGGTATGCAGCGGCGCACGCCCGCTCGAGCACGGTAGTGGCGCAGTAACGTGTTCGTGGCCGATTCATCAATACTTTACCGAGGTGGGTACGAGTATTCCTGGCAGCTAGCCTTAGCACCGACGAAACCCACTTCTAAGACGGCGTTTATCAGATCTCGCTTGCCAATGTGCGACAGGGCGGCTCGGAAAAGATCACGCTGGCGCGAGGGAGTAACGTTGGGAAGGATGATCACTAGGCCGGCATGCAGTTTTTCCTTGCCGTAGAGCGTGGTGAAATCCGTGCGGTTGTTTGTAACGAACGTGTAATCCTCTCGGCGTATTGTAATCATCAACCGCCAATCCTTGTGCCCACCAAACCCAAGGAAGTTCACGTGATCGCAGATGTGCCCGGCTTCATGCGCCAGTGGGACGAGCGAGGTGTGTAAGCACTCGTCGACCAGAAACTTCATCAACTGGCAAGGCGTCGGTCGCGGAGGCGTCGCGGCGGACGCTTCGCCCATGACCGGACGATAGGACGGCCCCGGCGAGGAAATGCTTTGACGTACAGCGGCGCCAACTCGACCTTCTCACGAGTGAGGGCGGGATAGCCTTCGAGAATTTCGGCTACGGTCGCTCCCTGCGAAAGCATGTCAGCTATGGCGTGGACAGGAATTCGAGTCCCCTTATACACTGGCGCACCCCGCATAATTTCGGGATCAGATTGAATCATGCGTGTTGCCTCGGCCAGGCGGCGAAGCCCCGTCTCTACCTCTTGGCGCGCCGATTTACAGTGGACGAGGATGACACTTCCCTCAGAAATGAACATGGCGTCGATCCCCGGATCGCGTTCAACTGCCCGCGCCACTTGGCGCCGCGCGGCCAATGGCAGCGATCTTAGTCCTTTGGCTTCCATTCGCAGATAGATTGCCTGGGATCGAGAGAGGCGCCGGTGGACAAAATGTCCTTCGCGGATCCGTTTGGGGCGGATCAATCTGTATTCAATCGCCTTGTGCACGGCGGGGAGCGAAAGGCCGGTGACGGCTGAGACCTGGGAAGGCGTGTAGGCATCGTGCTTTATTGCCGCCGTCATTAATCATTATTCTACCCTACAGCGGGAAGATTTTCGGACGACGCCATCAGCCCTGTCCGGACCTGAATCCTCTGTACCGGACCGGATACAAATAGCCCGCAAGCCAGCAGCAGGAGTGCCGACGCGACACGCACGAGTGCGCCACGCTACCGCGACTGCGGGACGGGGTCGACCTTTACGCCTTCGCGGACCGTATCGCTGGGGTTGGCGATCACCAGGTCGCCGGGTTGCAGGCCGCTGATAATTTCGAGTTTGTCGCCGTAATCGCGGCCAACTTGTATGCGCTGCAGATGAATGGTATGATCCGGCCGAACCTCAGCGACCTCGGTGCCGTCGGCGCGAACGATCAGCGCATCGCCGGGGAGCAGCACCGGGGGAGTGGCGCGCGAACTCGATAAATCAACCAGCGCGTACATGCCCGGCAGCAGAACGCCATCCTTGTTCTGCACCTGCACTTCGACCAGCATGGTACGGCTGTTGGGGTCGAGCGAATTTGCGGTCCGGGCTACCGTTCCAGAGAATTTTCGGCCGGGCAAGTTCGAGACGGTCAACTGGGCCGTTTGGCCGACGTGTATGGAATCGGAGTCGCTCTGCGGGACATTGACATAAGTTCGCAGGACACTCATTTGGGCGATGCGGTATAGCAGGGTGCTGCCAGTGTTCACCAGCGCTCCCACGTCCACGTTGCGCAAGGTTATGATGCCATCGAAGGGGGCCCTGACCACCAAGTACTTCTGCAGTTCGTTGAGACGCGACAGGTTGGCTTGAGCGGCCACGACGTTGCTCCGTGCGGCGGCAATCGCTTTCTCGAGCGCATCGAGATTGGCAACTTGGGCCTGGTATTGGGCCTGATACTGATCGTTCTCCTGACGCGAAACTACGCCTTTGGCGACCAGGTTTTTCCAGCGGTCGGCCGTAACGCGCGCGAGCTCCATGTTCGCTTTTCCCTGCCGCTGATTGGCAAGCGCCTGGTCGAGCGCCGCGGTGGTCTGCTGCAGATTCGCTTGCGCCTGCAGAACCTGCTGGTCGAGCTCAGGCGCTTCGATTTCGGCCAAGGGCTGGCCGGCGCGCACGCGATCGCCAATATCCACCATACGGGTTTTGACATAACCGTCGGCGCGGGCCAGAATGGGCGCTTCGGTAACCGCCTGGATGTTGCCGGGCAGTTCCAAATCGCTTTTCGTCGACGAGCGGCCCACCACCATGACGTCCACCCGTGGCAACGCCTCCTCTTGTTCCCGAGCCTGGTTGAGGATCACGCTCTCGCGCTTCTTCAGCGGAATGTAACCGCCCAGGAACGCTGCCGCAATCAGCAGCGTGATCCCCAGCGCTATGGCCCAGATGGTGATGGAGGAGGGATTCCAAACTTTCCCGGCCGCGGCAGTGTGCGGAGAGCCATGGGCCGCGCGTTTGTGTTCCTGAAGCTGGCGTTTGAGCTCTTCATTTTCCCGGCGAAGCCCCTCCTCGGTGGTTTCGTCCACGGCCTCGAACTCGGGTTGATCAGGTTCGGTATGGCGCATTCAATATTCTAGAGACGTTCGAGATTCCACTCGGATTCTCCAAGGCCCTCCCGTCTTTGTGCCTCTAGTTGGCGCTCGTGATCGACTGGAGGTTTCGTCCGCAAGTAACTATAAATGATGGGCACGACAAATAGGGTCGTCACAGTGGCGAACATCAGGCCGCCGATGACGGCGCGGGCCAGCGGTGCATTCTGCTCCCCGCCCTCGCCCCAGCCAAGCGACATAGGGAGCATTCCGAGGATCATGGCCGAGGCGGTCATCAGCACCGGCCGGATACGGGCGTGACCGGCCGACAGCATGGCTTCGCGAGCCGACGGCACAATGGAGCGCTCGTCGTTGGCGAAGGTGACCATCAGAATGCTGTTGGCGGTGGCAACGCCGATGCACATGATCGCGCCCATCAGCGAAGGTACGCTCAGGGTAGTGCCGGTGACGAACAGCATCCATAGGATGCCGGCGATCGCGCCCGGCAAAGCGGTAAGAATGATGAACGGATCGAGCCAGGATTGAAAATTGACGCTCATGAGCAGATAGACCAGGACCACGGCGAAGAGGATGCCCACACCAAGACGGAAGAAAGACGATTGCATGGTCTGATACTGGCCGCGCAAGTCGAGCGTAGTGCCGCGTGGTAAATGCCTGCTCTCCTGCTGCATGATCTTCTCCACTTCCGATCCGACGCCGCCCAGATCCCGACGGTCGACGTTGGCATAGACATCGAAAACGGGCCAGACGTTATAGTGATTGACGATCACGGGCGTGTAGTCGCGCTGAACCGTAACCAGATTAGAGAGCAGCTGCGTACTGCCCGGCATGGCTCCGGGATTTCCGTAGGCTTGCGAGGAGCCGTTCGGTGAGGCGCTGACGAACGCGTTTCCGGCCGTGGACACGCCGGCTTGCGAACCGGGAGTCGTGGTGTTGACAGCGCTGGTAGCCACCGATACCGGAGTGCGGAGCAGGGCGTCGAGGGAGTCGACTTTGTATTGAGGAGTCTGCACTCCGACGTTGTAGCTGACGCCATTGGACCAGTTCAACCAGAAGTTCGGCGCCAGCGTGCCATTGCCGCTGAGCGAGATAAGCATACTGGTGCTCACGTCGCGCTCGGTCATACCCATCTGCGAGGCTTTGGCTCGATCCACATTCAGCTCGATTTCGGGCGCATTGACCACCTGGTGCACGTGCACGTCGGCAGCTCCGGGAATGAGGGAAACTCTCTGGGCGAGCTTCTGGGCGATCTTATAATTGGCGTCGGCGTCGCGCCCCACAACCTGCAGATCGATGGGCGCGGGCAGACCGAAGTTTAGAATCTGGGTGGTGATGTTGGCGGGTTGGAAGAAGAAGACGGTGTCCGGAAATTTATCCTGGAGGAGCTTGCGGAGCTGAACTTCGTAATCGCGAGTGGGGTGGTGCTCTTTCTTGAGCGAAATGAGGATTTCGCCATCGGCGCTGGAGATGGTGGGAACGTCACCCTGAGCCAGGCTGGCCCAACTATTAGGAACACCGATGTTGTCGATGATGTTGTCCATCTCATCGGCGGGGATGGCGGCGCGGATTTCGCGCTCGATGGCGGCAAACCGCACCTCGGTTTGTTCAATGCGCGTGCCGGCCGGAGCGCGGGCGTGCAGCTTCATCTGGCCGGAGTCCACGTTGGGGAAGAAATCCTTCCCAACCAGCCAGGCCAAGCCTAGCGACGCGATCGAAATGGCCATAAAAGCAGTCAGGACGCGCGCCCGATGCCGCAGGGACCAATCCAGCAGGCCGATGTAACGGTAACGGAGGCTCTCGAAAAGAGCATTGAAGATGTAATGAGCGCGCCAGATCACGCCTCGACCGCCGGCCGTCTCTCCGTGAGCGCCTTGCTGGTACAAGTGAGCTTCGATTTTGAGAAGATGCGCCACCATGGTGGGGACCAGCGTGCGGGATAAGAGATAGGACGCGAGCATGGCGAAGACCACGGCCATGGCCAGCGGCGTGAACAGATAGCGCGCCGTTCCAGTAAGCAGCAGCACCGGCACGAACACGATGCAAATCGAAAGTGTGGACACAAAAGTCGGGACGGCGATCTGGGAAGCGCCATCCAGCACGGCGCGGATCAGCGGCTTGCTCATGCCCAGGTTGCGGTGGGTGTTTTCGATCTCGACAGTGGCGTCGTCCACTAAAATGCCGACAGCCAGGGCCAGGCCTCCGAGCGTCATCACGTTGATGGTTTGTCCCAGCAGGCTGAGGATGCAGATGGAGGAGAGAATCGAAAGAGGAATCGAGATGCAGACGATCAGCGTGCTGCGCCAGCTTCCCAGAAACAGCAGGATCATCATGCCGGTGAGTCCGGCGGCGATCAGGGCTTCGCGCACGACGCCTTGGATGGACGCTCGCACGAAAACCGACTGGTCGGCCAGTGCGGCGACGTTAAGCTCCTTGGGAACGGTGGCGAGAATTCGGGGAAGGGCCTTTTTGACGGAGTCGACGATATCGAGGGTGGAGGCTTTGCCGGTGCGCGTGATGGTGAGTAGAACACCGCGGTTTCCATCCATGCGGACGATATTGGTTTGGACGGAAAAGCCGTCGTGGACCTGCGCCACATCCTTGACGTATACAGTTGCGCCATTCACTGTTTTGATAGGCAGGTTATTCAGATCGTTGAGGGCCAGCGGGCTGCTGTTGACTCTAATCTGATATTCGGTCTCAGCTAGCTTGGCGGTGCCGGCCGGAAGGATCAGGTTTTGCAGGGTCAGGGCATTCGATACGTCGATGGGCGCAAGCTGTTTGGCGTAAAGCTCATCCAGGTTGAGATCCACCATCACGGACCGGCTCTTACCGCCAAACGGATAAGAGACGGCGGCGCCTTGCACGGTGCCGAGCGGAGTGCGAATGAAGTTTTGGGCCAAGTCGAAGATTTCCTGCTCGCGCAAGGTCTTGCTGGAAAGGCCGAGCTGCAGGACGGGAACGCTGGCGGCGTCGTACTTCAGAACGCTAGCCGGGAACATGCCGGGGGGCATTTGGCGGATAGCGCTTTGCATTTGCGCATTCACCTGGGCGAGGGCCATGTCAATCAGAACGTTGGGATGGAAGTAAATCCGGACCACGGCGACGTTGTTGTAAGACTGCGATTCGATATGCTCGATGTCGTTGACATTGGAGGTGAGGCCGCGCTCGAAGCCGGTGACGACGCGCTTCTCCATTTCCTCGGGCGAGAGCCCGGAATACTGCCACAAGACCGCCACGATAGGGATGTCGATGTAGGGGAAAATGTCGACCGGCATGGTTATGATGGCGGTGACACCGAGGATGGCTATGAGGATAGCCATCACGACGAACGTATACGGCCGCCGGAGGGCAAGCCAGACAATCCACATAATGTTATTCTTACAGGTCCCCCGGTAGCTCAGTATATCAGTTAGGTTCGGGCTAACTCTTTTTCAGGAGGGCTGCACAATTATAAGATGTTGCGCAAGTTCTCGAATGTATGACTGACCAAGGGCGTTACAACTTCGTAGGTTGCTGATGATATCCGACGTCGCTATGGCCAGAGAGATCAGTGACTTGATACTTGACCTGTTTCGTCGACTAGACGAGTCCGTTCAGAGGGTGAAGGAAACTTGCCCGACCGAAGACGCAGCCGCTTATCAAGAGGCAGCCGGTAGAGTGGCTTGCCCTATCGTCTTTGACGTGCTGGAACCGCTCTACGAAAGGCATCCGGAGCTGAAGCCGCCCAACTTAGACGAGTAATTATCGTTGTCGAGAAGCTGCCGCTTCAGGAATTTGCAGACTGCCGGATACCCCGAACTCGATCATCATGCGTTTCGGCCCCTCAGCAGGCAGGTACAATCAAAGGAGCCATGGCGAAGGAATACATCGAGGAGCGGGATGGCAATTACTACGTGGCGGGCACCCGAATCTCGCTAGATTCGATCGTTCATGCGTTTCGGCGCGGCGAATCTGCTGAAACCATCTGCCAGAATTTCGAGCTTCTTCGCCTCGAAGAGGTCTACGGCGCGATGGCGTACTACCTCGCAAATCACGCTGACATCGATGCTTATCTGCTTCGACAAAGCCAGAGGTGGGCGGAAGGCAGGCGCACCGCCGAACCGCTGCCGGCCGACCTGCGCGAAAGACTGATTCGCGCTCAGGACGAACTGCACACGACTCGCCCAGCGTGAAGGTTCGATTTCTGGCCGATGCCGATTTGAACAGAGCAATTGTAAACGGAGCCGTACGCCGGGAACCGTCTTTGGATTTCATGACCGCGCAGGCGGCTCGATTGCGCGGCCTGGATGATCCCGAGGTTTTGGCGCTGGCGGCGGAACGCCGGCTGGTGTGGCTGCCGCTATGAGCTAAATGCGGGCACTTCGCCGACGCGCTTTCCGGCCCGGCTCGGTGTATGCTAATGAGGACAGTGAAAGCCAAGCTGGCGGAACAGGAGTAACACGCATGTCTCGCAATGACGGGCTGAATCGCAGGGCGTTTCTCAGGAACGCTCAAATGACGGCGCTGGTGGGCGCCGCGGGCACGGGCTCGCTCGGAACCGCGGCGGCTTTCGCGGCGGATGCCGCGCTGGGCGGCAAGTATGATTTCGACACCCCCTACAACCGCATCGGCACCGATTGCATCAAGTGGGACCGGCAGATCCAAATCTATGGCAAGGACAATATCGCCGCCGGGATGGGCATCGCGGATATGGATTTCCGCTGCGCGCCGGCCATCACCAAAGCTCTTGCCAAGCGAATCCAGCACGAGAACTGGGGCTACCTGGAGACTCCGCATTCCTTTACCGATGCCATCCTCAACTGGAACAAACGACGCTACGGCATCGACATCAATCCTGATTTGATGCTGTTGACCACCGGGGTTCACAATGGCATCATCAGCGTCCTGGAGGCGTTTTCACCGCGCGGCAGCAAGGTCCTGCTTTTGACGCCCGCTTATGACGGCTTTTATGGCGACATTTCCTATGTCGGGTGCACCCCCGAAGAGTGTCCCATGAAGCTTGCCAACGGCCGCTATACGATCGATTTCGAAGATTTGGAGCGGCGCATCAGTCATGACACCAACACCATGATTGTCTGCAACCCGCATAACCCGGCCGGAAACGTGTGGTCGCGCGAGGATCTGACGAAAATCGGTGAAATCTGCACCCGGCGACGCGTGGTGGTGCTGGCGGATGAGATCCACTGCGATTTCGTAAACAAGGGCCATAAATACACTCCCTACAGCACGCTGGCGAATAAAGACATCGTGATGAATAGCATCACCTTCAAATCCGGGAGTAAGTCGTTCGGCTTGTCGGCCATGAAAAGCGCTTGGATGTTCTCCTACAACCCGGACCTTATCGCCAGAGTGAGAGCGTACCACCGTCAGGATTTCAGCACGCTTGGCATGGTGGCAAGCCTGGCGGCCTATACCGAAGGTGGAGATTGGCTGGATCAACTGGTGCCGTATATCGACGCCAACGGCGACTTCGCGGAATCGTTCATTCGCGCGAACATTCCGCTGGTCAAGTGGGTGAAGGCGCAAGGCACTTATCTGGCCTGGCTGGATGTCAGTGCGGCGGAGGATAAAATCGGCGCCAGGGAATCGGCCGCCGAGGCCAATAAGAGCAATACTTCCAGGCACCCGGTCACACCCGAGATGGTGATGGAGCGCTGGTTCGTCCAGAACGCGAAAGTTCAGATCAACGCCGGATCGAATTACGGCTTGGGCGGGGCCGGCCATATGCGGATGAATCTGGCGACGTCGCGCAAGACGCTGGAGCTGGCGCTCAATAATATGGCGAGCGCGTTGAAGAAGGCATAGAAGCGTTCACTGAACGCGGCACGCAAGAGTGCCTGCCCTACTTCTTTTTCGGTAGAAACGTCTTGTCGATGGACGCGACCACCACGTAGTTCGGGTCCACCATCTCGTCCAGATGGATCTTCGCCACCTTCGATAGCAGCTCATATGCATCCAAGCTGGAAAGCCCGTAATCTTTATGGATCCAGTCAACTAGTTCGGTGAAAGCGATTCGCAGCGCGTCGTCGAGCGGCCGGTACGCGCCGACGGCCATGATGGAGTCATTATTCTCGAAACGCGGCCAACTGATCTTCTTGCCCTTGATGACGCTGACCTGCACTCGCGCCAGCAGCGAAACTTCGATCGCCGTCCCGGCCACCTCGCCATCGCCCATGGCTGCATGACCGTCGCCCATGTACAGCAGAGCGCCCGGCACATTCACCGGAAGATACAAGGTATTGCCGACGCTGGCCTCGGGCGCGTCCATGTTGCCGCCGAACTCCGCGGGAACGATTGAGCTGCGCGCTTCGCCACCAGCCGGTGCAACCCCGATGCACCCGAAAAAGGGGTGCAGCGGAATCTTAACCGAAAATTTCGAGTCGAGCGCGCGGAACGTGGCCGTGTTGCTGGCCTTGTCGATGGGATAGAACCAGATCTTCTCGGGCAGCGGCTGATGCAGCATGGGCGTGTAGCTGGTTTGGTTCAGGGCCCCGAAGCCCGGCGCAAACGCCCCCACCCCCTGATTGCCATCCACCTGCAGATCTAGGAACTTCACGGCCAGCGTGTCGCCCGGCTGCGCGCCCTCCACATAAAATGGGCCGGTCAGCGGGTTGTCGCCCTTGACCATGCTCTGCGTGTCGCCTGGCTTCTTTAGTACGTTGCCAAAGGCATCCAGCGTATTGGTCTCGATAATGTCGCCCGGCTTGACGCGCGCGACGGGCGCGGCCGGGCCGTACAGATACTTCACATCATTGATGGTGGCGTGATACTTAACAACGTTAGAGGTCTGCGCGACGCCCAGGCACGATAGAGCCAACAGAAGGTAAATTCGCATCTTCTAACTGTACAGTTACGGCCTGCCGGGCGGGCGTGAAAAGATCGCGTTTCCGCGCTAAGATAAATTCCAGGCCCTTCCGAGGGCCAACGACGGTTTGATCGGCTACGTGGGCGAGCGGTCCGGGGAACCAAAGCAGCAACCCGCCCCCACGTTTCATGGGAGACCCATGTTACCTTAGGGCTGTTCGTCCCGTCACTTCTCTTGAGTTTTCGGCAAAGATCTTTAATTGAATGATGACCAACACGACAACCACAGCCACAGAACACCATGCTGGCGAGCGTGGCAGGGAGGTGCCCTATCCTCCCGGCGTGCCCCCCAGCAAGCCAAAGAAACGCGGTTTTATCTGGTTCTTCTTCCTTGTAATTGTAATCAGCCTAACGGTTTACGCCGTTTGGAGGGCCTCCCAGCCTGGCCTGATCCAACAGACCAATCAGGGTAAGGGCCGCGGGGGAAGGGGAAACCGAGGGGGCGGCGGTGCTCTTCCGGTCGCCGTAGCTAAGGCGCGCTCTGGGCCGGTCCCTATTTATCTCGACGGATTGGGCAACGTTATTGCGTTCTATACCGTGACGGTTAAATCCCGCGTTGACGGTCAGCTCATGAAGGTCAATTTTCAGGAAGGGGACTTGGTCAAAGAGGGGCAGGTCATCGCGGAGATCGATCCCCGGCCTTACCAAGTGATGTTGGAGCAAGCGGAAGGCACCCTGGCCCATGATCGGGCGCTGCTAGACAATGCCAACGTCGATCTTGCCCGTTATGAACCCCTGGTTAAGCAGCAAGCAATTCCCACACAACAGTTGGATACCCAGAAAGCGCTGGTGGCTCAATACGAAGGCAACATCGCGCAGGATATAGCTAACGTCAACAACGCGAAGTTGCAGTTGATTTATGCCAAGATCACGGCGCCGATTACCGGAACGCTAGGTCTCCGCATCGTCGACCCCGGTAATATAGTTCACGCTGCCGACGCCAATGGAATCATCGTGATCACGCAGCTTCAGCCCATCGCGGTGCTCTTCACGATCCCGGAAGACAACCTGCCCGAGGTCACCAAGAAATTACGGGCAGGCACGCAGTTGCTAGTTGAGGCATATAACCGCGACAATTCCAAGAAGCTGGCTTCGGGCACTCTTCTGACCCTGGATAATCAAATTGACCCTACCACTGGCACCTCCAAACTGAAGGCCATCTTCGAGAACAAAGATTTCGAGTTGTTCCCCAACCAGTTCGTCAACATTAAATTGCTAGTCGATACCATGCAAAACCAGATCATCATTCCGACGGTTGCGATTCAGAATGGCCAGCAGGGAACGTTTGTTTATGTAATCGACGAGAATCAGACTGCACACATCCGTCAGGTCGAAATCCTGACAGCCGACCAGTCCGGAGCGGACGTCAAGAGCGGTCTCAAGGTAGGAGAACAAGTGGCAGTGGATGGCGCCGACCGGCTGGAGGATGGTTCCGTGGTTCGCGTTCGAGATGCCGGCGAAGTCGAAAGAGAAGCCGCCGCCGATGCCGCTGCTCTGGCCAATCGCGGCCGGAACCGTGCCGGCAAGGGTGGCAATAAGGGTCAGCCTGGGGGCTTCAAACGCCCCGACGGCAAAGGGGCGCCTCAGCAGTGAGTCCGTCTCGAATTTTTATTCTGCGGCCGGTGGCGACATCGCTCATGATGGCCGGTATAGTGCTGGTTGGCATAGTCGCCTATTTTCAATTGCCAGTCTCGGCCTTGCCGCAAGTCGACTATCCGACCATCCAGGTCCAGACGTTTTATCCGGGCGCAAGTCCGGAAGTGATGACTTCGGCCGTCACGGCGCCGCTGGAGAAGCAGTTTGGACAGGTCCCTGGCCTGAGCCAGATGACCTCCATCAGCTCTTATGGCAGTTCGCTGATCACTCTACAGTTTTCGCTCGATCTCAACATTGACGTGGCCGAGCAGGAAGTGCAGGCGGCCATCAACCAAGCTGGAACCTTTCTCCCGACGCTGCTGCCGAATCCCCCTATCTATAACAAAATTAATCCCGCCGACGCTCCGGTCCTCACTCTCGCGATCACCTCCAAGACCGTGCCGCTGATCAACATCGAAGATTACGCGGAAACGCGCATCGCCCAGAGAATATCGCAGCTCAAGGGCGTGGGCTTCGTGAGTATCAGTGGCGGGCAGCGGCGTGCAGTACGAGTACAAGCCAACCCCACCGCGCTGGCCTCCTATGGCCTTAGTCTCGACACCTTGCGGACCGCCCTCGGCAGCGCGAACATAAATCAGGCCAAGGGCAACTTCGATGGCGCCGATCAAGCCTGGACCATCAATGACAACGACCAACTCGACTCGGGAGCTCAGTATGGGCCTATCATCATCGCCTACCGGAACGGCGCGCCCGTGCGTATTTCCGACGTCGCCACCGTTTTGGACGCCCCGGAAAACACCAAGCAGGCGGCCTGGGTAGGCACCAATCCGGCCATCGTTCTGAATATTCAACGCCAGCCGGGCACCAACATAATCGGGGTCGTCGACACGATCCAGGCTCTGCTTCCTCAGATCCGCGCGTCTTTGCCGCCCGGCGTAAACGTTCAAGTCATCACGGACCGTACCACCACCATCCGCGCGTCGGTCAAGGATGTCGAATTCGAACTGATGCTCACCATTGCACTGGTGGTGATGGTCATCTTTCTCTTTCTCCGTAGTCTCTCGGCCACCATCATTCCGGGCATTGCCGTGCCTCTTTCCCTGGTCGGCACATTCGGCGTCATGTACCTGCTGGGGTATAGTCTCGACAATCTTTCTTTGATGGCGCTCACCATTTCCACCGGCTTTGTGGTGGACGACGCCATCGTGATGATTGAGAACATTTCGCGTTACATCGAGATGGGCGATTCGCCCATGGAAGCCGCGCTAAAAGGATCGGCCGAGATCGGATTCACCATTATCTCGCTGACTGTTTCGCTGATTGCCGTCCTGATTCCGCTGCTCTTCATGGCGGACATCGTCGGGCGCCTGTTCCGGGAATTTGCCGTGACTCTGGCGGTTACCATCCTCTTTTCGGCCTTCGTCTCCCTCACTCTTACGCCCATGATGGCGGCCAGAATCCTGAAGCACACCCCGGAGCGCGAGCAGGGCCGCTTATACCGCTGGTCGGAATGGTGCTTTGTCAAGACCATCGAGCAGTACGGCAAGATGGTTCGCGTGGTTTTGCGCCATCAGACCCTCACGTTGCTGGTTGCGCTGGGAACATTGGTTCTCACCATATATCTATATGCCATAGTTCCGAAGGGCTTCTTTCCGGTTCAGGATACGGGTGTAATTCTGGGGATTTCCCAGGCGCCAGACGCCATTTCATTTCCCGCCATGAGCCGCCGCCAGCAGGAACTTGCCAAGGTCATTCTGCAAGATCCGGCGGTTGAGAATCTCACATCTTTCATCGGCATCGACGGTCAAAATACCACCCTGAACAACGGCCGTATTCAGATCACGCTGAAGCCTCTGGAAGAACGCGCGGGTCTTTCAGCCTTGGACGTGATCCGCCGATTGCAGCCGAAGTTGACGGCTCAGGTTCCCGGAATTGCCCTCTTCCTGCAGCCGGTGCAGGATCTCACGGTGGAAGACCGCATCAGCCGCACGCAGTATCAATATGCTCTCGACGCTCCCGATAAGGCGATTCTCGATGAGTGGGTTCCCAAGCTGCAGACCCGGTTACAGCAGATTCCCGAGCTGCGTGATGTCGCCAGCGACCTGCTCAACGCCGGCGCCGGCTTGCAGATCGTTATTGATCGCGATACAGCCGGCCGGCTCGGCATCACTCCCCAGAACATCGATGATGCGCTCTACGACGCATTTGGCCAGCGGCAGGTCTCGACCATTTTCACGCAGTCCAACCAGTATCGCGTGGTGCTGGAAGCATTGCCGCAATGGCAAACCAGCGCCAAGGCGCTCAACGATATCTACGTGCAGATCGGCGCCGCATCCCAAAATCTTGCATCTACGATCGCACTGGCGGGAACGAATACCGCGCTCACCGGCGCCGCCGCCATTGCGCAAGCGCCGCTCAGCGCCTTCACCCGAGCTGTTCATGTCACAACCCCGATCGCGATCAGTCATCAGGCGCAGTTCCCGGTAGCCACGCTCTCGTTCAATCTGGCGCCCGGCGCATCGCTCGGAGCCGCGGTCGATCATATCCGCGAGGCCACTAAGGAAGTCGGCCTGCCGGGCAGCATCGAGCCTACATTTCAGGGCACCGCGCATGCGTTCGAGTCTTCGCTGGCTAATGAATCGCTCCTGATTCTGGCGGCCATTGTGACGGTTTACATCGTCCTCGGCGTGCTATACGAAAGCTACATTCACCCGCTCACGATTCTTTCCACATTGCCATCCGCCGGCGTCGGGGCAATTGCCGCGCTTATGCTTTTCCACGAGGATCTGGATGTCATTGCACTCATCGGCGTCATTCTTTTGATCGGTATCGTGAAGAAAAACGCGATCATGATGATCGATTTCGCCCTGGAAGCCGAACGCAAGGAAGGCAAGACACCCGAGGAAGCGATTTACCAGGCCTGCCTGCTGCGTTTTCGCCCCATCATGATGACCACTATGGCGGCCCTGTTGGGCGCCGTGCCGCTAGCATTTGGCAGCGGCGTCGGGTCCGAGCTCAGGAAGCCACTCGGCATCAGTATCATCGGTGGATTGCTGATCAGCCAGGTGCTTACTTTGTTCACTACTCCGGTTATTTACCTGTGGTTCGGCAGGATGGCCGCCTGGGTGTCCCGCGTCCGTGGCAAGAGCCCGGTGGAACACGGGCCGGTTCCGGAGATGACATGAGCAGTATCTCGGCGCCATTCATCAGAAGACCGGTCGCGACCACGCTTTTGACGGTCGCCGTGGTGCTCGCGGGAGGGTTGGCTTACAGGTTACTGCCGGTCGCACCACTGCCGCAAATCGATTATCCGACCATCTTTGTCAACGCCACTCTCCCTGGTGGAAGCCCGGAGGTGATGGCCGCTTCAGTGGCGACCCCTCTGGAGAAGCAATTCACGCGTATCGCCGGCGTTACTGAAATGACATCGTTCAGTTCCATTGGCTCGGCCGGTATAGTCCTGCAGTTCGACCTCAGCCGCGACATCAACGCCGCCGCCCGCGACGTACAGGCCGCTATAAACGCCGCCGCGGGGTACCTTCCGGCCAACCTTCCCCAGAACCCCCGTTATCGCAAGATCAACCCTGCCGACGCCCCTATCCTGATCCTCTCAATGACATCGGATGTGGTGCCGAGGCCTAAGCTATATGACATCGCTTCGTCGATTTTCGCGCAAAAGCTCTCGCAGGTAGGCGGCGTGGGGCAGGTCAACGTGGGTGGAAGCGCTCTTCCGGCTGTCCGCGTTGAAGTAAATCCCCAGCCGGTCTCCGCCTACAATGTGGGGCTAGATCAGATCGGGAGCTTCCTGCAGGGCGCCAACGCAAACAAGCCACAAGGTGAACTCGAAAACGCTGAGACTGTTTATCAACTTTCCGCCACCGATCAACTCCTTGAAGCGAAGGATTACAAGAACCTGGTAGTCATGTACCGGAATAATGCTCCCGTTCGCTTGTCCGACCTCGGTCGCGTCGTCGATGGGACCGAGGACATTCGGAATATGGGGCTCTCCAACGGAAAACCGGCTATTCTCCTTTTCATCAACCGTCAGCCGAATGCCAATATCATCGAGACAGTCGACCGGATTAAGGCACTGCTGCCGGTGTTCCGCGCCACACTGCCGCCCAATGTTCAACTCAATATCGACACCGACCGCACCCTGACCATTCGCTCTTCGGTTCAGGACGCGCAGCGCAACATGCTCATCTCGATCGGTCTGGTGATCCTGGTCGTGTTCGTCTTTCTACGGAACTTCTCGGTCACCATCATCCCCAGTATCTCGGTTCCGGTTTCTCTAATTGGCGCGTTCGGCGTGATGTACCTGGTCGGATATACGCTGGACAACTTGTCGCTCATGGGCCTGGCGATCGCCACCGGCTTTGTGGTCGACGACGCCATCGTAGTAATCGAAAACATCACTCGCCACATTGAAAATGGCATGCAGCCGCTGGAGGCGGCCTTGAAGGGCGCTGAAGAGATCGGCTTCACCGTGCTGTCGATGAGCGTCTCGCTTATTGCCGTGTTTATACCGATCTTGATGATGAGCGGGATTGTGGGCCGGCTCTTCCGCGAATTTGCGGTGGTGCTATCTGTCTCCATTTTCATGTCGCTGCTGGTTTCGCTGACCACCACGCCCATGATGTGCGCGCGCATGATGAAACCCAAACACGAGCATGGGCGCTTGTACAATGTGACCGAGAACTTCTTTCAATGGATGCTCTCCACCTACGCATCCGCTCTGGAAGTGGTTTTGAACCGCACCGCGCCGGTCATGGTGGTTATGATGCTCACCATTGGAGTAAGTGTCTACCTCTACATCAAGATTCCGAAAGGCTTCTTCCCCCAGCAAGATACCGGCCGTCTGCAGGGCAATGTCATGGGTCAACAGCATATCTCTTATCAGGCGTTGGTGGAGAAGACCAAATGGTTTGAGGAACAGGTCAGAAACGATCCCGCGGTTGAAAATGTAAATGTGACGGCCGGCTCGAACGCGGGGGGCCGCGGCGGCACCAACAACGCCAACATGAATATCCAGCTCAAATCTTTTGAGCAGAGGGGGAGCCTCACCTCCGATCAAGTGATAGCCCGAATTCGCCAGAAGACTCAAAATATGCCCGGAGCAACGCTTTATTTGCAAAATTCCCAGGATATTCGTATTGGCGGCAGGCAGAGCAACGCCCAGTATCAATACACCATTCAGTCGCAGGATCTGGATTTGCTGGGCCAATGGGGCCCGCGAATCCTGGCGCGCCTCTCCTTGCTGCCGCAATTAGTGGACGTCAGCTCGGATCTGCAGAATTCCGGGCTTTCGTCAAAAGTTATTATCGACCGGGATACCGCGGCCCGCCTCGGCCTCACCGCCCAAGCGGTCGATAGCGCACTGTACGACGCATTCGGCCAGCGGCAGGTCTCGAACATATACAAATCGATCAATCAATATCATGTCGTGCTGGCATTGGAACAGCAATGGTGGGAAAACCCCGCGTTTCTGAATACAATTTACGTACAAACGCCCCGCGGCCTTACGGTTCCACTGTCGGCGTTTGCGCATTTCACGGAAGGCACCACGCCGCTTTCCCTCGCGCATCAGGGGCAATTGCCAGCCACTACGTTTTCATTCAACCTGCCCGCCGGCGTCTCTCTCGGGGACGCCACCAACGCGATCCACAAAGCCGAACTCGATATCGGAATGCCGGTCAGTATCACCGGCCATTTCGCGGGGACGGCGCAGCAGTTCCAGGCCTCTTTAGCCAATCAGCCGGTCCTGATCGGCACGGCGCTCCTGGCCGTTTACATTATCCTGGGCGTGCTGTACGAAAGCCTGCTGCATCCTTTGACCATCATCTCCACCTTGCCCTCCGCCGGCGTTGGGGCGCTTATCGCGCTGGTACTGTTCCGCACCGAGCTTACTATCGTGGCCCTGATCGGAATTATTTTGCTGATCGGGATCGTGAAGAAGAATGCCATTATGATGATCGATTTCGCTCTAGCCGCCGAGCGTAACGAAGGTATGAGCCCCCGCGACGCGATCTTCCAGGCTTGCCTGCTGCGCTTCCGGCCCATTATGATGACCACTGCCTGCGCTCTCTTGGGCGGCCTGCCGCTGGCGCTGGGGCTGGGCTCCGGTTCGGAATTGCGCCGTCCGCTCGGAATCACGATCGTAGGGGGCCTGCTGGTCAGCCAGATGCTTACGTTGTTTACTACTCCGGTGATCTACCTGTCCATGGATCGTCTGCGCCAGCGCTTCAGCGGCCGCAAGGCGACCTATCGGCATCGGCCAGGCTTCCTAATCCCTGGCGGGGTAACGCAGAGCGGCGACTGATCAGTTCATGACGCGACACTGGAAATACGGGCTATTGTCATTGTTGGTCTCGTCGGGCTGCACCATCGGCCCGAAATACCAGCGGCCCCCCGCGCCGGCCACTCCCGCCTTCAAGGAACTAAACGGCAACGACCAGTGGAAGATGGCCACCCCCAGCGATCAATTGCTCAAAGGCAAATGGTGGGAGTTGTTCAACGATCCGGAACTCAACCGCCTGGAGGAACTGGTCGACGTCAACAACCAGAATGTGAAGCAGGCGGAAGCGCAATTCCGTCAGGCGCGCGCGCTGGTAGCCGGCAATTACGCCAACTACTATCCGACCATCGGAGCAAATCCAGCCATCACGCAAACCGACGGCGGCAAGAACAATGCCCGCGCGGCCGCCGGGAGATCGCAATCCTTCTCGCTACCGGCGGTGGTGAGCTGGGAGCCGGATTTGTGGGGCCGCGTTCGCCTGTCGGTCGAAAATGCGGCCGATAACGCGCAGGTAAGCGCAGCGGACCTCGAGAACGCCCGGTTGAGCGCGCAGGCGCTGCTCGCGACGGATTACTTTACGATGGTGGGCACCGATATGCAGCAGGCCATCTTAACTGACACCATCGCGGCCTACCAGAAGAACCTGCAGTTGACCATCAACCGGTTTAACGGCGGCGTTGCATCCCGAAGCGACATCACTTTGGCGCAAACCCAGCTGGCCGGCGCGCAGGCTCAAAGCACCGATCTACGGATCGCGCGGGCGCAGATGGAGCACGCCATCGCCGTTCTCATCGGCCAAGCTCCATCCGCCATCGAAGTGCCGGTGGCGACGATTCCGGCGCCTCCAGTGCCGATCCCGCTGGCACTGCCATCGGCATTGCTCGAGCGCCGCCCTGATATCGCCGCCAACGAACGCCTGATGGCGGCGGCCAATGCAAACATCGGCATTGCACAGACCGCTTACTATCCCACGTTGACCCTTTCCGCGGCGCCCGGGTTGTTAAGCACAAGCCTGGCAAGTTTGTTCACCTCGGAAAGCCGCGTCTGGTCAGCCGGTCCGAGCCTATCTCAGACCTTGTTCGATTTCGGGCGCCGGTTCTCTCAAGTTCAGGGCGCCCAAGCCGCCTACGACGCCACCGTCGCCGTTTATCGCCAAACGGTGCTTTCGGCCTTCCAGGAAGTGGAGGATGACCTCGCATCCCTGCGCTATCTATCCGAAGAGGCGGGCCAGCAGGATGAAGCCGTGGTGGCCGCCGACCAGGCATTGGTTCTCGAAAACGCCCGCTACCTGGCCGGAACCGATTCGTATCTGAACGTCATCACTACGCAGACCATCGAGCTCACCGATAAACAGGCGGCGGCCACCATCCTGGAGCGCCGCATGCTGGCGGCCGTCGATCTGGTGAAAGCGCTGGGCGGCGGCTGGGACATGTCCACACTCCCCAGCGCGGACCAGCTTCGCTCGGCTGAGTTGGCCAACCCCAACAACACGCCGAAGATCGCACAGCCAATCAGCAGGTAGCCGTTTACTGCGCGAGCCCTAGCGCTTCTACGGAACTTCGATCCTTCTGTTGCTGCTGGCCCCTTACAAACTCGAGGATGTCGTAGCGTGGAACAGTGCGGTCGGGGAAAAAACTGTTTACCGCGTCTGCTTCTTGCTGATAACTGTCGATACCGGTGTCTGGTGAATCCAAGTTTAGGAGCACCAGGCGGCCGCCTGCCTCTCCAAAGCGCATAACGCAGAAGGCCAGCGTGTCCAGTCCGGTTGAGTCGATGCTGGTGACGTTTTTCAGGTTCAGTATGACCTGCCGGCGCCGCGAATCGAGCAGCAGCAGGAGTCTTTGAAGCAATGAAAAGTCTTCATCGCCCACAACCAACCGCCCCTTCACATCGAGGATTACGATTTTTTCACGTTCTCTCTGTTCGATTTGCAGCTTCATTCGCCCCACCCGCTGGACACCAGATGAGCACGCTGGCTGCCAATTATTAATGCGGCGGATGTCTATGAAACTATTGATGCTGCGAGCAGCGGGAGTGTCGCCTAACCCACCACAAGGGGGGCAGTTTTGACACATGGAATACAAAATGTCGCCACGGGTCAACTGGGGAAGTTCGCGTACACCGACCGCTCGAAATCCCCGAGCAGGCCCACTGCTTCTTTATCCACGAAGGGCAGGAACTGCATCATGATAGTTCCGCAGATTCCACGCTTCGGGTCTATCCAATAGAACGTATTGAAAATGCCAGCCCACGCCAGGCTTCCTGCCGAACGCCCGTTGTCATAGGCTTTGGTGTTGATCAGGAAACCGAGTCCCCATTTGTCGATGGCGCCCGGATGAAGATCCACGTCGGCCGACCGCTCGGGCACGAAGCTCTTGAGGCGTCCCGCGCCTAGCTCGCCAATCTGATTGGTGGCCATCAGGTCGACCGTCTTCGATTCGAGAATCCGTTCCTTGCCGGCGCGGCCGTGGTTGAGAATCATCTGCATGAAGCGAACGTAGTCGCCTGGCGTGGAATACAAGCCGCCTCCGCCACTGTAGGCTTTGGGAGGCGAGGGCAGCTTTCTTGGATTCTCCTGCATCGTTCCATTGGGCTCTTTTTGATAACCGCTGACGACGCGATCGTACTTTTCGGCGGTCATGATGTAGGTGGTGTCCTTCATCCCGAGCGGTTGCAGGATGTGCGCCTGCATGTACTGCTCGAGGCTCTGGCCGCTGACAGCCTCCACCAGCCTTCCAGCCCAATCCATGCTGTAGCCATACTGCCAGCGCGTCCCTGGCTCGAACACCAGGGGCGTGAGCGGAGCCGGCATGCCTGGAGGAACCGCCGGGCCGGTCTTCTGCACGTACTCGAACATTTCCCGGTTCCAGGTGTCGTAGGCGAAGCCCGAAGTGTGCGTCAGCAGGTGTTTTAGCGTGATTGGCTTCAGCGGCGCGCGCAGGATAGGTTTTCCCGAGGCGTCATATCCGTGCAGCACTCGGGCCATCGCGAGCTCGGGTAGATGCTTTGAAGCCGGTTCATCGAGCTGGACTTTGCCGCGCTCGACCAATTGCATGGCGGCCGTCGCGGCGATCGCCTTGGTCATAGAGGCGATAGAAAAAATGCTGTCGGGCTTAACATCGATGCCGGAAGAGCCGTCGCGCTTGCCGAAAGCGCCGGCATAAACCGTCTGGGTCGCGGTGGCGGCCATGGCGGCCACGGCTGGGATTTTTCTGCGCGCGATTCCGGCCCGCAGGGTCTCATCGATGCTGGATGTCGAAGCCTCGAGTTTGCGCGCCTGGGAGCTCAGGGCAAGCATAACCGTACCGAATTCTCTGCGAGTAAACATACTTCTGTGAGATTACCAGTTTGTGATCGAGCCGTCAGGCCGGAAATAAACCTGAGCGCGATTGGTGACCGGCTGCGTGATCTCCGCGATCATCTTGAGCTGTTTCATATCCAGCTCAACACCCAGGCCGGGCCGGTCATTGGCGTACAGCTTGCCATTCTTGAAGTCTAAACAGACCGGCAAGTGCGGCAACGTTCGACCCTGGAAGTTATACTCCATCAGCAGCGGACCGGAGAATGTGCCTAAGCAATTCACCAGGGCGGCGGTGGAGATGGGGCCTGTGAAATGCGGAACGATCCCGACAAAGTGCGTTTCACAGATGGCGGCGATCTTAAGCATCTCGGTGATTCCGCCAACATTCGGGAGGGTCACGCGAACGTAGTCGAGATCGTGATTTTCAACCAGCTTGTTGAAGTCCCAGCGATTGCCCCACTCTTCGCCGGCGGCGAGGGGAACCTTCACGGTTCGACGGAGAATGGGCAAATCCTCCTGGAACGCCTCGGTGCGCACCGGATCTTCGACGAAAAAAGGCGCCAGGTTTTCGATGAGCCCGCACCCGCGAATAGCGTCCGAGAGATCGAACCTCTGGTGGAAATCGATGCAGAAGTCGCCGTTTTTGCCGACGCCGTCGCGCGCCTGCGCGCAATCTTCGTGGAGCTGATTAATCCTTTCGCGCGTGTTGTAGGTGGTGTTGGGCGTGGTGGAAGCAGCATCCATGCGGAAGGCGCGATAGCCGGCTTCAATGGTAAGCTGGGCGCGCTCTTTTACGCTCATGCCGGGTTTGACGCCCGGGATAATCCCGGCGGTGTTGTAGCACTCGCAGTAATTGCGAACCATTCCCGTTAAGAGCGCATGGACCGGCAAGTTTAGAGCCTTGCCCTTGATGTCCCAGAGGGCCAGATCGAGGGCTCCGATGGCGTGCTCCTTTTCGCGGCCGGGAGGATAAAAGAAGGCCCGCGACATGTCCTGCCAAAGGCGCTCGATGGAGTGGGGATCCTGGCCGATCAGCCGGCCGGCGCACTGTTCCAGCAGCTGCTGCGACCCGCCCTCGCCTATACCCGTGATTCCGGCATCGGTCTCGACGGTGATCACCAGGTCGCTCTGATTGAAAAGAGGGTTTGGATTGGGCGGCGAGTAAACGCGCACGCGAGTAATTTTCATCTTGCCTGCGGCGGCTCGCGCAGCCGGCGCTACCGCCATGCCCGCGACGGACGTTCCGGCCAGAGACTTCACAAAACCCCTTCGATTCATGCTTGCTCCTTTCGAGACCTTTACTTTACTGCATGCAGGCCCGGCTGGTAGGCTACACGTACGATTGCGTAACCCCCGGTGCGCCCAATCGATCTGTGACTTAAACCATTAACTTTGCCGGTTGGCAAGGTTATGGGTTATTTGGGCTGAAGCACGGCCTCGGAATGGAGCCTGAAACTGTATAATTCAATCGAAAGCGGGGAGCTGCCCTCCCTATGCGAGGCACAATGAGGCTCGCCTACCTATTCGGCCTTTTTGCAGTCTGGGTCACTTACGGCCAGGCGCAAACCCGCAACCTGTCTGAATTCGAGCTTGCCACCATAAAGCCCACCGATCCGAATGGGATGCATATGCCCGGCTTCAAAATCTATCCAGGAGGTAGGATTGTCGCCTCCGCCCTTCCGTTGAAGACTCTGATCGCTGCCGCGTATCGTTTGTCCTATTGGCAGATTTCGGGCGGCGATGCCTGGATCGGCAAGGACCAATACGAGATTGAAGCGAAGCCTCCGGCGAGTGTGCAGCCCAGCATCACCAATCTGCGATACTCCTGGTACGGAATCGAAGATGAGCATCTGCGCGAGATGTTGCAGGCGCTTTTGGTCGATCGCTTTCAATTGAGGTTTCATCGTGAAACCAAAGGAGGCACAATATACCTTCTGGAAAAAAGCGGCAAGCCGCTCAAGATGCGCGCGAGTGGAACCGACGTGGAGCGCGCGAAGGCTGCCGGAGACTCAAACTTTTCCGGGGATGTCGGATTCGCCGGCGGACGATGGGTTGTTTTCAACACCACGATGACGCAGTTGGCGAAGTTCGCCGCGGACTACATGTTGCACGTTCCTGTGATCGATAGAACTGGTTTAAACGGACCGTTCGATTACAAGCAGCCAAATGCATTAACAGACTCGGAAGTGGATTATACCAACCCGACCGGCCCTTTCCTAAATCTGATCAAAGAGATGGGTCTTAAACTCGAACGGTCAAAAGGGCCGGTCGAAACCTTCGTGATCGACCACGTCGAGCGACCTTCCGCGAATTGACGGAACCGACTAGGACCCAGGAAAATTCGAAGTAACCCGATTACCCGGGAGTAGGGGCTGTATAATGATCCCAGCATGCGTCTGGTGTTAATCCCGTTGAGCCTTGTTCTGCTCGAAATGAGCGCCGCGTCGGCTGCCGAAAGCCCGGTGCGCTTCAATCGCGACATCCGCCCCATTATGTCCGATACCTGCTTCCGCTGTCACGGTCCCGATCAGCGGGCCCGCATGGCTGGACTTCGGCTGGACATCCGCGATGAAGCGCTGCGGACCACCAAATCCGGCGTGACGCCGATTGTTCCAGGCCAACCGGATCAGAGCGCCATCATCCAGCGCATCTTCGCACAGAATCCGGCGAAGATGATGCCGCCGCAGTTCGCCCACAAGGAACTTACCGCCGCGCAAAAGGAGACCATCCGCCGCTGGGTCGCTGAAGGCGCGCCTTATGAGAAGCATTGGTCGTATGAGGCAGTGGTGCGGCCTCCGGTTCCGGAGATCAATGGCGCGAAGGTTAACAACCCGATCGACGCGTTCATTCAGGAGCGCCTCCAGCGGGAAGGCCTGCAGCCGGCACCTGAAGCCGATCGCCGTACGCTGCTCAGGCGCGTTACCTTCGATCTCAATGGCGCGCCGCCGACACCCGAAGAAATGCGGGCGTTCCTGGCGGACAAGTCGCCCGATGCCTACGAAAAGGCCGTGGACCGCCTGCTCGATTCGCCGCGTTACGCCGAAATGCAGGCCATGCACTGGCTGGACGCGGTCCGTTATGCCGACAGCGTTGGATTTCACGGCGATAACCTTTGGCCGGCTTGGCCCTATCGCGACTATGTTCTGCGCGCTTTCCGCGACAATAAGCCCTTCGATGAATTCACCCGAGAACAACTGGCGGGCGATCTTCTTCCGAATGCGACGACCGACCAGAAGGTGGCGTCCGCCTATAATCGCCTGAACCGCGCATCGGCCGAGGGTGGGCTTCAACCGGAAGAGTACCTGGCGAAGTATGGCGCCGATCGCGTGCGGACACTGAGCACTGTATGGCTTGGATCCACCATGGGATGCGCCGAGTGCCACGATCATAAATTCGATCCCTTCAAATCGAAAGATTTTTATGCGATGAAGGCGTTCTTCGCCGATATTCGCGAGACCGGCCTGATTGCGGACCGGGGCGCCAAGGCGTGGGGCTCGACGCTAGAGCTTCCCACTCCCGAGCAACAAACCCGGCTAACCGATCTGCGGGCGCGGATTGACGCGACACAGAAAGAGCTGAAGCTCAAAGCGGAGAGGCTATTCGAGCGCCGCTGGGAGTGGGAAGATGTGATGCTGGCGGCCTATAAATCAGGCGATCTGAGCTGGCGTTATCAGCGTCCACTGACAGCATCGGCCGAGCATGGCGCCAAGCTCACTATATATAACGACGAGCCGGTGGACAGCGACTTTTACATGAACGGATCGCTCCATTCGGATAAGAAACGCGGCGACGGCGTCGTGATCGCCTCCGGTCCCAACCCCGATAACGAAACCTATGTGGTCACGTTCAAACCGGGGCCTGGTTCCTGGACCGCGCTCGGCATCGATGCCATCCAGGATGAAAGCTTGCCGGGGAATCGTCTGGCGCGCGGAGCCGATCGTTTCGTTTTGACCGAAGTGGAGGCTGAGCTGTCGTCCAATGCTTCGGCACGGCCCGAGAAACTGTCCTTCGTTCTGGCGACGACTACTGGATTCGGCCAGGGTCCGGAAAATCCCGCCATGGCCGCCATCGACGGCAATCCCAAGACCGGCTGGGGCGTCTGGTATGGCGAGCAGAGGAACGCGTTCCTGGCGCTCCGCTTTACGGGCAAGGTTCAAACCGGAGCCGATTCCGTGATTACTGTGCGCTTGCATCACGATTCCGATTTGCGGCGCGCGACGATCGGGCGTTTCCGGGTGGCTCTCTCGGCATTCGAGAATTCCTGGCCGGAAAATGGCGATTCGGCGCGGAAGTTCAAGGCCGCGCAGGCTTCGGCATCGGACACGGCTACTGTGAACATTGCCGTCGACCGGGGCCTCCCGCAGGATGTGCTGGCTGCCCTGCAAAAGCACGAAGAGGACCGCAACGACTCCGAAAAGAAGCTGGTGGCCGACCATTTCGCGTGGGCCGCGCCTGAGTTCCAGCCGCTGACGGTGCAGCTGGCAAAGCTCGAAGCGGAACGGGACCAGCTCGAAAGCTCCATCCCGCGGGTGATCTACACCGAGCGCGCCAAGCCCAGGGTCGTTCGCATACTGCCTCGCGCCAATTGGATGGACGAAACCGGAGAAATTGTGCAGCCGGCTATTCCAGCTTTTCTAGGCAAACTCGACACCGGAAAGCGGCGGGCGACGCGGCTCGACCTGGCGAACTGGATCGTATCTGCGGATAATCCCCTCACGGCGCGCGCGTTCGTCAACCGCGAGTGGCGTCAATTCTTCGGCACCGGATTATCGAAAACTCTCGAAGATTTGGGTTCGCAAGGGGAGTGGCCTACGCATCTGGAACTTCTCGACTGGCTGGCCGCTGAATTCGTCCAGCCCAGTTCGGGCAATGGCCACGCCTGGGATGTAAAGCATCTTGTGCGGACTATCGTGACCAGCCAGACTTACCGGCAGTCGTCACTCAGCACTCAGCAGCCACACTTGGACGAACGCGATCCTGATAACCGCTTATTGGCGCGCCAGAGCCGCTTTCGAGTGGATGCCGAGATCGTTCACGACATCGCTCTCTCCGTTTCGGGTCTGATGGTGGAAGAGTTTGGTGGACCGAGCGTGCGCCCCTATCAGCCGGATGGATACCTGGCAGCGATGAATTTCCCGAAGCGCGAGTACTCGGCCAGCCATGGCGACGAGCTGTACCGGCGCGCTCTTTACACGCAATGGCAGCGGACGTTTCTACATCCCACGCTACTGACGTTCGACGCGCCTACGCGCGAGGAGTGCGGAGTTAACCGGGTGAATTCGAACACGCCGACACAGGCTCTGGTGCTGCTCAACGATCCGATTTTTGTGGAGGCGTCGCGCGTCTTCGCTGCTAATATTTTGAAATCCGGCGGCCGGCGCTGGGACGAGCAACTGGATTGGGCGTTTTCGAGAGCGCTGAATCGAACTCCTGAAAAGGAAGAACGCCGCATTCTTACAAATCTATATCAGCGCAGTTTGACCAGCTTTCAATCGGGCGAATCCGATGCCGGTCTACTGCTTTCGGTCGGCGAAGCGCCGGTCCCAAGCGATCTCGATCGAACGAATTTGGCCGCGATGACCACCGTGGCTCGCGCTATCTTGAACCTGCATGAAACGATTACGAGGAACTGAAGGAGAAAGTATGGATTCTGCCAGCGAGCGTGACTGCCAGGTTTGCCGCCGCGCATTTCTGGGACGAAGCGTGTCGGGCCTGGGCGTAATGGCGTTGAATTCGCTGCTGAACAGGCAGCTCATCGCAGCCATTACCGAGAGCGGATCGCGCGGGGTCGTGAATCCGCTGCATCACGCGGCCAAGGCCAAGCGCGTCATTTTTCTATATCAAGCGGGCGGTCCGTCGCACCTGGAGACGTTCGACTACAAACCCAAGCTCGCGGAGATGAACGGCAAGCCCATGCCCGATTCTCTGACCAAGGGCCAGCAGATCGCTCAGTTGCAAAACAGTCAATTGGTTTGCTTCGGTCCGCAGTACGGGTTCAAGAAGTTTGGAAAATCCGGCCAGGAGATCTGCGAGTTATTCCCGCAGATCGGCAGCGTCGCCGACGATCTCTGCATTGTGCGCTCCATGTGGACCGAGCAGATCAATCACGACCCCGCGCATACGCTGATGAACACCGGCTCGATCATAACCGGACGGCCCAGCATGGGTTCCTGGATGCTTTATGGACTGGGCTCGGAAGCGGATAATCTCCCGGGCTTTGTGGTTCTGATGTCGTCCGGCAAGGGCGGACAAATGCAGCCGATCGCCGCGCGGCAGTGGTCCTCAGGCTTCCTGCCTAGCCGCTTCCAGGGCGTAAAGTTCAATTCCGTGGGCGATCCGGTGCTGCATATCCGCACGCCACCGGGAATGTCAGCCGGCGTGCAGCGCGATTCGATCGACGCTATCAACGCACTGAATCGTTTTGAGAACCAGAGCGCGAACGATCCGGAAATCCTCACAAGGATTTCGCAATACGAAATGGCTTTCAAGATGCAGGCGAGCGTTCCCGATTTGGTGGACATGAGCAAAGAGCCGGCGAATGTTCTCGAAATGTACGGAGCGAAACCGGGCGATGGATCTTTTGCGTCAAACTGCCTGCTGGCGCGCAAACTGGCGGAGCGTGGAGTCCGCTTTATCCAGCTTTATCATCGCGACTGGGATCATCACAGTGGCGTGAAAGCGAACATCGCCATCAAAGCGGAAGAAACGGACCGGGCCACGGCGGCGCTTATTAGCGACTTGAAACAGCGCGGCTTGCTGGAGGATACTCTGGTGGTCTGGGGAGGCGAGTTCGGGCGCACGCCGATGTCGCAGGGCGGCGACGGGCGCGACCACCACATCAAGGGCTTTTCCTTCGTGCTGGCCGGCGGCGGCATTAAAGGCGGAATCACGTACGGGTCGACCGACGATTTTGGATACGCGGCTCAAGAAAATCCGGTTGCGGTTCCGGACTTCCATGCCACCATGCTGCACCTGCTAGGCATCGATCACAAGCGATTCACGGTGAAGTTTCAGGGCATGGATGCGCGGCTGACCGGCATTTCGGGACAGGTGGTCAGCGACATTCTGGCGTGAAGATTTCGCAGGTCGGGGACCTGCGCCACTTTACAGCGGAATCTTCATCGTGTTTTCGATGTAGTTGGCGGTGATGCGCGCGCTTTCCTTAGGCGGACGGAAGGGCGACGTATCCAACTCCACCACCAGAAAACCCTTCCACTGGATGCTGTCCAAATACGCTTTTAAAGCGGGAAAATCGACACCACCGGTTCCGAGCGGAAAGAAGTATGGATCTTTCATTTGATCCCGGTCAGGCCCTGGAACGTTTTTGGTGCCGCCGCGATCTTCAGGCTTGGTATCTTTCAAGTGAAATTCCACGACCCGGGTCCCCAGGCGCTTGGCTAGCGCGATCGGGTCCATCCCGGCCATTGTGATATGGCCGGTATCCAGAACGAACCGGACATGCTTTGGATCGGTGTTCGCCATCACGTAGTCGATCTCGTTCTGATTTTGAAACTGACTGCCCAGATGAGCGTGGAATCCGTAGGGAATATTTTCTTCTTCCAGGCTCCGGCGTCCGAGCTCCTCGACGGTCTCGGCTATGTTCTTCAGATCTTCCGGCGTAGTGCCGCCCGGCCGCCGGCTACCCAAGTTGGTCTTCTGGTGGTCGGCCCCGAATTTCTTGCTGAAGCGGACCACGCCCAGGTGGTTGTCGATAACGGCCTGCCGCGCCGCTGGATCCTCAAAGTGTGTGTTACCACCTCGTGCGCCGCCGGTGACGGCTACAAACTTCACTCCTATCTCATCGATTCGCTTCCGTAGACCGGCCACGTCATCGGGATAGAACTGGGTAAACGAAGTGGCGAAAGCCTCCACGTAATGGAAGCCGACCTCTCGGCTTTCCTTGAAACCTCGGAATGGATCGCCGGCCCACGTCGTGGCCGGGTCAGCGCCCCGCGTATTGGTGGTATATCCAATCTTGTAGCGCGGCTCCGAACCAAATATGCGTTGTACGGTAAGCGCCGTCGCAGCGGCGGACGCTGATAAGAGAAAATCTCTGCGATGCATGGGCGAGCTCCTTTTCAGGTATTCATTTGCTCTGCTTGGCGATAATCCGGCTCGAAATCTTATCGTACGTCGCCTGGGGGATGACCTTCCGCGACACGAGCTGGGTTTTGTTGACGTAGGGCCGGTTCTTGACGATCGCGGCCGAGTACGCATCGCCTATGCCGGGAAGCGCCTTGAGATCGTCCTGAGACGCGGAGTTGATATCGATCAGCTTGCTCGAAGTCGAGGCGCTTGGCGATTTCGAGGCTTTAGGCGTCTGGTAGGGCGTGGCAACCAGGGCCAAGGCCGCGAGTAAGAGAAGAATCCATCTGTTGCTCTTCATGCGGATGTTTGCTGTTGGTACGCCCGGTAAGATTCGAACTTACGACCTTCTGCTCCGGAGGCAGACGCTCTATCCAGACTGAGCTACGGGCGCACTGAGGTAATTATACTCTCGCTAGTCCAGATTAGCTGGTCGTCTTGGGCTTGGCGGAGGTGGTGGTCTTGGTGGGTGCTTTCTTGGCCGGCTCGGCGGGTTCCTTCAACAAGGTCTCAATCATGTTGCGCCAGTAACTTTCCTGCAGCATTTTCTCATCGCCCATGGGCGGGGTTTGCGAGCGGATGTTCCCCTGGCGATCGATCCAGACGATCTGCGGAACCACGTAGCGCTCCATCACGGAGAAGCCCATGTACTTCAAAACGTCATCGGGAGAAGCGTAGCCAACCGGGTAGCCAATCTGGAAGTCCTTCACGAAATCCCTTACGTAAAGGTTGGCCATGGTGTTGAAGGCCACATCCACGGCTTCGAAGCCGCGCGGCTTATATTCCTGGTAGAGCTTGGTGAAAACCTGCGAGGCATGTTGGCAGTGCGGGCAAGTGGTATGGACAAACAAAAGCCCCACCACTTTTCCTTTCAGGCTGCTCAACGGCATTTGATTCCCGTCGGGAAATCTCACCACAAATTCGGGGGAAGGGCGCACGACAGGGGGAGCCTGAGCTTGCAAACTAATAGCTGCCGACAATAGCATCGCCGCGGCCAGGAAACGCATCCGGAATCTCCTTATACATTAGTGTACCGGAGATTGAAGACCTTCGAGGTGATACACGCTGGCGCCGTCCTTCCATGTCCGGAAGTAACCGCTGTCGCCATGGCCGGTGATCTCAGACGCGGTTTGCGAAGCGATTTCGAGCTTTTTCCATTTGCCGTGCAATACGCGGCCGTAGAGTTCGAGATATTTTCCGGCTGAATCCTCCGAATCCCAGGTGGACGCAAAGGCCAGCAGAGGGAGCTTGCCGTGTTTGTACTCGAACAGCGCGTATGCGCCGCCCGCCAGATGTGTGGCCGCTTGTTCGCCTTCTTCCTTGGTGGTGTATTGGGAAAGCAGCACGCGAAAATCGAACTCGCCCAGGTTTCCATCGGCCAGCTCGCGTACGTCGCGGTGTGCTGGCACTGCCGGAGGTTCTGGAATCGTCGGCGCTGTGTGCGACATGTAGAGGTCGGGATGCAAAATCTGCTGCGTGCTTACGGGCGGATGCCGGAAGACTTCCGCAAAGGCTTGGCGGCCCAGCTTTTTGTACACGGCATTCTGGAACAGCATTCCCTCGTTGTAGGGAAACACCAGCGAGTCGCGAATATAAGGGGGCGCCTGCGAGAATACCGGATACTGACCGGGCGAGCTGTCGGTGGTGCTGGTCATCAATTGCAGCACGGAGTCGGGGACATCGGCCGGCCCGCCCCCTAACTTGGACAAATAGGCGGCCATCAGCCAGGTGGCCTGACCTTCCATCACGGCCAGCCGGGCGGTTGAGCCGTCGTCGCTTTGCGAACCCTCGCGAACGTATTTGCGCAGCGGAAAATGCTGGTCCGCCAGAGCGTGCGCCAATTCGTGAACCAGCACCATTCTTTCCTCCGAACCCGCGTCCGATCCCTCCAGCACGAACAGCTTCCTCTTGTTGTAGTCGTAGAATGCCGCGGCCTGCTCGGTGAGCAGATCCACGGTGTTTTGCCGCAGGTCGAAATCCGGCGGAATCAGCCCCAGCAGCTTGAGCGTCAATTCCTCGGCGCGGATGTCAGCGGGCTTGATCTCTTTGACCCGGTCTTCCAGATACCGGCGCAGCTGTTCTTTATTGATCAGGGCGTAGGGCACGTGGCGCGTGAAAGACAGGCCCGTAATCTCGGAGAGACCTTGCTCGATGGTTCCAATTTCGGAGAAAAGCGGCCATTCGGCGGCTTGGAATGGCAGCGCCGTCAGGAGCAAGTATGCGAGTAAGCGTTTCATGCGACAATGAACCTTCATGGTAAACGAGAAAGAATATTCGGCTGAGTACCAGGGCAGCGGGACCTTCATCATTAGCAAGCCCAAGCGCAAAGGGCGCAAGCTTCGGCAGTCCAGATTGAAGAAGCCGCAGCGCGGCGCCCGGAAGTAGCCGAACCCCTTCCCTTCAGGCTATTCAGCCCCCGCGATCATTGAGGTTTCGGCAGCTTTGGATCAGCCGTACCAGTACGTTTGCGTGCATGGGCATAGGCTGTACCGGTTATACAATGTAACTGGCGGATGGTCACGCTTCGCAAAGTCACGCTGCTGGTGGTCCTGGCGGCATCGGTCGCCGTGCTGGCTATGGCGGCGTATCTGTTTTGGAGCCTCGGCCAGGAGCCGGCATTACTAGGCGCTGAGACCGGCGACCTTCAGCTTCTGGTAGCGATTCTGCTGGCGAGCTGCGGCCTGTATGCGATCGTGTTGGCGCTGTCGTCCTACTCGAGCGCCATGAATTTTGCGCGGCAGGCGGATCGATCGATCGCCACGATCCGCGATCAGCTCGGCGCCGCAATGAAAGATCTTCGCGAACTGCAGGAGCAGGCACGCCGAGCTTTGCAGCCTCGGGCGGAGCCGCGGAGCACCGTCGAAGCAGCGGCGCCGGGTCCAAGCACATCCCAGAATCTCGAAGCGCACGTGGATGCGATCGCGCGGCAGGCCTCCAGGTGGACTGGCGCAACGTTGGACAGCCAGGCGAAGTTGGAGTTGCAGCATTACGAAAGCGCGGCGGCGTATCTGGAGTTGATCGGAGGATTGCAGCTCGGCACGGCTTTGGCCGGCCTGTATCGCCACTTCGCCGAGCTGTATGCGTCTAGCGACAAAACCCGGCAGCGTTTCTACCTGGGCCGCGCGCTATCGCTGGCGCCTCCGGACTCGAGCTTGGCATCGGAGATCCACTATGACCTGGCGTGTTGGTTTGCAGACAACCGGGAATTTGCCCACGCGCTGGGAGATCTGACGTTGGCGCTCCAACATCAATCCAAGGCAATCGACGACCGCCTGGCGCGGGACCTCGAGGAAGGCGGCCGGCTTTATCAGCTCGCTTCCACGGCGCCGTTCGAGAAGGCCCTGAACGATCTGCTGCTCAACATGAGGATAGGGATCGGCTAACTTACCCCCGGGCGTCGCATTCAGCCGACGCTATGTTACTAATAAACAGTTTGTATTTAAAACAAATACTATTTACTTATCGCTAATTGTAGATTAGTAACTCCACTTAAATGTAGCAGTTCTCTACCAATACACATATATATCGGCCGCTTAATATTCACAGCGCGACTAAGCTTTTGCCAACTTGTTTACAGCCAAGAGCAACAGGCTGCGATTTTACTGCGGAAGCTAACGTGCGGACAGGATGCAAGTCTTATATCCGCACTTGCGACGCTTTGGTCAAGCCGTTCCATGAGGTCGCGAGCGATCCAACAGAGGAGAAACATGAACTCGAACAATATCGGCGCGAGCAGGCTCATGCAACGCCAAACCAAAGTCACGCATGTTTGTAAGAGCCTAAAAATGTTGCGAAAATCCTTCCTGCTAATCTCGGGCCTTTGGCTGCTTGCTGCTTTCGGCATTCACTCTTACGCCCAATCGCTTACTTCCGGCGATGTCACCGGGACTGTGACCGATCCAAGCGGAGCCGCCATACCCGGCGCTGCGGTAAGTTTGACGAATATCAACACCAACACGTCCCAAAGCGCAACCACAAACGCCGACGGAAGCTATCGATTCGCGTTTATACAGCCTGGTACTTACAAAGTGACGGTAAGCGCCCAGGGCTTTCAAACTCAGCAGCGCCCCGGAGTGATTGTCACTTCTGGGCAGCCTACCCAGGTGAGCCTTCAACTGGCGATAGCCGGCGCTACCCAAACCGTTGATGTGGTGGAAGGGACGAGCGTTCTTCAGACCCAAAACGCCGACGTATCCACAAGTTTCAGTCAGGAAATGATTGAGAACCTGCCCAACCCCGGCGGCGATCTAACTTACGTCGCGCAAACCGCGCCAGGCGTGGTCATGAACACTCAAGCGGGCTACGGTAATTTCTCCGCCGATGGCATGCCGGGAACATCCAATCTGTTCACTATCAACGGCCAGAATTATAACGATCCTTTCTTGAGCCTCAATAATAGCGGCGCTTCCAACCTGCTGCTGGGCTCCAACGATATCGCGGAAGCAAATGTGATCAACAATGCGTACTCCGCGCAATATGGACAATATGCCGGATCGCAGGTCGCGTTTGTCACGAAATCGGGAACGAATCAATTCCATGGAGATGCGATTTACAACTGGAATGGGCGCGCGCTGAATGCCAATCAGTTTTTCAGCAATGAAGTTGGATCGCCGACGCCTTTCAATAACTTCAACCAGTGGGCCACGGGTATTCAGGGTCCAATCATCAAGAACCGCACCTTCTTCGACGTGGATTACGAAGGTCTTCGCAATCTTCTGCCTACGGCGGCCAACCTTACGCTGGTTCCCAGCCAGCAATTCCAGGCGGCAACTTTGGCCAATCTGGCTGGAAACGGCAACGCGAGCGAGGTCCCGTTTTATCAGCAAATCTTCAAGGTTTACGACAGCGCTCCAGGAGTGGGCAGCGCGGTGCCGGTAACCTCCGACGGCGCAGGCGGCTGTGGAACGTTCACCGGTTTACCGGCCGGCGTGCCTTGCGCGCTCCAGTTTCGAACCACGCCCCCAAATCTTAATCACGAGTATCAGTGGTCCGCACGTGTCGATCACATCTTCAGCGACACGGATCGCGGCTACATTCGCGTATTGCGAGACAACGGGTTCCAGCCCACTTACACCAGTCCCTTTGGGCCCACCTTTAACGAGGAAAGCAACCAGCCTCAAATGTCCGCCCAGCTTTCAGAGACCCACGTCTTCGGCCCGAACACGGTGAACCAATTCGGCGCTTCGGTTCTCTTCTATGCGGCTGTCTTCGTGCCATCCGATCCCAACGGAGCTTTGTCGGAACTGCCGACTTTTATAGGCTTCTCGGGCACGCCTTTCTCGCCCATCGGCGCCTGGGGAGAGCCGCCTTTTCCTCCCGGCTTCTTCTTTCCGCAAGGAAGGCGCGTGTTCCAGTATCAAGTCACCGACGACTTCTCCCATATCCGAGGGAAGCACACCCTCCGCTTGGGCGTAAGCTGGCTTCACGACACCATCACGGATCTGGACTTCAATGCACTCGCTGGCCCTATTCATGGGGCGCTCAACACATCTTTGTCCGACTTTTTTAACGGAGGCGGACCGAGTACCTCTCTCAGCCAAGCCTTCCCTTCGTCGCCCGAAGAAGGTCTTAAATTCAATACCCTGGGTGGCTACGTCGCCGACGACTGGAAAGTTTCCGATCGCTTGACCGTTTCCTTGAACCTGCGCCTGGAAAACTACGCAAATCCCACTTGCGATTCCAACTGCTTCTCCCGCTTGACGACATCCTTCAGCGGCACGCCCGACGCCAACGCGGCATCCACGCCGTATAACCAATTCCTCGTTTCGGGCCAGCACACTGCTTACGCCAACACGAAGACGGTGGTCTGGGAACCCCGCATCGGGATCGCCTGGAGACCGTTTCACGGCGACAAGACGGTCATCCGCACCGGCGCGGGTATCTTTGCGGACGAACTCCCGGGAGGGCTGGCTGAGGATGCGGCGTTCAATGCTCCGGGCCTGAATGCCTTCACAGTCGGAACTGGCACACTGGCGCCAGGCGCGCCCGGTAGCCTTTTCACAACCGCCGCGCAGGCCAATCAAGCTCTGCTTGCGCAATTCAAAAATGGCGGTACCTTCAATTCCATTTCCCAGGCGGTTCCCGGATTCGCTCCTCCCACCGTGTTCTCGTTCCCGAATACTTTCAATCAACCGACTTACTATAAGTGGAATTTCGAGATCCAGCAATCGATCGGGGCAAAAATGCTGCTGACCCTCAATTACTCGGGCATGCATGGAGTTCACATCCCCGTCGGCGATGAAGGGCTGAACGGTTATTGTCCGGCTTCGGTTTGCCCAAACGGCTTTAATGGTCTGCCAACGGCGCCCGCCAACGCAGCGCTTGGCACTGTTTTGCAATACCTTTCGGCCGGCACATCCAATTACAACGGGCTAACCATCAGCTTGCAGCGGCGTCTTACGGCGGGCCTCAGCTTCAACCTGAACTACACCTGGAGCCACGCTCTCGACGATGTCTCTAACGGCGGCGTCGCCAATGAGCCCTTCGCAATTGTGGCCACGGACCCCAGCATTACGTTGCTGCAGAACCCGTTTAACGTACGGGGCAACTACGGAAACGCGGATTACGATGTCCGCAACTACCTCAGCGCGAGTTTTGTGATGACCGATATGTTCCGCCATGCCGGATTCCATCGCGGGCCCAATCAGGTGTTTGGCGGTTGGACGCTTTCTAGCAACTGGTTCTTGCGCAGCGGATTGCCATTCTCAGTCGTCGACAACAGCGCGCTCGGGTCGCTCCTTGGACTAAATTACAATGGAGTGATTTTCGCCTCGCCAGTCGGGCATGTTTCGGGAACCTGCACCAGCGCAGTGAACTCGCCTTGCCTGACCACTTCGCAATTCGCCCCGAGTGCGGCCGTCACGGGTTTTCCGACCGGATTTGGGACCATGGGACGCAATTCCATCTACGGACCGCATTTCTTTGACGTGGATATCGCCCTCATGAAGGATGTTCGAATCCGCGAACATCTCACTTTCTCCTTTGGCGCGCAGGCCTACAACGCGTTCAATCACGCAAATTTCGACCAGCCGGTCAATGACATCTCCAGCTCGCAATTTGGCTCCAGCATCGCCGCGGTGGCGCCCCCCACCAGTCTGCTGGGTTCGTTCGTCGGAGCGGGCAGCTCGCCGCGCTTCGTTGAGATCAAGGGGATAATTCGGTTTTAGATAAACTCGCCCGCCTGGTCCTGGGGCGCTGAGGGTACTACCCTTGCGCCCCATTCGTGTTTACCCTTGCTTCCGTTTCTAGAAGTTCCTCCTCACGATCTACTGGAAACTGTATCTAACGGAAATCCCCTTATCCGCAAGTGCTTGGTACATAAAGAACCAGTTTGTTATTTTGCAAGCTTTGCGTTTGGAAACAAGGATGCCTAACGCCTGAGAGTCATAGGACAAAAAGAACTTGACTATAGTACTAAAAGTATCTTGGCTTCGAGGGGGAGGAATTAATGGCTGTCTATAAAAGAAAGCTTTCAGCGGCATTTTTGGCGGTAACTGTTTTGTTCCTAACTGTTGCCCTGAGTTCACAACTGCCAGCCCAGTCTTTGCAGACCGGCGATATCGCCGGGAACGTCACGGACCCGAGCGGCGCGGTTGTGGCCGGCGCGACCGTCACTTTGAAGAGTCTTGACACCGGGGCTACGCAGACCACCCAGACGAACCAGTCCGGCGAATACCGCTTTACTCTACTAAAGCCGGGACGCTATTCCGTTAGCGCGACGCTGACTGGCTTCCAAACCATCGAGCGTCCCGTTGAAGTAGCTGTCGGCCAGGTCGCCACATTACCGCTGCAGCTGCAAATCGGCCAAGCCACCCAAACCGTCGAGGTCAACGAAGAAGCCCCGCTGATCAGCGAATCTCCCAGTCAGAACACAAACTTCTCTTACACTCAAGTGCAGCTATTGCCTAGCGCCGGCGGCGACATCACCAACATCGCCTTCACCGCTCCGGGCGTAGTTGTCAACAATACGATGGGCTACGGCAACTTCACCATGAACGGCCTGCCTGCGACCTCGAATCTGTTCACCGTTAACGGCGAGAACGACATGGACCCGTACTTCAATATCAACAACTCGGGCGCCACCAACCTCACCCTCGGCCAAAACGAGATACAGGAGGTTTCCGTTATAGCCAATCCTTACTCTGGCCAGTTCGGTCAGCTTTCCGGCGCACAGGTGAGTTACGTGACCAAGTCCGGCACCAACGAATTCCATGGCAACGTCGGCTACTGGTGGAATGGGCGCCTTATGAACTCGAACAACTGGCTTAATAATTCCAGTATCTATGGCTACACGCCGCGGCCCTTCGCGAACGCGAATCAGTGGGCGGATTCCGTCGGCGGGCCCATCTTTAAGAACAAGACCTTCTTCTTCTTCGACAACGAGGGCATGCACTTCGTCCTACCGAACGTCGACTCCGTGACCATTCCGACCACGGCGTTTGCCAATGCGGTTCTAACCAATGTTCAAGCCGTAGAACCCAGCGAAGCCGGCACCTACCAAAAGATGTTGGGTTTTTGGACTGGCGCTCCGGGCGCTGCCAATGCGCAGCCCATCGCCAATACTAGTGCGTGTAACTCACTTTCCTTGCCTGGATTCAACCCGGCCACGGAAGCTTGCGCAGCCCGGTTCGAGGCCACACCGACTGCGCTGGCCAAAGAATGGATACTGGCCTTCCGGGTCGACCATCACATCAGCGACAACGACAACCTCTATTTCCGCTATAAACAAGATCGCGGCGTACAGCCGACGACGCTGTCTCCGATCAACAGCAACTTCGACGCACTTTCGCCCCAACCGTCCTGGGATAGCCAACTCAACGAAACGCACATCTTTGGTCCTCATGCCACGAACTCATTCATGGGCACCTTCAGCTACTACAAGGCCCTGTTCGCGCAGGGGCCGCAAGCTGCCGCCACCTTCCCTTACGCGATCAATACCTCGGGAGCGGTTCCGTTTACCAGTTTCAACCCCTTGTACGATTTCCCGCAGGGGCGCAACATCTCGCAATACCAGATCATTGATGACTACACGTTGACGCACGGAAACCACAGTTTCAAGTTCGGAGTGAACTTCCGCCGCTATGATGTCAGCGACCATAACTTTTTCTATAACTCTCCCCAGGCTTATTTCGGAGTTACGCCCGATGGCCTTCAGAATTTTGCCGACGGTCTGGGTTACCAATACCGCAAGACGCTAAACTTCGCCAGCGATGTTCCAGTTGCCCTGTGGGGCATGGGACTGTATGCCATGGACGAATGGGCCGTTACGCCGAACTTGAAGCTCACCCTGGCGCTGCGGGGGGAGCACAATTCCAACCCGGTCTGCCAGTTCAATTGCTTTGCGAACTTCGTCGGCCCGGTTTCCACGCTGCCCAGCTTTACCAGCGCCAACCCGGGCAACGTGCCTTACAGCAGCGACATAGCGGCTGGCCTGCACCAGGCCTACCCAGCCACGGACAATATCAATTGGTCGCCACGCATCGGCTTCAGCTGGTCTCCCTTTAACGACAAGAAGACGGTGTTCAGCGGCGGCTTCGGCATCTTTTATGACAATGTAGCGGCCGCGCTAGTGGATAACCTGCTGGCCAATCCCCCGGCTTCGGTTTCCATCCGCGTCCGTCCCGCCGCTGGAGTGCCGGTCTTCGATCCAGGGCCCGCTGGCGGCGCGGCTATTTGGCAAGCGTCCGCGAATGCCTTCAGCCTGAGCAAAACTTACAGCCAGATCTCTTCTCAATTAGCAGGGCTGGGATCGGTGTTCGCAGCGCCCGCCTTCACCGCTATTAGCGGTAATATGCATTCTCCGCAAGCCCAGGAGTGGAACCTGCAAGTTCAGAGAGAATTGAGCCATAATTTTGTCCTCACGGTAAACTACGTCGGAAATCACGCCATTCACATACCATACTCGAACGCCTGGCCGAATGCGTTCGACGAATATGGCCTTTATCCCGGCGTGGCCGGCATCAACCCCAATCCGGCGGTTCCCAACTATGGAACGGTGACCACCTACCAGACTGGCGCCGTCTCCAACTACAACGGCTTGAGCACCACCGTCACCAAGCGCTTCTCGCGTTGGACGGCGGCCCACTTCAACTACACCTGGTCGCATAACCTGGATGAAGTCTCCAACGGCGGTGTCTCCCCCTATTCCGGTACCGCCGCCGACTCGATTTTGGGTCAGCTCAGCCCGCTTGGCCTCCGGACACTCAACTACGGCAACTCGGAATACGACATCCGCCACAACTTCAGCGCGGATTTTATTGTGACCCCCACCTACAAGTTCGGCAATAAGTTCCTCCAGGCCGCGCTGGGCGGCTGGCAGTGGTCCGGAAAGATCTTCTGGCGCTCCGGGCTGCCGTTCTCGGTGATCGACGGCAATGCCGCCGTGGGCAATGGCCCTGCCACAATTTATGGCACCTATGTCGGCGGCCAAGGTCCGGCGCAGACTTCTTGTGGCGAGGCCGCCGTATTGATTCCCTGCATCAATGCCAATGCATTTGTGAATGGCGGCGCCGCTAACTTCAGCAACTTCACTGGCTTCAGTACGCAGAATCGCAACCAGTACCGTGGACCTGGTTTCTTCGACGTCGACATGGCTCTTTACAAGAACTTCCAGATCAAAGAGAAGGTCAACTTCGGAGTCGGCCTGCAAGCATTCAACGCGCTCAATCACCCCAATTTCGCCAATCCGGATAACACCCTCGGAGATGCGACTTTCGGCCAGCTCACGACCATGCAGCCTGTTCCGACTAGTCCCTATGGCAACTTCCTGGGCTTCGACTCTTCCGTTCGCGTAGTCCAGATCACGGGTAAGATAACGTTCTAGAAGTTCAATCAGTCACCATTCCGGCGGCGGGAGTCCATCTGGGTTCCCGCCGCTTTTCGTTTTATTCCGCCTTGAGTTGTTATCATTACCTTCGATGGCCGCCGCTGCTCCTTCGGTAGAACGCATTCAATGTCAATGGTGTCAGAGCATGAACGACAAGACCGCTCTGACGTGTCGCGCCTGCGGAGCGCCGCTGGACATCCGCAACCTGGTCAGCGAGTCCGGCTGGCGCGAGGCGCCGCGTATCAAGAACATGACCGAGTTCCAGTTCAGCTCCAGCTCTTGCCAGGTGGAAGGCGAGATAGTCCCGGTGGCTGAAATCAATCTGTCGCCCGGCGATTCGGTGTTCTTCGAGCACCACATTATGCTGTGGAAAGACGAGAGCGTGCCGCTGACCGTAATGCAGCTTTCTGGCGGCATGAAGCGCGCTTTTGCCGGTATGCCGTTTGTCATCAGCGTGGCCACCGGACCGGGCCGCATCGCTTTCTCGCGCGATGCCACCGGCGAGCTGGTGGTGCTGCCGCTGCATCCCGGCATGGAGTTGGACGTGCGCGAGCACGCCTTCCTGCTGGCCTCGCACCAGATCGATTATTCGTTCATCCGGATCAAGGGGCTGGCTAATATTCTATTCGGCGGCCAAGGCATGTTCATGGACCGCTTCGTCACCACCAATACGCCTGGCCTCGTCATCTTGCACGGCTACGGCAATGTTTTCGAGCGGGTGTTGAAGCCCGGTGAGAGCATCATGCTGGAACCGGGAGCTTTCTTATACAAAGATTCCTCGGTTACGATGCAGGTAGAGTTTCAAAAACTGGGCACCGGATTTTTCGGAGGCACGAACATGAGCCTGGCGCGGATGACCGGCCCCGGCCGGATCGGCGTGCAATCGATGTACGTGCATCACAAGACGGAGTAGGTCAAGAATGTTCTGTACCAGTTGTGGCGGCAAAATTTCCGACGCAGCGAATTTTTGCGGATCCTGCGGTTCCCAAGTGAAGCGAGCGACCGCGCCCGTCCCCCCAATGCCGCCTCCCCTTGCTGCTGCCGACCCTCCGTCCGCGCCGCCTCCCTCCATCCAGCGCGCCGGGCCCACGGCAACTTGCCCCTGGTGCGGCGCCATCTTCGACGGATCGCTGCTCAGTTGCCCCCGCTGCGGCGCAACCGTCGATGCCCCGCCTGTCTCCACCGCGTCCGGCTGGGAAAAACTCCCCGGGCGCAAAGATATGGCCAAGCTGCAGTTCGGCGACTCGTTCTGCCAGATCGAAGGTAAGTACGTTCCCGTAGCCGACGTCAAGCTGGCCGGAGCCGACAGCGTTTACTTCACGCATCATGTGCTGTTGTGGAAAGACCCGCAGGTGAATATCACGACCATGTCGCTGGCGGGCGGCTGGAAGCGTGTGTTCGCCGGAATGCCGCTCATAATGACCCAGGCTCAGGGCCCCGGCCATATCGCTTTTTCGCGCGACGACCCGGGCGAAATGATCGCTTTGCCAATCCAGCCCGGCCAGAGCGTGGATGTGCGCGAGCACCTGTTCATGTTCGCCACCGACAAGGTCGCCTACGATTGGTTCTCGACCAATATCTGGTACACGACGCAGACTGGAAGCGGCGATGACGCCGAGCAGGAAACTCATCATCCGGTGGGGATGTTGATGGACCGGTTTCACGCGCCGCAGTCGCCTGGATTGCTCCTTTTGCACGCCGCGGGCAACGTGTTCGTGCGCGAACTGGCCGCCAACCAAACTATTTTGGTGAAGCCCACCGCGTTGATTTTCAAAGACCCGACGGTCCAGATGCAATTGCACTTCGAACACCCTCACACCGGTTTTAGCTTGTGGGGCTCGTGGGCCAACCGCTATCTGTGGCTGCGACTGTGGGGTCCGGGCAGGGTGGCCGTACAGTCGGTATTCGATCGGATGGAAGGCGAGAACAGTAATATTACAAGCTGTTCCTCGGCTACCGAACAGCGCTGGTAACGAAATATAACCTGCGTTCCAGGCACGCGCTTGACCACAGCAGTGAAGCCCTTTATAATCAATGTTTAGGGGACTCATTCTAGGAAACGTTCCGGCTGACTTATGAACGAGCGCGAAATCGACATCCTGCACTCGATAGTGGAATCGTATATCCAAACGGGCGAACCTGTCGCCTCCCGTACAATTGCGCGCCAACGAAAAGATAACCTGAGCCCCGCGACTGTGCGGAATGTCATGGCTGATTTGTGCGACGGCGGCTATTTATCGCAGCCTCATACTTCCGCCGGGCGGGTCCCCACCGAAAAAGCCTTTCGCAGTTACGTGCAGTCGCTGGCGCGAAGCCGGTTGCTCATCGCGGAATTGCAGCGCCTGCGAAGCGAGTTGAGCCTGTTGACCACCATGGAGGCGCGCGTTGAGCGCTCCTCGCACATGCTCACGGAAATGACCAGCAGCGTCGGCATCACCGCCGCCATCCCTACTTCCAGCCAGACCCTGGACCAGGTGGAGCTGATTGGCCTGTCCGATCAGCGGGTTCTCATGGTAGTGATCACGCGCGACCGCATGGTGCACAATCGCGTGGTGTCGCTGGGCGAACCGGTTTCTCAAGACGAGCTGGGCTCGATCCGCAATTACCTCAATCGCAACTTCAGCGGATGGACGCTGTCGTCGATCCACGCCGAATTGAAACACCGGATTGAGCAGCAAAGCGCGGCCTACGACGACTTGCTCAAGAAACTGACGCTGTTGTATTCCAAGGGCTTGCTGGATATCGACGTCGCGCCCGAAGTTCACCTGGAAGGCGCCAGCAACCTGGTGGGGCTGGATCTGCATCTGACGCGCGAGAAATTGCGCGAGCTTTTTCACACCCTCGAAGAGAAGAAGAGAATTTTGCACCTGCTGGACCGTTTCCTGGAGCAGCCGGCCGGGGAACTGGCGGTTCACGTGGGCCTGGCAGACGTGCATCCCAGCATGCGGGAGCTTTCACTCATCGGAATTTCCATTCCGCTGGCGGGCGGGCTGTCCGCCAAAATCGCAGTGCTCGGGTCCATGCGCATGAACTACGGAAAAGCGATGTCGGCGGTCTATCATGTGGGTCAGGCTTTCCGCGGCCTGCCGGAATAGCATGGCAGGGTGCGTGGCCTCCGGACGCGAATTATAAACGGCCAAGTCATAAACCGCCCGAGATAAACTGAAGGTATGAACCCGAAAGAGCCCTTTTCCGATTCCAGCGAATCCAGCCAGTCCTCCGGAGTAGTCGATCCTCCGGCCGGAACGGGATTGGAAGCGGTAAGGGCCGAGCGCGACCGCCTGATCGAAGAAAAAAACGACTTGACGGATCGTCTGCTGCGGCGTCAGGCCGAGTTCGATAACTTCCGCCGGCGGGCCGAGCGTGATAGGGCCGATGTGCTCGAATACGCCAATACCGAGACGGTTCGCTCGATCCTGCCGATTCTGGATGATTTCGAGCGGGCCCTCAAAGTGCAATCTAGCGGCAAGGAATATGCCAGGGGCATGGAATTGATTTATCAGCGGCTCTCGGATGCTCTAAAGAAGTTGGGCCTGGAGCCGATTAGCGCGAAGGGGCTGAAATTCGATCCCAACCTGCATCATGCGGTTGACATGCTGGAGACCGACGACGTGGAAGATCATACGATTTTGGATGAATACCAGCCCGGATACAATTTCCGGGGACGCCTGCTTCGCCCGGCCATGGTAAAGGTAGCAGTGAAAAAACAATGAACGCCACCAAGCGCGATTATTACGAGGTCTTGGGAGTCAAGCGCGATGTCGACCTCTCGGGCTTGAAGAACGCCTACCGTGAGCTGGCTAAGAAATATCATCCCGACCGGAATTCGGAACAGGACGCCGAGGAGAAGTTCAAAGAGGCCTCCGAGGCTTACAGCATCCTCAGCGATCCGCAGAAGCGCGCGGCCTATGACCGTTATGGCCATCAGGGGCTGCAGGGCTTGGGAGGGAATCCGGGCTTCGATCCCAATTCCTTCACCGACTTCAGCGATATCCTGGGCGACCTGTTTGGCTTCGGCGATCTGTTCGGCGGCGGCGCGCGCCGGGGCGGACGCAGCCGTTCCGAACGCGGCGAAGATCTGCGCTATGACCTCGAAATCAATCTTGAGGACTCCATTCGAGGGCTGAGCGTGGATATTCAGGTTCCCCGCATGGAAGGCTGTTCACGCTGCCAGGGTACCGGGGCGGAGAAAAATGACGGCCTGGTTTCATGTCCCATGTGTCATGGGCGCGGCGAAGTGATCTACCAGCAGAGCTTCCTGCAGATCCGCCGCACTTGCGGGCAATGCGGAGGACGTGGCCAGATTATCCGCCGGCCGTGCACTCAATGCCGCGGCGAGCGCTATATCCGGACCGAACGAAAATTGAAGGTGAATATACCAGCGGGCGTCGACACCGGCACACGGCTGCGCTTAGCGAACGAAGGGCAGCCCGGGGGCAGCGGCGGAGCAGCGGGCGACCTTTACGTAGTGGTGAAGATCAAAGAGCACCCGGTTTTCGAGCGCTCGGGCGACGATCTGCATTGCACCATGCCGGTGAATATCGCGCAGGCCGCGCTCGGCGCCGAAGTGAACCTGTTGACCTTCGATGGCCTGGAGACGGTCAAAGTTCCGGAGGGTTCACAAACCGGGTCGCGTATCCGGCTGAAGAATTTGGGAGTCCCGCGATTGCAAGCGAGCGGCCGTGGGGACCTGTTCGTGCACGTCGACGTACGAATTCCAGCCAAGCTCACGCGTGAACAGCGCAAGCTATTCGAACAGCTTCGCGAGACGCTGCCGGCGGAGAACGAGCCTCACGAAAAAGGGATCATCGACCGCGTCAAAGATTACTTCATGTAGCGTGGGGCCGGCTTTCTAGCCTGCGTTGGTGGTGTTTATCCGGCCGGTTTTTTCCATCCACCCACGGAACATTCGCGTGAACGCCCGCACTTCGGGCGATTCCCAAAGTTCCTCGACCGTGCATTTCATCTTGCGCCGCCAGTTAGGGTATTCGGCCGTACTGCCGGGCAGGTTCTGCTGCTCGGTCTCCTTGAGTAGGTCTTCCTGATTCAACACCATCAGCTTGGATGGAGTGGACGCCAGAAAACCCACTACCGCATTGTGCAATTCACCGGTCAGTTCGGGAACGTCCGAGGCATTGCGCGGGAACCATTCCGGCAGCAGTTTCAGCTCGGTGAGCAGGTCCAGCATCTTCTGTTTCTCTCGCACGCGGTCAGCTAGCATTTGCCGATAAGTTGCGTCGTCCGGCAGCAGCCCAGCGACCCGGCGCGCTTCAATGTCGCGTCCCAGCCAGAATCCGGCCAGGGTTGGCAGGTCGTGTGTGGTGGCCGACGCGAGCGCGTCTCGAGGATATTCGCCGGGCTTGCGGAAGTGGCCGTTCCGGTCCTGCTCGAAGTACAGCAAACGGTAGCTGAGAATTCCGCGGCGATCGAGCGCCTCTCTGACTTCATCGGGGACCGTACCCAGATCCTCCCCGACGATCAGCACCTTGTTTCGAACGCTTTCTAAAGCAAGTATCCCGAGCAGATCTTCATTACGGTCGCGCACGTAGGTTCCCTCCAGAGCTTCCATGCCGTCGGGAATCCAGAAAAGCCGGAAGAAGCGCATCACGTGATCGATCCGGAGAGCGCCGCCATGCCGGAGATTCTTGCGGATCGATTCGGCGAACAATCGATAGCCGTCTTGATAGTGGCTTTCGGCGTCAGGCGGCGGGAAGGCCCAATCCTGTCCTTTAGGCGAAAAGCCATCGGGAGGCGATCCCACGCGGGATCCGGAGACGAAGAAGGAACGGTGCGCCCACAAATCGGCGCCGAAGCGGTCAGTGGCGAGCGCCAGGTCGTGATAGAGTCCGATGCTCAGTCCGCGCCGCCGAGCCTCCTCCTGGGCCGATGCGAATTGCTGATCGAGCTGCCACTGGATGTATTTGTAAAACAGAACGCTGCGCCAATTCTTTCGGGCGAATTCCCCCGCGTCGGCAGACCGCGGATCTTGAAAACGTTCGGGCCACGACCGCCAGTTCCAGATGTCCGGGTGTCCCTTGTGAATCGCCTCATCCAGCGCCGAGTGAACCGCGAAGAGATCGAGGAGGTCGCCTTCGCGCTCGATGTACTCACGCAATTGGCGCGCACGGGGCGTGTCCCCTCTCCACTCCTTGAGAAACGCTCGAAAGAGCAACTTCAGGAAGCGAAGCTTCAAGCGATACACGCGCTCATACTCGACGAACTCGGCTGCTCTCAATTCCCGCAGTTCGGCCTCGATGATTCCGGAGTTTAGCAGCGCGGCGGCCCTGGGCGAAGATTGAAATTCTTCGATTCGCTCCAGGTCGAGATATATCGGATTACGATAAAAGATCGAGTTGGGCAGATAGGGGCTGGTATTATACGGCTGCCGGTTGGATATAGCGTGCAAGGGGTTCAGGGCGACAAAGCTCGCGCCGGTTTGTTCCGCCATCCAGCCAATGAACGCCTTAAGATCGGTGGTGTCGCCGCAGCCCCAGTTTCTCGGCGAACGCAAGCCATACAAGCTGATGGCGATGCCGGCTGCCCGGCCCGATTCAAGCCAATGTGGCTCATAGGCCCGTTGCGGACAAACGATCAGCCGCGCCGGCTGGGATGGCTGGCCACCAATTTCGATCGAAAGCTGGTGATAGCCAAGTGGTAGGTCATCCGGAAGAGAGACTTTCTTGCGGACGAACTTCCGGCCCCGCAGAGATGCTTCTTCGGCCGCCTCGAGAGCGCCGAGCGAGCAGGGAACTTCCACCTCATCGCCCTGCTCGGTTCGAAGCCTGATTATGGCGGTGAGATTAGCCTGCTCGGCCGGCAGAGAAACGGGGACGAGGTGCGGCTTTCGATCTTCTGTCAGGACCAGGGTGGGGGGCAGAGGTCGCTGCCATTCGCGCCAGGCGCGTTCTTCGAGAGCGCCTTCCAGCGACGCTTGCGTTCTCGCATCCACACCCAGCGATTCGAGGAGCGCCATCTGGGTGCGAGGTGAGCAATGATGCTGCTTTCCCCACATATCCCAGTAGTCGATTTCAATGCCGCAAGCCTGAGCCGCTCGAGCGAGATCGGGGCGGCCGGCGGCGTCGGTTGGAGTGCCTTCGGGAATCTCCCCCATGTGATAATAGGATCGTGGACGAAGAGATCAAGTTCCAACCCAGTCTTCCGAGCGAGCTTTTTGCGCGCATTGACAACGAAGACGTAGTGGATGGTTCTGAGGGCATTATAACAACGACGCTGGATAAAGCCATCAATTGGGGGCGTAAGAATTCGATCTGGCCGATGTCGTTCGGCCTGGCTTGCTGCGCTATTGAGATGATGTCGATGATCGGGTCGCGCTTTGACATTTCGCGTTTCGGGGCGGAAGTGATGCGCGGATCGCCGCGGCAATCGGATCTGATGATTATTGCCGGCCGGGTGTCGAACAAGATGGCTCCCGTCATCCGGCGTCTGTACGAACAGATGCCCGAGCCCAAATGGGTTATTTCAATGGGTGCTTGCGCCACTTCCACGGGAGTCTTCAGCAACTACGCGCTGATTCCGGTGAATCAGGTGATTCCGGTGGATGTCTATGTTCCCGGATGCCCGCCCCGGCCAGAGCAGCTGATTTACTCGATCATGTTGCTGCAAAAGAAGATCGAGAACGAAAAAGGCACTATTAAGCAGGTTCTGAACCTGGCCTGAAGAGCTGAGCTGGTCAAATTTCTTAGAACGGTTTTAGGGTTCTCGCTCACGTATTTCCATTCATCACCGATAAGCAAAGTATAAAGGCATCGGTAGCTTTTGGAAGGTTTAAGATGGTAATATCTTCTGCCAACACGGAAGTCGCCACGCTTCCTCAATCGTCGCAAGTTTCGGCGGCGGAGACGGCGCAGCGCCGGCAATTGATCCAGGCCGCCAAAACGGTCAACGATAGCGGACTCTTCGGCCAAAACCAGATCGTGTTCGCCGTCGATCGCACTACTCACAGGCCTGTTATTCGGATAGAGAATCGCGAAACACACGAAGTGGTCCAGCAACTGCCTCCCGAATACGTGCTGGAATTGGCACAAGGTATAGGCAGCGGTTCCGCGCATACAACGTCGGATCCCGCCGATATGTAATTTCGAATGCGCACCAACCGCTATCAAACGTACAATGAAGAAGAAATACTGACGGCCGGCCCTATGCGACTGATTCAATTGCTCTATCGCGGAGCCTTGGATTCGATTACATCGGCTCGACGATATTTGAAATTGGGGGACATTCGCGCCCGCTCGCGCGCGATCAGCAAGGCCATGACCATCGTTACCGAACTTGCGCTGTCCCTCGATCACACTGTCGGCGGGGAACTGAGCAAGAATCTCGCCGAGTTATATGCTTATACGCAAACGCTCCTGATTCAGGCCAATGTTAAACAATCGGACCCGCCACTTGAGGAAGCAGAACGTCTGTTATCCACTTTGCTAGACGCCTGGCAGACCTGCTTGCCGGCTGAGAAGCAACCTCGCGAGAGTACGCCAGGCACAACGTCAGATATCCCTCACCAGCCCATCTGTTGCGCCTGCTAATTTATTCGGCAGTCTAACTTAATGTGGTGGCCTAGGTGGTGTGGTGGGCTAGGTGGTGTGGTGGTCAATAATAGCATTCGCCACGGCTTCGGCAGATACTTCGTACTTGCCGGATTGTACCGCGAGCCGAAGCTGCTCCAGCCGCTGTGGATCGCTGGTAGTTAGCGCTTGCGCCATCTGAGAGACCTCAGCTTGATCCGTGCCGCGAGCGGCCTTGGAATCTTTTTCCAGCGCCGACTGGCCGCCGGTTTGTTCTGTCTTCCCGGTCTCTTGCGTGAGAGGCGCGCGATTCAGATCATCGATCCGCATTTTTAGTCAATCCTGTCTCTACTATCTTAGCGATTCCGAAGCCTCCGCCGCTGGCCAGGGCCTGAGCGAACTGCTGTTCCCCCAGCTCGACTAAGGTCGAATTCGCATCACTGTCATCACCACCGTCCCCGGATGCTTCTCGTTCCGACTTCAACATTTGGGCGAGCAACAAAGCCTCAAAGTCCTTGGCCGCCTGCTGAATTTTAGCGGGTGTATCCTTTTGCGCCGGTGCCGTGGGTAGAACTGTCGCATTGACGTTAGCGGTAAGCATCGATTGCATCGACATACTTAGATAATTTCCAGTTCCGCCTCGAGTGCACCGGCAGCCTTGAGACTTTGCAGGATCGCGATGATGTCCCGTGGCGTGGACCCGATGGCTGTCAGCGCCCGTACCAGTTCTTCGACACTGGCGCCTTGGTTGAGCAGAATATTCCGGGCTTTTTCCTCTTTGGCCGTTACGGTGGTTTGCGGCGTGACAGTGGTCTGGCCGGAGGAGAGCGGCGCGGGTTGCGAGGCGGTCAGTACCGTTTGGATTTCCACCGTAAGCGTTCCATGCAGGATTGCCACTGGGGCGATGCGCACCTCCTTGCCCATCACGATAGTGCCGGTGCGTTCGTTAATTATGATGCGGGCTGGCCGGTCCGCTTCGACGGTGAGATTTTCGATCTCTCCGAGGAATTCGACCACATTCGTTCTATAGACGGCCGGCGTGTCCACCGAGACCAAAGCTGAATTTTCCGCGCGCGCCGGTTCCGCGCCATCGCTTCCGAACTTCTTATTTATGGCGATCGAAATCCGGGCTGCCGTGGTGTAGTCTGCCTGCCGCAGCTGGAGCTTGATGCGCTCCCCGGGCTCCACCGACGGCGCCAGTTTCTCAACGATTGCTCCATTGGGCACACGGCCCGCGGTGGGATGATTCACGGTTTGGCTGCTGCCGCCTCTGCCAGCCACAAAGCCGCCGGTAACTACCGAGCCTTGCGCCGCCGCATAGACCTGGCCATCGGGTCCCTTCATCGGCGTCAGAATCAGAACGCCTCCCCGCAGGTTAGTAGAGTCACCGATCGCAGCCACAGAAATATCGATTCGTATTCCTGGTTGAGCGAAGGGCGGCAAATCGGCGGTCACCAACACGGCTGCCGTATTCTTGACCAGAATGGCGGTGGGATTCACCTGCACGCCCATGCGCGCCAGTAGGTTCGTCAAGCTTTGGGCGGAGAAAACGGTTTGCGTCTTGTCACCGGTCCCGTTCAGGCCGACTACCATTCCGTAGCCGACCAACTGGTTGTCCCGAACGCCTTCAATCGACACCAGGTCCTTGAGGCGCGTTCCATTCGGCTCGCCCCAAAGCGGCGCTAACGCGAGTAAGCAGATACAGGATCGCGGAGTCATCGGTCAGAAGGAAAGCAGCCCGAGCAAAATTCGGTATAAGATGAAAGGCCGTTTGACGGCATCGTTCACCACGCCTTTGCCATTTACCAGGATCTCCATCCTCGCGACGCGGTCCGAGGGGATCGAGTTCACTGGACTAAGGTCATCCGGCCGTATGATCCCCCGGACCGTGATCACCTGTTTTTCGGAATTGACTGCGATCTCCTTCTGGCCTTGGACCACCAGATTGCCGTTAGGCAATACAGCGGTCACTTCGGCTGTCACGGTGGCGGTGAGAGTAGTTCCGCGCGAAGTCGTTCCCTGGCCCTGCAATTGCTGACTATTGCTGGCGTTAGCGAGGTTGGACAGCGCACCGGTGGCGCTCTTGGGACCAGCTAAAGCGGTGATGGAGGCGGCCACGCTCGATTTTCTGGAGGTGTTGGTCACGCCCGTTGAAGCCGCCGAAGAGTTGTCTGATACAAGGATGGTGACTAGATCGTAAGTCTGACTGGCGCGCACGTCGCGAAAACCGTCTGCTAAGCGGCCGGTGACAGTGTATATGGAGCCCGGCGATGCAGTGGAAGCTTGCTGCGATTTGAGATTGACCTCCTGGACATATTGTTCGAGCGAAGGCTTTTCTTGCGATTTCGGTTTCTTCTTCGGTTCCGCCATCACCAGCAGCGGAAACAGACCGAGTGCGGCCCACAGATATACTTTCATGTTCAGACTCCAGGCGACGACCGTAGCGTTACTCTTCCTTTTTCCTCGATGACGGCGCGAAAGTTTTTGCCGGTCGAAGGGTTGTGTACCAGGATGCTATCGCCTTTTTTCCCGGAGGACTGGGCGACTGCATCGAGCGACAATGTGGCTGAGCCATCGACGACCCTCACCCGCACCTTGTCGCCCCGGGATATGTCGGTCGGTTCGTCGAGGCCAGCGGGCGCGAATTTCTGGCCCGCGGAAATGCTGTGGCGAGCAATCTTGCCGATAATCGCTTCGGGCGACTGGATCGTTAAAGGCAGGAATGGAAACTGGCGGCCACGTACTTCTTTGACCTGAACGGCCTTGATGACGGTGCCAGCTGGAATCTCCTCGGCGGCAACCAGGAGGGTAGAGCCAACACTAACTTTGACTTTCGCCCATACGGGGACGCTGCTCTGTGTATCATAGTGCAACAAGCCGCGCCAGATCACCGGGTTGTCCGGGTTTTCTCCTAGAGGCCGGCCTAAATTGGCAAGCCTGAACTCCAAACGGCCGGGGGGCAATCCCTCCCTGCTAAAATCAACCACCTCGATCTCAACCTCTTTCAGGCTCATTGCCGACAGTAGAGCTGCTCTAATTTCTTCGGCCGCAATCGGCTTCACCAGCCGTTCCACGCAAACGCTGGAGATCGTATTACCGCTCAGGGCTAGTCCGTACTTCTGAGCAATGAGAATCAACTCCTTCACCAACAGGATCCGTTGCACGCCCGGCCGCGGCGAAAACCCAATCGGTGTTTCGGGATTGATTTCCTCCAGAAACGGTAAGGCGCCGCGGACATCGCGCGCCAATATCCTGTCGGAGGATACGGCTACGCAACCGGCATGCGCCAGCGCCGCCGAAACCGAGGCCAGCAAAATCATTCTCATTGCGTCACGTTATTGATCATTTGATACATCTCATCGGCGGTCTTCACTACTTTGGAGTTGGCCTCGTAAGCGCGCTGGGCGACTATCAGGTTGATGAACTCCTCCACTACGCTGACGTTGGAGCCTTCTACGTAACCTTGCATTAGAGTGCCAACGCCTTCCTGACCGCCAGGAATGCCTGCCGTTGCAACGCCGGAAGCATCGGTCGGCATGAAGAGATTCCCTCCGATGGCGTTCAAGCCGCCCGGGTTAGTAAAATTGGCAAGTTGAATCTGCCCCGCCACCTGGGAAGCGGTCTGTCCTGGCTGTGTATAGCTGACCGTCCCGTCGGCGGCTATAGTAACGCTTTGAGCCTGGGGCGGGATCGTAATTTGAGGCTGAAGGGGATTTCCACTGGAGCTCACGAGATTGCCATTTAGATCGAGTTGGAATCCTCCATCCCGCGTATAAGCCAGTTCGCCGTTGGGCTGCAGGATCTGAAAGAAGCCTTTGCCTTGAATAACCAGGTCCAGAGGGTTGTCCGTCTCATTGAAACTACCCTGCGAAAAAATGATCTCATTAGATGCCGGGCGAGTTCCCAGACCCAGCTGCAGACCGCTGGGTACGATGGTTTGGGCGCCGGCCGATGCACCCGGCTGCGAATAGTTTTGGTAAATCAAATCTTGGAACTGCGTGCGCCGCATCTTGAAACCATTGGTGTTAGCATTGGCCAGATTATTAGCGATGTTATCCACGTTCATCTGGTCGGTAGCCATTCCGCTGGCCGCGCTATAGAGTGCTCGAATCATTGTGTAATCCTCAAAATCGTGTAGTCCTCACAATCGCTTCCCAACATCACTGAGCCACTTTCGCGACGTCTTGTACCGTGCGCAGGTTCATGTCCGCGCCAATCGCCAGCGCCTTCTGCAATGTTTCGAACTGTCGCATAATATTCACCAGCCGGACCGCTGAGTCGGCTGGCTGAGAGTTGGCCGTTTCCAATGCTCCTTGACGAATCTCGGCCTGAGTCGCGGAGGCGGGTGGCAGGGTGGACAGGTCGCTCCGGAAGTAATTGTTGCCGCGTTTAGCCAGCACGGCAGGATCGGGGAAGTTCACCACCGCGATCTGCGCCACATCCTGACCGTCCTGCCGGACGTTGCCATCGGAACCGATCTCCACCGGTAGTGTGTTATCCAGAAGAATAGGATTGCCATCCTGGCCCTGGATTTTTTCGCCGGCCTGCGTTATGAGTTCGCCCTGCGGTGAAAGACGGAAGCTGCCGTCGCGCGTGAATACCGGACCGTTGGCCGATTGGGCGACAAAAAAACCCGGGCCGTTGAGCGCCAGATCGAGGGGGTTGCCGCTAGTCGTCAGCGAACCTTGGGAGAAGTCAGTCCACTGATGCTCTACTACTGGAAGAGTCGTGGGATTGGCACCCGGGGGAGAATCGGCCGCCTCGGCGGAAAGATACACGCCGTAGAATTCGCGATCCGCTTTGAAACCAGGAGCCGAAGAGTTGGCGATGTTATTGGCGAGCATGTCGAGGCTTTCGAGCCGCGCTCGAATTCCACTGGCTGCCGCACTGGTGAGAGGATCCATAACGAACCGTTAGCCGCACAAACTGAGTGCAATTCACAGGCCGCGAGTATAAGCACTCTAAGATTGATGCCAGGCCGCGCGATAAGAGCGTTATGGGTGGAATCTAGTCCGCCAAAAAAGTGTCAGAACGGGACTGATGCCATTTCTGTATCGCGATCATAGTCGCTAAACCGATGACCTCGTGGGAAACGCTCGTGGCCCACGACATGCTTTCCAACAGAGGGTGAATGTCGTCAGCACCGAACTCGCATCAACGCCACTAATTGTCTCAACCCGATCGTTCAGCGGTGGTCTCGCCTCGCTCGTGGGCGGCGCCGGCAACGAATTAAGTCTGTTTCTATCCTTAGTGACCGGTTTCCTGGAAACGATTCCCGTTCCCACTCCGGGTATGCTTGAGCCGGAGTCTTCCACTCTTTCTAAAACCGCTGGCGCCGCGCTCACGACCAAAGCGAGAAGTAAGGATTTAGCGCGCAACTTAGAGCCGGACACAAAGAACCCCAAGAGAGAAGAATCGCCTGCTCTACCACCCTCGGTGCCGGCGCTTCAGGAAGTGCTTGCATTCCGCGCTAAGCCCCCGGCTGCGCTCGATCTTCCAGCTTCAATGCCGGTCTTGCCAGGCGGGAGTGACCAGGCGCCCAAGAATGACAACAGCAACGACGGCGGGTCGGTGCGACGAATCGACATGGCGCCCAATCTCTTGGCGCCGGCATCTACTGTTCCGGCGGTGGCATTGGGTGAGCTTGCATTCGCTCTTCGTTTGACCCCGAACCGTTCGGAAATCCTGAACGCTCGTCAAGCTGTTAATCCTGCAGCGCCGCTAATTGGGACGAACTCCGCTTCAGGGTTAAACCCGCAACCAGCTCAGACGTCTACAGCCGGCTTAGAGAAATCCATCTCCAATCAGGCTCAAGACCTCAGCGCTGCTCCTACAGCCTCCTATGCAACTGTTGCTAGGGGGGAACAAACGTCGGAGCCTCGCCCGGTTTCGAGTCCCGCTTCAATCCCGAAGATTACGGGGAACGCAACCGCATGGCCCTGGCTACGGACACCCCAGGCGAGCACGGAAAATCTTGCGTTGGCGCCACGCTCAGACCCTGGCCTGAACTCCGGTCCAGAGCTTGAATCAGAGCCGCAGCTCACATCCGAGCCGCAGTCGAATGCAGAGCCGCGGGCCAAATCGGAGCCGCAGCTTGAAGCTGACTCATCTGAAGTCGCGGCAAATGGCTCGGAGTATGACCCCGAACGCGCGTATCGGCTGGAGGGGGCGCAGACACACAGCGCTACGCCCGACATTCACTCCAGTTCGCACCCGACCAACCCGGCCGGGGGATCCCAGGAATCCCAGCCGGAACCTACGGAATACAAAACGGGACTAGCGGTCAAACAAGAATTTCCAGGATTTCGCCTCACCGGCAGCCGCCTCGAAGGAAGTGCAAACGTACCAGCGGCTTCGGCTTGGCCGTCAGATGCGGCGGGCGCGCCGGATATGCCAGCGAACTCCGAGCCAGCCGGGGACGGCCCCGCAACCATAGTTCCTTCGGAGCCTGAAATAAAAGCGGAAGTCGCGCCAGCCATCACTCGACAGATCTCCTTGAATCTGTCAACCGACGACTCCACTTAAGTAAATATCGGCTTAACCGAGAGAGCGGGCCAGGTGCTCGTTTCGGTTCGTACCCCCGACCACGAACTCGCGCAGTCCTTACAGACGAATCTGGGCGACCTGATCGGACGGTTGGACAACAAGGGATTCAAAACCGACACCTGGATACCCGCAGTCGCCCGCCAGGATGCCGCCCCCCTACAGTCCTCTAACTCGAATACCGGCTTTAGCCAACCTCAGGCCGGTCCCTGGCACGGGAGTGGGCAGCAGCGCCAGGGGCAAAACAATTCGAATCGGCGGCAAAAAGCGCGTTGGGAGACTCACCTGAGGGAGACAATTTCAACAGACGAAGCAAGGAGTCAAAGTTAAATGATTACGGCAATGAGCGCAGTGACCAACGTCCCGCAAGCGGTGGCGTCTACTACCAGCAGCTCCCAATCAGCTAGTTCCGCGGCCGATGGACTCGTCAGCGAGCAAACTTTTCTGCAGCTGCTAGTGGCTCAGTTGCAGAACCAGGATCCCACGCAGCCGCAAGACGGAACCCAGTTCGTGTCTCAGTTGGCGCAGTTTAGTTCGCTCGAGCAAGAGATCCAAATGCGGACAGATCTGGACACGCTGGTCACCGACTCGACTCCGACCCAGACCGCCGGTACGTAAACGACACCACGAATATAACCATAAGGAGACTTCATGTTTGAATCTTTCTCAACAGCACTTTCGGCGCTCTCAGCGGAATCTACCGCTATCTCCGTGGTCGGAAACAATCTCGCGAATCTCAATACGGTAGGGTTCAAGAGTAGCACCGTTTCTTTCCACGATCTGGTGACGGAGTCCCTGGGGGCCGGCCTCGGCGAGACCCAGGTGGGCTTCGGCGTGGGCGCACCAATCACAATGGCGCAATTCACTCAAGGTGCGATCCAGACGACCGGGGGAACGATGGATGCCGCGATCCAGGGAGACGGTTTCTTCGTCGTCCAGGGAGCCAATCAAGCCACGGATTACACCCGGGCCGGCAACTTCCAAGTCGACAAGAACGGAAATCTGACTACCGCAACAGGCGAAGGAGTGGAAGGCTGGACCACCGCCAACGGCGTGCTTAATACTAATGCGCCTCCGAGCGACATCACCATCCCCGTTGGCACGGTGCAGCCTCCGGTCACTACGCAGAATATGTCTTTAGATATGAATCTGAACGCCGCGGGCGTCGCGGGAACCGCCACGGGAACATTTGCAACGTCGGTCACGGTTTATGACTCGCTCGGCAATTCGCACGTCGTAACCGCGACCTTCACCGAGGACCCCACCACGGCTGGCCAATGGAATTACTCTCTCAGCGTTCCCAACGGCGATTTGCAGACTCCGCCTTTCACGCCTCTGACCGGCAGCATCAACTTTGATTCGAACGGAAACCTAACAACCCCCGCATCGACGGATCCTTCGCCGCAACTGCAGATCACAGGTCTGGCAGATGGCGCCTCGGACATGACCATCAACTGGAATCTGTACAACGGCACGTCGCCACGAATCACCCAGTATGCGCAGCCGTCATCCATATCGGCGGTCGCACAGGATGGATCTCCCGCGGCACAACTGGTGAACGTCGCCATCGCCGACGGCGGACAGCTTCTAGCGCAGTATTCAAACGGACAGCAAAGCGTAGTGGGCCAGCTTGCCATGGCTACCATTCGAAATCCCGAATCGTTGCTCGCGGTCGGGGACAACAACTATCAGGCCAGCGCCCTATCGGCGCTGCCGGCCGTGGGTCTGCCTGGCACCGGCGGCCGTGGAACGGTGCAAGGTGGCGCCATCGAGTCGTCCACCGTGGACATTGCAACAGAGTTCACCAACCTGATCGTCTATCAGCGCGGCTACGAGGCCAACTCCAAAGTCATCAACGTTGTGGACCAGATCAGCCAGGACACCACCAATCTGATCCCTAACCAATAGTGGCCGGTGACACCTTTTCAAGAAATCGCCGATTTAGCGGACGTCACCGTCGACGTGGAGGTCGAGCTCGGCCGAAGGATCATGACCATCGCGCAGATTTTGCAGCTCGGGCCCGATAGCGTGGTCCGCATGGGACGTTCGGCCGGCGACAACATTGACATTCTGATCGGCGGCGCGCTGATCGGCTACGGAGAGATCGTAATTATCGAGGACGCGGTGGGAGTTCGGATCACCGATTTCAGTCTGGAGGAATAAACCCGAAACATGGACGTTATTCGACAAGCGCTGGCCATCACGCTGGTTTTTCTGCTGCTGTGGGCGGCGCTATGGTTTCTTAGGAAGCGACGTGGAGTTTCACCCTCCCGAGGCCGCGCCAACAAGACGCTCATGGAATCGCGCGCCAAGCTTGCACTGGGCGCTCAGCACGCCGTGCATCTGGTGCGGATCGGAGATCGCGATCTGGTTCTGGCGGTGCATCCGTCCGGCATCACATTGTTGTGCGATTTGCCGCCCTCTTCGCCCGCGCACGTTGCGACCCGGGAAGAATCATGAAGCTGGCGCGCTCCATTGTCATTCTATGGCTGGTATCGTGCGGTGCCTTGTGGGCGCAAGGTTCGGGCTCTTTGCTGGGCGTGTCTTTAACGCCTTCCAAAGGTTCCGATGGCCTGGGTGTGCCGATGCAGATCATCGTCCTGCTCAGTCTGCTGACGGTTCTGCCGGCGGTCGTCATGACGGTGACTCCCTTCCTGCGGATTACCGTGGTCCTCCACTTCCTCCGCCAGGCGCTGGGAACCCAGACCACACCGTCCAATCAGGTGTTGATCGGGCTTTCGCTTTTCCTCACGCTTCTGATCATGCAGCCGGTGGTCTCGGAAATGTATCACCAAGGCTGGGAGCCTCTGGAGCAAGGACAGGTCAAATGGGAGCAGGCTTTCGATGACGGCTCGAAACCTCTGCGTGCTTTTCTGGTCCGTTACGTCCGGGAAAAGGACGTCCGTCTCTTTTTGGAGGTCTCGCATACGCCCGCGCCCGCCCGGCCCTCCGATCTATCGCTCAGCGTCCTGATGCCGGCCTACGTCCTCTCGGAACTTAAGACTGGGTTTCAAATCGGCGCGGTCCTTTATCTCCCCTTTCTGGTGATCGACCTGGTCGTGGCGTCTATAACGCTGTCGATCGGCATGGTCCAACTGCCGCCGGTCATGCTGTCCGCGCCTTTCAAGATCCTGCTGTTCGTCCTGGTGGATGGCTGGAATCTGGTGATTGGATCGCTGGTAAGGAGTTTCTATCAAACATGACCCCGGAAATTGCAGTGGAGATCTTCCGCCACACCCTGATGGAGACCTTTTGGCTGAGCCTTCCACTGCTCGGCATAGGATTCGTGGTCGGGATCGTGGTGAGCCTGGTCCAGGTTCTTACCTCCATCCAAGACACCAGTTTTGGAGCGGTCCCCCGTCTGGCTGCATTCTTATTCGGGGTGCTGCTGCTGCTGCCCTGGATGACAGCCAAGCTGGTTTCTTATACCATTCTCACGTTTAGCGATTTCAGCCGCTATGCACGTTGACCTTACCTTCAATCTTTCCCGGCTGTATGGGTTTCTCTTAGTGCTGGCCCGGGTCTCAGGCGTAATCGTCATGGTTCCCATCCCGGGGGTTTCCGCCGGGACAAATTCGAGCCGCATCTTTCTGGCGGTGGCCCTGGCCATTGCGTTGTTTCCGGTCTGGCCCGCTCCGGCGGTGGAAGGTCCGGTAGTGGGAACCCTATTGGGTTGGACGGCGTCGGAGGCCGCCTTCGGCTTGACCATTGGCGTAGCGGTCGCATTTCTGCTGGAAGGCGTGCAGATGGCGGCGCAGGTGATTGGCCTGCAGGCCGGCTATTCCTTCGCTTCCACGGTGGACCCGACCACTCAGGCCGATACGACCTCGCTGCAAGTGCTGTCGCAGCTTCTGGCCGGATCCCTGTTTTTTGCCTTCGGATTCGATCGCTTCGTGATTCGTATTCTGGCCCGAAGCCTTGAATCCATTCCCGCTGGCGCCTATGCTCTGACTAGCTCACTGGTGGAAGCGGTCACGCGCCTGGGCTCGGCGATCTTTGTGACCGGACTTCAACTCGCAGCCCCCGTGCTGGCTCTGATGCTGCTGCTGGATATCGCGTTTGCGGTGCTCGGCCGCCTGCAGACGCACTTGCAACTTCTTTCTCTTTCCTTTTCGATCAAGATGCTATTGGGGTTGTCATTTCTCACCGGCATCCTCTCTTTTTTCCCAGCGGTCTTCGCTAAGTCAGGCGCGGCCACTTTTCAAACGCTCCTGCGCTTGTTGAGCCATTAATGGCGGACGACGGACAAAAATCCGAAAAACCGACTAAGCGAAAGCTCGATAAGACCCGGCGCGAGGGCCAATTCCCGGCCAGCCGCGAGTTCTTAGCCGCGCTGCAGTTTTTGACGTTCGTGGTTCTGTTGGGCGCCGGGGCCAGCGGTTTTCTGGCTCGAACGCGCGAGATGGTTCGATATTTCCTAGGAGAGGCTTTCCATCTCCAACTCACTCCGCATAGCGTGACGGCCCTCTACGTGCGGTCGGTGGGTCGTATTTTCCAGCCGCTGATGTGGATGGGAATTTGTCTCACCAGCGTGGCTCTGACGGCCCAATTAGCCAGCACGCGGCTGGGAATCTCCCTTCAAAAGCTGGCGCCCGACCTAAAGCGGCTGAACCCGCTCGAGAAGATCAAGAACGTCCCGCGGCAAAACGCGGCGTCATTCCTGCAGGCTCTCCTATTCCTGCCTCTCATGGCCTACGCTGTTTACAGCATCGCCCGGTCGAACTTGGCCGCCTATGCGGGTCTGGCTCGCGTGGGCATCTGGCCAGCGCTCATCGTGATCGGCGCGTCGCTCAAAGATCTGCTGTGGAAAGCGGCCTTTCTCTTCCTGGCCATCGGATGCCTCGATTTTATCCGGGTTTACCGGCGGCACACCAAATCGCTGCGCATGAGCAAGCAGGAGGTCCGGGAGGAACTCAAAGAAACCGAAGGAAATCCGCAGATCAAAGGGCGTATCCGCCGCATCCAACGCGATCTGGCGCGCCGCAGCATGATGAAGGAGGTTGCCAAGGCCACCGCCGTCATCGTCAACCCGACCCATTATTCGGTGGCCATTCTATACGAAATGGAAGGCATGGCGGCGCCGCGAGTACTGGCCAAAGGCAAGAATTATCTGGCGCGCCGCATTCGCGAGCTGGCGCTCGAGCACGCCGTGCCGATCATCGAGAACCCGCCGCTGGCGCAGGCTTTGTACAAGTCAGCCGAGGTGGGCCAAGAGATTCCGACGCATCTGTATCGTGCGGTGGCGGAAGTGCTGGCTTACGTCTTCAAGCTCATGCATCCAAAAAAGAAGTAAATGGGAAAGAAATAAATGGGAAAAACATAGATGGAAAAAAAACAAAGGGGGGAAAAATAGATGGCCGCAACGTCCCGCCTGCCCGTCAAGACCCAGCCTCCAACTGCTGCGGGCGCCGGCAAGAGCGCCGCTGGCGCTGGCAGCAAGAGCGCGGCCGGCTCAGCTTTTTCCATTCCTGCCGCCCTGGCCGGCAATTGGATGGAGTTCGGCGTACCGATCGCGGTGCTGGGCATCGTTCTGGCGATGATTGCGCCGCTGCCTCCCTTCCTGCTGGACATTCTGATCAGCGCCAATATCACCATGTCGGTGATCGTCCTGCTGGTCTCCCTTTACATCACTAAGCCGGTGGATTTCAGTGTTTTTCCGACCACACTGCTGTTGATGACCCTCTTCCGCCTGGCCCTGAACGTCTCCTCGGCCCGCCTGATATTGCTCAACGGCAACACCGGGACGGGGGCGGCCGGCGAAGTCATTCAAGCCTTCGGCGCTTTCGTGGTGGGCGGTAATTACATCATCGGCGCGGTAATATTCCTGGTCTTGATCGCCATTCAGTATGTAGTCATCAATCACGGCGCGGTGCGCATTTCCGAAGTGACGGCGCGCTTCACCCTGGATGCCATGCCCGGTAAGCAGATGTCGGTTGACTCGGACCTCAACGCCGGCCTGATCGATGAGAACGAGGCCCGTGCCCGCCGCAAGATGCTGGCAAGGGAGGCGGAATTCTACGGCGCCATGGATGGAGCTTCGCGCTTCACCCAACGGGACGCGGTGGCCGCCATCCTGATCACCGCCATCAACATCATCGCTGGTTTCTTGATCGGCGTCTTACAACACGGGCTGGATCTCAAGCATGCGCTCGAAACCTACACGGTGCTGACCATCGGAGACGGCCTGGTCACGGTAATTCCCGCCTTGATGATTTCCATTTCGGGAGGTTTGATCATTACCCGCGCCAGTTCGGATACCAAATTGGGTGTGGACTTCCAAAAACAAATCTTCAGCAACCCGCAGCCGCTCATGCTCGCGTCCGGCATTCTGGTCGCCATGGCGGCGCTTCCCGGCCTGCCCAAGGTACCCTTCGTTGTTTTAGGCTGCGGGATCGGATTTGTAGCGTGGCATTTACGCCAAAAAACTGTCGCGACGGAAAAAGGTCAGGCGCCGGCCGCTCCGGCGCGGGAAAACCTGGAAACCCTGCTGCGCGTGGAGCCTCTGGCTGTCGAAGTCGGCCTCGGTCTGGTGCACATCGTCGAAGGCGGCCAGAATTCTCCCTTGCTCCGGCGCATCGCCAGCATCCGGCGGCAGCTGGCCACCGAGCTCGGCTACATTGTGCCGCCCGTGCGCGTGACCGACAACCTGACATTGAAAGCGCGCGAATATGTTATCTCCATGAAGGGCGTGGAGCTGGCGCGCTACGAACTGGCGCACGGTTGCGAATTAGCCATCCACGCCGATGATAAGGCCGGCAAAATAGAAGGCTTTCCTACGCGCGAGCCCGCCTTCGGAATCCGCGCCGTGTGGATCGCTCCGGAGAACGTCGACCGGGCCCGCCAAGCCGGCTACACCATCGTCGACACCATCAGCGTTCTGGGAACGCACTTGGGTGAACTGGTCCGCCGCCACGCGTACGAATTGTTCTCCCGCCAGGACGCCAAGAAGGTGCTGGATCGGGTTACCGAAGATAACCCAAAAGTAGTGGAAGATTTGGTTCCTAAATTGCTCTCCCTGGCTGTGGTGCAGAAAGTCCTTCAGAACCTGTTGCGCGAACGAGTGTCGATCCGGGACGCTGCCGGCATTCTCGAAGCTCTCGGTGAAGCCGCTGCCATTACGAAAAATCCTATACTCCTCACGGAATATGTCCGACAGACCATTCGGCGTCAAGTGGCCAAGCCTTCGCTTGATTCCACTGGAGCGTTGTCTGCTTATATCCTCGACGCTGCCACCGAACAGCTGGTGGAATCGGCGGTTGAACATGGCGAGAATTCCAGCCATCTGAATCTGGCGCCGCAATCCATGCGAACTATCCAGGAACGGATACAGAAAATTTGTGGCGCGCCGGATGCGTCCGTGGTCTTGCTCACCAGTTCGGGGTCGCGCTTTTTTGTGCGTCAAATTACCGAGAGTGTAGCCCCGAATCTGACGGTGCTATCCCATAACGAAATACCCTCTGAGGCCAGGATCGTTTCGCTCGGCGCGGTGAGTTAATAAATGAGGCTGAAATCGTTTTTCGCCGATACGATCGAGGAGGCCATCCAGCGGGCTCACCGCGAAATGGGCTCCGAAGCGATGCTCGTCAATTCCAAAACCTCTCCTCACGAAGCCCGGCATTTGGGCGCCTATGAAGTCGTTTGTGCGGCCGACAACGACCCGCTTCCCGAAGAAACGCAGTTTTCTTCCTCGCGAATCGAACAGCCGCAGCCGCCGGTGGACAAGTTATCGCTCGAAGTCTCCCAGCTGAAACAGCAGATGGAGCGCTTGGCCCTAGCCTTGGCTCGCTCGGGCGCCGGCATGGCCGGCATCGCTTCGGATCCGGAACTCTCCAAGATTTTCGCTACGCTTACCCAAGCCGAGTTGGACGCCGATCTGGCCTACGACGTAATCGCACAGATTGGCGCTCCCGGAACTACGGAAGCGCTTCGGACGGTTCTCGGCCGGTTGATTCACACCGACAACCAGCTCGGTCGCCCGGGTTCTTGCCCGCCGGCGGTGGCGCTTATCGGTCCGCCCGGTTCGGGCAAAACCACCACACTCGTCAAGCTCGCGGTCCGATACGGAATCACCGCGCGCAAACCCGCGCAGATTCTGAGCCTGGACACATACCGGATTGGCGCGGCCGAGGAGTTGCGCTCCTATGCTTCCATTCTGGGAATCGGTTTCCAGGTTATCGAGACGACGGTCGCGCTGGCGCAGGCCCTCGAGGAGCATCGTCAGAAAGATCTAGTCTTGATCGACACCCCCGGCCTGGCCCGCAACGAGATGGACTGGTTCGGCGATTTGGCGCGCTTTCTAGCCAGTTGCGCCGGTATCGAGGCCCACCTGGTCCTGCCTGCCTCCATGCGAACTGCTGACTTGAAACGGGCGGCCGAACAGTATGACATCCTCCAACCGTCCAAGCTGCTGTTTACGCGCGTGGACGAGACCGAAACATTCGGTCCGATTCTCAACCAGAGCATTCGCATGGGTAAACCGGTTTCGTTCCTCTCCGGCGGCCAGCGCATCCCCGAGGATCTGGAACCAGCTACCCCGGAACTGATACTCGATTTGGTTCTCAAGGGGCATCCCGCGGGACTGGCGAAATTCGGGACGGCGGCGGCATGAAAGCGGAAGTGACAGTCAAGCAACCATCCAGTCGTCTGAAGAAATATCAGACCCGCGACCAGGCGAACGAAGAGCGCGAACGCCTGATTCTCGAACATCTGCCCCAGGTTCGTCTGATCGCCCGCCGTATTCACGAAAGACTGCCGGAAAGCGTTAACCTGGACGACCTGATTTCCACCGGAACACTCGGACTGATTGCCGCCATTGACCGCTTCGACCCGCGCCACAACGTCAAGCTGAAGACCTACGCCGAATATAAGATCCGCGGCGCTATCCTGGACAGCCTGCGCGGGCTCGACTGGGCGCCACGGCAGCAACGCAAGCGCTCCAAAATGATCGAAGCCGCTATCTCGTCGGCTGAGCAACGCCTGCATCGAGCGCCCCAAGAGGACGAGATCGCCGCCGGGCTGCATCTGACGCTGGAAGAATATCACGAGTGGCTGGTGGATATCCGCGGCGTCAATCTGGGAAGCCTGGAGGTCTCCACTCCGGACGAGGAAGACCGCAGCCTGCTGAAGTACATTTCCGATGACGAAGAGAATTGGCCTTCGCGGCTGCTCGAAAGATCGGAGCTGCAACGCCTGCTGGCCGATGCAATCGATAAGATGCCGCGCACCGAACGCACCGTTATCACTCTCTATTACCACGAAGAGCTAACCTTGCGTGAAATTTCAAAAGTAGTGAATCTGCACGAATCCCGCGTTTCACAATTGAAGTCGCAAGCCATTCTTAGGCTCCGCTCCTATGTTGAAAAACGCTGGCCCATGGAGAGGGGTGTTTAGTATGGAGAGGGGTGTTTAGTATGGAGAGGGGCGCTTAACCGTGCCGGACCAAGACACCCCATCCCGTTCCTGGCTGGCGGACGAATGGGCCACGCAAGTGACGCACGTCATTGAATCAATGACCGGCGAAGCGCCCGCGATAACCTATGGCGCGCACGAACTTGCCGCCGCCGAGATCGACCCCAATCAGACCGAATTGATCTGGTGGGAGCAGCGCTTCAGCAGCGGCCCCGATGCCATTGCCTGGATCGGCGCCGCAAACAAGAGCTGGGAAGAGATCGGAAACCGTGTATTGAAAAGCGCCGGAGTCGACGATGGCGATCAAGAAACCATACGCAGCACCTATCTCGAGATTGTCAGCCAGGCCCTTTCGGGCGTAGCCTCGACCTTATCCAAGCGGGGGCGCCGGGAAACGGCATGTATCGAGGGCCGGACTGCACCGCCCGAGTCTGCGGCCGGCTTCAAGACCTATTCCTTCGAAATCACTCTCGGCGAGCAGGCCTTCCCGCTCCTGGCGGTGTTTAGCAAGTCGATCGAGGAACTCCCCGAAACGCCGCTCGAGACCAGCCAGCCGAAAGCTCTGCAGCCGGCCTCCAAGGCCGCCCTCGAGGAGAGCGGAAATTCCCCCTCCATCGATCTCCTGCTGGATGTCGAGCTTCCGGTAAGCGTTTCCTTCGGACGCGCCCAGCTCCCTCTGAAGGATGTCATCAAACTCACCACCGGCTCCATTATCGAATTGAATCGTTCGGTGTCGGAGCCGGTCGAGGTGATCGTCAACAACTGCGTGATCGCCCGTGGAGAGGTGGTCGTCGTGGAAGGAAATTTCGGAGTCAGGATACGGCAGGTCATTAGCCGCCAGGAGCGTCTCCGGACGCTAACGTAACCCTCTAATGCTGGAACGATATTTCATCCCGTTGGCCCCCTACGCGCTACTGGCGGCAGGCTGCGTGTTCGGCCTCTTTTTCCTGCTGTCCTTCGAGAAAGAGATGCGCGGCTTGAAATCCCGCCTGGCTGGACGGCAAGCCGGAGACAACGCCTCCGCGCACGACCTCAAGATCCAGCTACACCAGCTGAATGAGCGCTTGCGCGATGCCGAGGAGCGCGCCGGCATTCCCATCGCGCCGCCCATGCCGAGCGCCAGCCTCAATCTCAACAAACGCACCCAGGTTCTGCGCATGTCCAGGCGCGGGGAGCGCTCCGAAAATATCGCGGCCTCCCTGAGTTTGCCACGCAGGGAGGTGGAGCTGCTATTGAAGATCCACGGGCTAATCCTCAACGGCTCCCGCGAAAAGCCGGCTGCGAAATAAGCGCGTCTAGTTGAACTCGTTTCGTACCACCGGAGCGCGCGGCGCGCCTCTTTCGCTGCGGCCGTCGTCGACGGCGACATTGACGCTCATGACCCTGTGTTCACGCATCAGCTCCAGCGCGAAGATCCTTTTCGAGCTGGCCGAATGAGCCGCGTTCGATAGTTCGTTCGGCGTTGTCACCACCGCGCCATCCACCTTGGTGATCACGTCGCCGGCCTTGATCCCCGCTTTTTCGGCGGCGCTGTCCTTCAAAACCGAGCGGACCAGAACCCCTTCCTTCACCCCAAAAAAAGCCGCCAGTTGCGGGCCCAGCGCATCCGCCTCCACGCCCAGCACGGGACTGCGCCAGACACTGAACACCTGCGGCATATCCGGCATGCGGATCTCGGGCATCTCCGGCAGGAAGTCCTTGATGTTTCCGCCAAACGCCCGCACCTTGCGCGCCGCCACCGTGGCTGTTACCGTTTGCGTAGCGCCGTTGCGGCTGATCACCAGCTTCACTTCGCGGCCGCCCGGGGTCTCCCGCACCAGGCGCCCAAATTGCTCCATGCCTTCCACGCGTTGGCCGTTGTATTCCAGCACCACGTCGTTGGGCTTCAGCCCGGCTTTCTCCGCCGGACTCCCCTCTTCCACGCGCGTGATCTCTACGCCCGTGGTCTCCTTGAGCCTGAGCTCCCGCGCCCGAGCGCCATCGATCTCCGCCAGATTCACGCCCAGGTAACTCCCGCCCGCTAGAACTCCGGTGTGAAACTCGTACGCTTGCGGACCGCCCGGCGGCGGCGGAGGCTGCGGGGAATCCGGCGTCTGCGCACCCAGCCCGGCTGCGAATAATACCGCGCATGAAAAAAGTCGATGCATCCGAATCACCTCGAAATTCACTTCTCCCGCCGCAAATAAATCGTCCCACCCACCACATTGATCCGCAACAGCGGTCCGCCTCCGTTGAGAGCGCCCGCCGCCACTACCGGGCTTGCTCCCGTTTGGCTCAGCGCTTTAACCTGGATCTCCGGAAAATCGGAAATGATCCTTCCCAGAGCTCCGGCCGATTCGTTCCGCGCCGCTACCGTCAATGGAAGGTTGGACGCGATGAATACCGTTATGTCACCCGCGTTCGTGCTGAGCGTCGAATCCTCGATCCGGTTCCCGGAAAGCAGCTCCGCTAGAATGCTCCCGGCCGCGGTCGACGCTCGCAGCGGACCGCCCACATTTCGGAGCCGGATCTCGCCGCCCGCCGAATCGCACCGCACTCCATTAGCCGCGTTCACCTGAATCGCGCCGCCATAGCTTTCGGCCGTCACCGCGCCGTCGGCCTGCTGAACCTGGATCAATCCCGCCGCGGTACGCGCAAAAACTGTGCCCAATGCACGGTCGATCCGGATGTTGCCGCCGGCTGTGGCCGCGTGCACCGGACCAGCCGCCTGATGGACGAAGATCTCGCCGCCCGCGGTCTCAAACCACGATTCGCCGCCCGCGCTTTGAACCCGAATAACCCCGCCGCCCGAGTAACACCGTACCGATCCGCCCACCGTGCCAACCTGGATATCACCGCCGCCTGTCCGCAACTCGCAACGGCCCTTGATCCCGTCTACGTTGATCTGCCCGCCCGCCGACCGCGCCTCGAATTCGCCGTCCAGATTTGACGCCTGCACGTCGCCGCCGCGGGTCTCCACCAATACTTGCCGCAAACCGCGGGGCACCGTGAGCGACAACTCCGGTCCTTCCGAAATCCGCCGTGAAGGCGCCACGGTCAAGTACGCCCATTGGCCCTGGGTTCTGCTCCGCACGTCAAACTGGCCAAGCAGGTCTTCGGCGTCGCGCGCATCCCTCGCTCTAACCCGCGCCTTCAGCCTATAGACCGCGCGATCCTGAGAGTCTCCCTGCAACACCACGCTGCCCACCGTATCCAGGCGAAAATGTTCCATCGCCGGCGCGGAGATCGATCCCGTGAAAGTCCGAACCCAGTAGCGGCCCTCGCGGGTAATCGGCGATTCGCTTTGAGCCAAAGCCGATGGGCCCACCACCAGCGATGTCACGCTCAAACCGAATGCCACGGAAAGTGAAACAAACTGCTTCATTGCGTCCTAATAGGCCTCCGTCCTAATATGTTTCGATGGACGCGTTCATCTCGTGCAAAGCCTTCTGGCAACGCATGCGGATATATCCGTTGTCTTCCTTCATCATCAATTCCTGCAATACTCCCACCATGGCGTTGCTGTGGTGCTGGATCAGCAGATCGATCACCTGCGTCCGCACTCCCGGATTATCGTCCTTCAGCAGAACCTGCGTCAGCGTTTGCCGCGTCTCCGGATCGTCGGCGAAATCCTTCAGGCCGTCTAGCGCCTTCAACCGCACGCCCGCGTTCGCGTCATGCTGCAGAGCATAGAGCAGCGCGCTCCGCACCTCGGCCGATTGCGGACGGCTCTTCAACAGGTCCACCGATTCCACGCGCAGCCCGGCGTCCGACGGATCTTTCGCGGCCGTCAACAGCAGCCGCTGAATAGATTGATCCTCCAGATTGCCCGAGAGCACGCGCTGCCTGGTTTCATCGATCACGATTTGTACTTTCCCCGGCGACACCGGTTCTACGTACCGGACTCGCGAGGAAACTGGCTCGGCAATCACGCCGGCCGTGCGCCAGGGCGTCGGAAACGAACCGGGTGTCAGGCGCGCCGCCAGAAATCCCAGCGCCAGCATGGCCGCCCATCCAGCCGGCTGCGCCCAGCCCGGCGCAAAGTGGAAATGAATCGTAAAACCCTGGCGCAGCTTGCTCCAGAAGCTGTCGTCTTCCCGCTCAATGTGCGCCAGCCGGCTGCGCAGTTCGCCGCGGCAGTTTTCGAGCAACTCCCGGCTGGGCGTCAATTCCGCGGCATCCAGCGATTTGAACAGCGACCTCTCGCGTTCCAGCGCAATGCGGCAGCCCGCGCATTCGTCGATGTGCACTTCCAGCCGCTCCTCCTCTTCAAAGGAAAGCTCGCCGTATAAAAACAAGGGCAGCGTCTTGATCGCTTCTTCGCACTTCATACAAAATCTCCTAGCGCGGCGCGCATTTTTTGAGTGGCCCGAAAGAGGCAGTTCTTGGCAGCCTCCTCGGAAGTTCCCAGCATCTCGCCGATGGCCCGCAAGCGCAGACCCTGATAATGCCTCATCTCGAATACCGTTCGTTCCCGCGGTGTCAGGCTGCCCAGAGTCTCCCGGATTCGCTTCTGCAGTTGACGGCTCACCAGCTGCCGTTGCGGATCTCCATCCGCGCGCTCCTCCTCCACCGTGTCCATGCGGTTCAAGAAACCTTCGCTAGTCTCCACCACCGCATCGTCCTCGCGGCGCACTCTCCGCTTCCGCAGCGTATCCAGACACAAGTTCGTCACGATCCTATACAACCAGGTGTGAAAACTGCAATCGAAGCGAAATGTGTGCAGGTTCTTGTACACCCGCAGGAACGCCTCCTGATAAATGTCACGGGCGTCTTCCGGCGATCGAAGCAGGTTCAACGCCAGCCGCAGGACGTTCTGGTCATATAGGCGCACCAGTTGTTCAAACGCGCGGTGATCGCCTTTCTGCGCCGCCCGAATGAGTTCGGGTTCGTCCATCTTAAGGGCCGCCCGGGCTGCTGTTGCCTGCAACATTTTGATAGACGGGTGATAAACGAAAATGTCACGAAGCCCGGCGGGTCGCTCAGCCGGCCAGCTCGACTTCGATCTTTTTGTTCGCCTGGTCCAGTTTGGTAATTCGAAAACTGCGGATCTGCCCGGCCTTGGCCGCTTCCGGCCGCGTCGCCTTGGCCGACGTCCCGCCTTGCTTCCATTTCGCTGAGAGCATGGCGGTTAAGGACGACAGATCGGCCGATTGCGAAGCCGGCGCTGCCGCCGATTCTTCGCCTTTGGGCTCCGGCATCCGGCACTCCACCACAATGCCCTCGCCCAGCTCTACTTTCGCGCGCTCGCCCCGCACTTCCACCACCCGTCCGCTCACCACTTCACCGACCTTGCGCTCGCCGATGTATTCATCCACCGAAGTCGGCTGCAGTTGTTTCATGCCGAGCTTGATGCGCCTCCGCTCGCGGTCCACTTCCAACACCGCTGCGCGCACCGTCTGGCCGGCCGAAATCGCCTCGCGCGGATGATTCAAGCGCTTCTCGCCGGTGATATCGGAAATGTGGATCATGCCCTCGATCCCGTTGCCCAGATCCACGAAACAGCCAAAGTTGGTGAGGCTCGTAACCGCTCCCTCCACCACCGCCCCGGGCGTATACTTACGCTGCGCCTCTTCCCAAGGATCCCCCAGCGCCTGCTTCAACCCCAGCGAGATGCGATGCTCTTGGGCGTTCACTCCCAGCACCACCACTTCCACCATTTCGCCCGGCTTCAATACATCGCTCGGTCTCTTGATCTTCTTCGACCAGGACATCTCGGAAACGTGGATCAGCCCGTCCACTCCGGGAGCGATCTCGATGAACGCGCCGAAATCCGTCAGGCGTGACACCTTGCCCTGCACCCGCTCGCCGACATTCAATCGCTGGCTGGTGGCCGTCCATGGATCCGGCTGCAGCTGTTTCATGCCAAGCGAAATGCGGCGCGTCTCAGGACTGATTTTCAAGACTTGCACTTCCACCGCATCGCCCACCGAGACCACATCCGACGGTTTCGCAACCCGATGCCAGGCCATGTCCGTGACATGCAGCAATCCGTCTACGCCGCCCAGATCGACGAACGCGCCAAAATCCGTCACGCTTCGAACCGTGCCGCGTACTACCGCGCCTTCTTTGAGCTCAGTTAGTTTCTGCTGTCGCGCCAGTGCTTCTTGCTCATCCAGCACCGACCGCCGGTCCACCACTACATCCTCGCTGGACGTATCCAGCTTGATGATCCGGCACTCGATGTCCTGGCCAACCAGTTTCTCCATCTCCGCCTGATCTTTGGCGCCGCTGCGGGATGCCGGCATAAAAGCTTGCGCGCCCACGTCCACCCGCAGACCGCCCTTCACCAGTTCGGTCACCACGCCGCCGATCGGACGTTGCTCGGCAAAGGCGCGCTCCAATGCGCTCCAATCCCGCGGACGCTCCACCTTCACGGTCGACAGCGTGTACGATCCCTCTTCGGCGCCCGTGATGCTGACCAACAGCCGGTCCCCGATTTTGATCGAAAGCTGGCCCGCTGGATCGCGGAAAAAACTGGTGGGAAGAACTCCGTCCATCTTTCGTCCGACATCCACGAAGACGGACTCGGGAGTAATCGAAACCACGGTCCCTTCCAGTGCTTGGCCGGGTGGATGGCCGTGATGCTGTTGCTCGAACTCAGAAAGAATTTCGGCGAACGAATTATCGGCAGGCGCGGCTTGTTCGTCCAGCTCTAAAGCCGGGGCCCCGGGTAATGCTGGGGATGTCAGGTTTTTCATGGGGGAAATTGCGTTTAAAACCATTGTGTCACAAGTTCCGGGTCACAGTCCCGCGCTAATTGGCACGTTAAGATGACAGCGTGGAGTTTCGCGGCCGGCTCTGGCGCTTCGTCCGTCCACAGGATTTGGTTTGGATCCTGCTGTTTGCTATTCTTGCGATCTATAAACCGGAACTTGGCCAAACCACCACCGTAATTCTACTGGCGCTTGGAATTTTTCAGGTAGTCGAACCGAAGATTCCTTTTTTCAGCTCCACCCCCGGCAGCGTTGTTTCGTTTCTGGTCAAGCTCGTCCTCTGGTACGTACTGATGGGCTGGACGGATGGAATATCCAGCAACTATTACTGGCTGGTCCTGCTACCCGTAATGTCCGCGGCCACTTCCTTGGGGCTGGCTGGGCTGGTGGTTGCCACCCTGTTTGCCTGCGGCGCATATCTTTCGCTCCTCCTGTTCATCCCGTCCGGATATTTCTTGCCGCCGGAAGAAGTGCCCGTACTCATCACCCGCATCGCTACCATTCCCATCGCCGGCTTCCTCACTTATGAATTGCTGGAAGCCAATCGCATCGCCGCCCGCAAGGCCCAAATCGCCGCCGAGCAACTGGCCGAAGCCAACCGGCATCTGCGGGAAGCCGAGGCCACCGTCCGCCGGACCGAAAGGCTCGCCGCGCTTGGCCAACTTTCCGCCGGCTTGGCCCATGAAATACGCAATCCGCTGAGCACCATCAAAACATCCGCCGAAATGCTCGCCCAAAATGTGCCCTTGGATAACGCATTAGCGCATGAAATGGCCGGCTTCATCTCCACCGAAGTGGACCGGACCAATGGGCTGGTGACCCGCTTTCTCGATTTTGCCCGGCCCCTTGCTGTCCGGCTCGAGAAAACCGACCTGGGTCAAGTGATCGATCGCGCCGTCGCGAACATCGAAAAGCATTCTCCCCCGCTGGACGTCGCCATTTACAAGAACTTTGCTCCCGATATTCCTCCTTTTCTGCTCGACGGCCAGCTCATGGAGAGGGTAATGTACAATTTGCTGCTCAACGCGGCGCAAGCTAGTCCGCCTCAAGGAACCGTTACCGTGAAAACGCGCCAGTTCGATGAAACCGTGGAAATTGACGTCATCGATCGCGGCCCCGGCATCGAGCCCAGGCATCTGGAGAGCATCTTCAACCCGTTTTTCACCACCAAGCCGAGCGGCGTCGGATTGGGCTTGGCGATCGTCTCCAAGATCGTCGACGAGCACGGCGGCAAAATCACGGTGGAAAGCCAGCCCGGGGAGGGCAGTGTGTTTCGAGTTTATCTTCCATTCCGCGAGGACGGCCGATGAAATCCACGGTTCTGGTGGTTGACGACGAAGAGAAGCTGCGGCGAGTGGTGGAACTGCAGTTGAAGACCGCCGGTTATGAAGTAGAGCAGGCCGGTAGCGCTGAAGAAGCGCTCAAGTTGACCGACGGCGCCGATGTCATCCTCACCGACCTCCGGCTGCCCGGTATCAGCGGCCTGGAATTGCTCGCCAATCTGCGGCGGCAGGATTCGCACACGCCGGTCATCGTCATGACCGCCTTCGGAAGCATCGAGACCGCCGTGGACGCCATGAAGGCCGGCGCCGTTGATTTTCTGCCCAAGCCGTTTTCGCTCGATCACCTGATGACGGTCATCCATAAGGCGCTCGAAATCCGGACCCTGCGCGATGAGAACCGCGAGCTGCGCGCCGAACTCGGCCAGCGCTACGAATTCGATAATATCGTCGGCCGCAGCGACGCGATGCGCGAGATCTTCGCCACCGTGGAACGCGTCGCGCCCACTCGCGCCACGGTGCTAATGTGCGGCGAAAGCGGTGTCGGCAAGGATTTGATCGCCCGCGCGATTCATCATCACTCTCCCCGCGACGGCCGGCCTTTCGTAAAAATCAACTGCACCGCGCTGCCCGAAAATCTGATGGAAAGCGAGCTTTTCGGTTATGAAAAAGGCGCGTTCACCGGGGCCAATACCACCAAACCCGGCAAGTTCGAGCAGGCCGATACAGGCACGGTTTTTCTGGATGAGATTGGCGACGTGCCTGCTTCCGTCCAAGTCAAACTGCTCCGCATCCTGCAGGAGCGCGAATTCGAGCGCCTCGGCAGCAACAAAACCCGCCACATCGACGTACGCGTTTTGGCGGCAACCAATGTAGATCTGCGCGCCGCGCTGGAGCAAGGCACGTTTCGCGAAGATCTGTACTATCGCCTGAATGTCTTGCCCATTAATATTCCCCCGCTGCGGGAGCGCAAGGAAGATATTCCGTTCCTGGCCGAGCATTTCGTCAAAAAGCTCAGGAAGGATCTCGGAACCTCCGCGCAATCCATCTCCGAGGGCGCCATCCACCGGCTGCTCGAATATCATTGGCCGGGCAACGTGCGCGAGTTGGAGAATGTCATTGAACGCAGCATGGTGCTGGCCACCGGCCCCGTCCTCGAAGCCGGCGACATCCGGCTCGATCTCGCTCCCAAGTCCCGCTTAGCCGCGAACGATGGCTTTCTCCCCGAAGGCATGACGCTCGACGACTATGAGCGATCCATCATCCGCGAAGCCTTGCATCGCGCCAATGGAAACAAGAGCCAGGCGGCCCGGCTGCTGGGTCTGACGCGCAACGCGTTGCGCTACCGTTTGTCGCAAATGGGAATCGAATCTTAAACTGGTGGGATGCCCATCCGCCATTACCATCTCGCTCAGGTCAATATCGGACGCATCGTCGCGCCCATCGACTCGCCTGAAATGGCCGGCTTCGTTTCTCAGCTGCAAACCATCAATGCTCTGGCCGACAGCGCTCCCGGATTTGTCTGGCGCTTGCAAACCGAAGCCGGCGACGCCACTGCGATCCAGCCCTATGACGATCCCCGCATCAACATCAATATGTCGGTATGGGAATCGGTGGAGGCGCTCAAGAACTTCGTTTACAAGACCGCGCACGTCGGCCCGCTGCGAGATCGTCTGAAGTGGTTCGAAAAACCGGTCGAGGCCTACCTGGCAATGTGGTGGATTCCCGCCGGCCATATTCCAACGGTTGAAGAAGCCAAAGAGCGGCTCCAACTTCGCCGGACCCGGGGCGATACAGCCGCCGCTTTTTCCTTTGCCAATCCTTATCCCCCGCCAGAGGACGAAATCGAGGGCGCAGCTCCACTGCAGTCAGCTTCGACTGCCAGCTGCGAATAAGAACCTAACTCCTCTTCGCCCGCGAATACTGTTTCGGCCAGGGACCCTCCTGCCGCAGCTCATCCGCCGCCCGCAGAGCGAAGTAGGGGTCGCGCAGCATCTCGCGCGCTAAGAAAACAATATCGGCCTGCTCAGTCCGGATGATATGATCGGCCTGTTCGGGTGAGGTGATCATTCCGACGCCACCAGTCAGAATGCCCGTGTCTTTTCGAATTCTCTCGGCGAAGGGCACTTGGTAGCCTGCGCCCGCGAACACCGGCGCATTCGGCACTACGCCTCCCGAAGAACAATCGATCAGATCCACTCCCAACGGTTGCAACTGCGCGGCCAGTGCGACCGAGTCTTCAATAGTCCACCCGCCTTCCATCCAATCCGTCGCCGAGATCCGTACAAACAACGGATAGCCGGCGGGCCAAACCTGCCGCACCGCCTGAACAACTTCCCGTAGCGCCCTGGTCCGGTTTTCGAACGATCCGCCATAGCCATCGGTCCGAAAATTACTCAAAGGCGAAAGAAACTCGTGTAGCAGGTAGCCGTGCGCGGAATGGATCTCGATTATTCTCGCGCCCGCCTCGCGCGCTCGCCGCGCCGCATCGGCAAATCCCTTCACGACCCGTGCGATTCCCTGTTCGTCCAATTGTTCCGGCGTAACATACCCTTCGGCAAATAGAACTGGACTGGGAGCGAAGACCGGTCTCCAGCCCCCCTCCGATTCGGGCACGGCCTTCCCGCCATTCCAGGGCGCCGCGGTGCTCGCTTTGCGTCCCGCGTGCGCCAGTTGCATTCCCGGCACGGCGCCGTGGTCTTCGACGAAACGAAAAATGCGGGAGAGCATCGCGATGTGATCGTCCGACCAGATGCCCAAATCCTGCGGGCTGATCCGCGCTTCGGAAAGAACGGCGGCAGCTTCCGTTAAAACAATCGCCGCTCCTCCCACGGCCCGGCTGCCCAAATGCACCAGGTGCCAGTCGTTCGCGTATCCATCGACGCTCGAGTACTCGCACATCGGCGATACCCCGATGCGATTTCGTAAGTGAACTTCCCTAATCTGTAGTGGTGAGAAAAGGTGGACCGCTTTTGAAGTGGCTGGCGACATTCTCTCCGTTGTAGCATTTTGTTAACGGGACGCCGTACGCTGACCGCCCGCTATACTGGATCTATATTCTATGGACGTCGAGAGGACCATGGAGTTCATTCTGCAACAACAGGCCAAATTTGAGGCCAAGGCTGAAGCCAGGGCGGAACGGTACGAGGCCAGACAGGCTCAAGCCGAGGCGAGGGCCGAACGGTACCAAGCCAGGCAGGCTCAAGCCGAAGCCAAAGCTGAACGCCAAATGGCCGCCATCCGGAAGCTCATCCAGACTGGCATGCGAATGATCGTCAAGAACGAAGAACTCGTCAAGGCAACCCAAGCCGAGTTGCGGGAACTGGCAACAGCCCAAAAGGTCACCGAGACCAAGCTGCAAGGCCTGATCGACGCTCTGCGGCGCGGCCGCAACGGAAGTCATCGGAAAAACTAAAGCACGGCCCTCATTTCCTGAAGCAGCGCCGCGCTAAACTAAGTCGTAATGACCGACCAAGACCGAATGTCGCGCCCTCTTTCCGCCGTCGACCCCGACGTTTACGAAGCCATCCAGCATGAAGTCGAGCGCCAGCACGGGCGCCTCGAATTGATCGCCAGCGAAAATTTCACGTCCGAAGCTATTCTGCAGGCCACCGGCAGCGTTTTTACCAATAAATACGCGGAGGGCTACCCTGGCAAACGCTATTACGGCGGATGCGAATTCGTCGACGTCGTCGAAAACCTCGCCCGCGACCGCGCGAAAAAGCTCTTCGGCGCCGAGCATGCCAATGTTCAGCCACATTCTGGATCGCAGGCCAATGAGGCCGCCTACGCATCCGTACTTCAGCCCGGCGACACTATCCTCGGAATGAACCTGGCGCATGGCGGCCACCTCACGCACGGGCACCCGCTCAACTTTTCCGGCAAAACCTACAAAGTGATCCCTTACGGCGTTCGCCGCGACGACGAGCGAATCGATTATGACGAACTGGCCAAGCTGGCCGAAGAACACAAACCCAAGATGGTGATTGCCGGCGGCAGCGCTTATCCGCGCATCATCGATTTCAAACGCTTCCGCGAGATCGCCGATTCGGTAGGCGCCATCTTCCTCGTCGACATGGCGCATTTCTCTGGCCTGGTCGCTGCCGGACTCTATCCTAATCCTTGCGAGTATGCCGACATCGTTACCTCCACCACGCATAAAACGCTGCGTGGCCCGCGCGCCGGTATGATTCTCGCCAAGGCGAAGTTCGCCGCCAACATCGACAAAGTCGTTTTCCCTGGAATTCAAGGCGGACCGCTGGTGCACGTCATTGCCGCCAAGGCCATCTGTTTTCTCGAGGCCATGACACCCGAGTTTGTGGCGTATCAGAAACAGGTCATCGCCAACGCGAAAACGTTAGGCGAGAGTTTACAACAGGCCGGTTTCCGGATTATCTCCGGCGGCACCGATTCGCACCTGATCCTGGTAGACGTGTTCGCCAAGGGCATCCGCGGCAAGGAAGCCGAGAAGGCCCTGGATGAAGCCTATATCACGGTCAATAAGAACGCCATCCCGTTCGACGTCAACCCGCCGCTCAATCCGAGCGGTGTTCGTCTGGGCAGCCCGGCCGTGACCACGCGCGGATTCCTTGAACCGGAAATGCGCGAGGTGGCTGCACTGATCTCCGACGTGCTGCATGACTTGAATTCTCAGGAAACCCTCGCTGCAGTCCGGCGGCGTGTCACCAGTTTGGCCGAACGATATCCTCTGTATAGTTGGAAGCTGGCGCGCGCATCGGTGTAGCTGCCTGCTCCACTTGCCATGGCGCACCGGATCGTTCTCGATGCCCGCCGGATAGGGGACTTCGGCATCGGTACTTACATCCGGAACCTGGTGCGCTCGCTTTCTAAGATCGATCAGTCCAACCGCTACACTCTGGTCACCCCGATGCCGGAAGTTCCCGAGTTCAGCGATCTCCCGTCAAATTTCGAAACCGCTTTCTACGACGGGAAGAAAACCGGTTTCGTTCAGCTAGGCTATACGCTGTTCTTGCGCAACTTGCCGGCGGACCTTTTCCATATCCCCTTGAATGCAGTCCCGCTCTGGATGCCCAAGCCCTACCTGGTGACCATCCATGACATGAGCACCCTGATCTTTGCAAACCACCAATCGGGCTATCGCAGCAACCTTCGGCACTTTTATCTGCGCCGGGGATTGCTGCGGGCCGATCGAATCATTACGGTTTCGAGCGCCACCCGCCGCGACGTCGAATCCGTCCTGGGCATTCCAGCCAGCCGCATTCGCGTTGTCTACAACGCGCCCGATCCAATCTTTTGCCAGGCCCCGGCCCCGGCGCTTATCAACCCCGCTCCGCACCAGTCCGCTTATCCTCCCGAAACCCAGCGCGTGCTGGACCGCTATCATATCCATTATCCGTTTCTTCTGTACGTCGGCCGCACCAATCCGCAAAAGAACATTCCCCGATTGGTGGAGGCCTTCGCGGTGCTGCGCGGCGAATTGCGTGATCATCCGCGCTTCGCGAATTTGCGTCTCATCATCATCGGAGACGAGATCGCCCGCCATCCGGCTTTGCGCCACGCCGTAATCCATAGCCGCGTGGAAGACGTGGTGCGTTTTTTGGGTTTCGTGCCCATCGAAACACTGCGGGCCTTTTATCAGACTGCGTCTGCCTTTGTTTTTCCATCTTTATATGAGGGATTCGGCCTGCCGCCCCTCGAAGCCATGGCCTGCGGGACGCCCGTGGTTTGTTCGAGCGTCAGTTCCCTGCCCGAGGTGGTCGATCAGGCGGCGTTGATCGTCAACCCCGAAAATGTTTTCGATATCGCGCGCGGCATGCGGGAGGTGCTCGTCGATGAAGCGCTACGCAGCCGGCTGATCGCCGAAGGACTCAAGAACGCCCAGCAGTTTAGCTGGGAACGAACCGCCGCTGAGGTCCTACAGGCCTACGAAGAAATTGCGTCCTATAACAGACGGCCCCGCTGATGTATCGATAAATGCCGGTCCCGCTCACGGCCGATCCAACGGACCCGCGCCTTTACAATGGCGGCTAACTTACTGGCCGGCACGGGTAGTTTCTCCCAAAGCGCGGGCATGTCCAGCGTGGCGTCGGTCACCAGGTAAAATCCCTCCGCGCCCGGCCGGATGTAGCGAAGCACCGTCTCGCCCCCCCGGCTGACTGCGTACAAGCCATAGGGTGAAATGTCCGAACGCGCCCGTTCCGATGTGTCCAGCAGCGCTATATCGGAACCGGCCAACGTCTCGTACATATAGGGATCGTTGGCTAGCTCCGCCATCTGCAGGCCTGCCTGAGCCGTCAGAGCCGGAAACGGCAGAGGATAACTCCTGCGCCAATTGATCCCCTGCGGCCAAGGCATTCCGGGCCCGACCGGCGAATCCAGGAAAGGCGCCTCGGCGTCTTGGCGGACTGGTTTTCTCTTCTTTAAGTTAGCCTCCACCTGCTCGATTGAGGCCAAGTCTAAAAGAGAAATATGAAAATATTTTAATATCAAATCGAAGATTTCGGGTGAGAGATTTCTCACGCCTTTGAGCACATTATGCACATGAGGTTGAGAGATGCCAATGAGGCGGGCGAATCCTCTTTCGGTCAACTCGCCATTGTGAATGCGATCCACGACGTAGGCGAGCAACTTGAGCTGCGCCTCGCGGAAGGTCAAGTTGGAGTCTCCTCATATTTCAAGCTGAAATAGGCCCCAGGAACTACGAGAAAAGAAACAAAACTGGGAGCCATATACCTCAGTAGTGCCGAAACCAACGGAAGATATATAAACAAAAGACAACGTTGGCTTTGTCCAACTCTCCCCTTAGTTGAAGAAAGATTTATTTCCTAGCAATAACGCTTTTTCACGTTGACGTATATGGTCAACACATTGAGACTAGGAAGAATCATCGAAATTCAACCGGCTCGGCAGTTATCCCGAGCCGCCAGGAAGGTAACGACTCGGTTGCTTCCGGGTTGCCAGGAAGAGGAAAGAAATGGAATGGAACAGATCGGAAACATTGGCGCTCGCGGTCCCGGCGTGTAATATATGCCTCGGTTTAGGACTGCGCATCGGCCGGAACGAAGCGTCCCACCCCTGCAATTGCGTGCTCAGAGCCATTTTTCGGGCATGCTTTGACCAGTTTCGCGACTGCGTTACGCGGGCAAAATATATTAGTAAGGTGACCCTCGATCCCTTGCCGGGGAAAGACCGAAGGGGCGCCTGGGGGCGTAAGGATGAAGAGTATATTGCGGATTTTTGCCTGGTCAGCAAGCGCACGTTAACCGAGATAGAATATCGCGTCTTCAGGAATCACTTTCTCCTCGGCGCCGATTGGAAGTTGTGCTGTCGCAGACTCAACCTGGATCGCGGGAACTTCTTCCACACCGTCTACCGGCTTCAGCAAAGACTGGGGCGTGTTTTTCGAGAGCTCGAACCCTATGGACTGTTCCCGGTTGACGACTATTTCCACGGGCCGGCTAAGTCTGTTACCAGTTGCCTGACCGGTAAAGTTCTTTCGATCCGGCCGCCGTTGCGGAAAGACGTCCGCCTTCCGCACCAGAGGACCGCCTGAGTCCTCGGGGAGGGTTACCGATTCGCCTGCACTGGAAGCGCCGGATTCCAAACTGAAGACGAATCGGTAACTGTCCCGGGCGATCACTCGAACTGCCTTCGGAAGGCAGCGAACTGTTCTTTTAGATTCTCGATTTCATCGCGCAGTTGAGTCACCTCGGTTTCGAGCGCGTTGATTCGGTCCGAACGATCCAAATCCGGACGGTCGGAGCGAGCCGGCGCAGCTTCCTCGTACGTTTCCGGGATGGCCGGCGTTCCTGAGAGCAGGTGTGCGTAGCGAATCTCTTTTTCTCCGGGCCGACGCGGCAGCTTCACAACCAGTTCCGGCAGCCGGTCCAGCACTGCCTCCACTTCGGCTAAGTCGTCAAACCGGTGCATGCGCTCCGAGCGAGTTCGAAGCTCGCCCAGCGTCTGTGGACCGCGCAGCATCAGCTCGCACAGGATGGCCAGTTCGCGGCGCCCCAAATTTAGCTTCTCGGAGATCCGGTGGCCGTACTTTGGCACTCGGCTTCCGGCGCCCGTGATCGCCAGCAGCAGCCCTTTATCCCGCAGCGATTCGAGCGCCTGCCCCACCGTCTCTGAATCGAACTCCACCACCGGATCGCGATTGGATTTCTGGTTGCACGCATTCACCAGCGCGTTGAGCGACAGGGGATAATACTCGGGCGTGGTAATCTCTTTTTCCAGCAGACAGCCTAGAACTCGCACTTCCGCCGGATGCAGTAGCAGATCCATCGTTCTTAGTTTTGCATGGCATCGCCGGCGGGTTTAGCGCGGGCCAGAAACTAACCAGGCCGGCCCGTGTTCTATTGTGGTGCGATTACGCGCGGTCTATCCTAGAAGTGTGCCTGTCGCTCTTCTGGCTTTGCTCTTGTTGATCCCATCCGCCCTGGACGGTCAGACGAGAGGACGCCGGGGAACTTCCTCCAACGGTACACCTCACCCCGAGGCGTTTAAAGGCGTCGTCGTAACATTCCAAGGGAAACTCAAGAAGCTGACCAAGAAAGAAATCATTATCGAGTCGACCGAAGAAAATCACGAGCTGCTTACATTCCGAAGAAACAAAGCCACCAAATTCCTGGACAAGGACGCCGAGATCAAGCCCGGCGCCATCGACTTTGAAACGGTGGTAACAGTGGATGCGTCCGAGGATACGGACTTGAAACTTATGGCGGTCAGTGTAAGCGTCGGCGCCCTCAAGAAGGCTGATGCGAAATGACGCCGACAGAACGCCTTGGATACTGCTGGCGCTGGCCATAACGCCGGTCGCGCGCGCGCAGGCGCCACTCACTTTCGCGCGCGATATCGCGCCCATCGTCTACCAAAACTGCGCACCCTGCCACCGCCCCGGCCAACACGCGCCTTTTTCACTGCTCACGTATGAAGACGTGAAGAAACATGCGGCTCGGATCGCGGCCGTAACGCGCCGCGGCTCCATGCCGCCATGGTTGCCCGAGCACGGCTATGGTGATTTCGCCGACGAGCACCGCCTGACGGCCAAAGAGATCGACACGATTTCCCGTTGGGTGACTGCCGGCGCGCCGGAGGGTCCCGCCGCTGAGATCCCTCCCCTGCCCGCCTTCAACGATGAGTGGCAGCTTGGTAAACCCGACCTGGTGCTCGAAGCCCAAAGCTCGTTCGAACTGCCCGCTTCCGGGCCTGAGGTCTATTGGAACTTCATCTTCGCCCCTGAGCTTAAAGCTCGGCAATGGATCCGCGCCATTGAGATCCGCCCCGGCCAGGAACACCTGGTGCATCATGCCAACCTCCTGGTGGACCGCGCCGGATCTGCTCGCCTGCAGGAACCCGCGCCTGGCAAAGGCTTTCCAGGTATGGACCTGGTCATCATGCGCAGTCCCTTCGACCCCGACGGCAATTTTCTGTTTTGGAAGCCGGGCAGCACGCCTTATGTCGAGCCGGACGGATTCGCATGGCGACTGGATCCGGGCAATGAGCTGGTGCTCAACACCCACTTACGGCCAATGGGCATGCCGATGCAGGTGCGGCCCAGCATCGGGCTGTATTTCACCGGCCGGCCCCAGACTAAATTCCCGCTGTTAGTTCAACTGGAGAACGATGCGGCGCTCGACATCCCGGCCGGCGCTCGCGATTTCGTTGTCTCGGACGATTTCCGGCTGCCGCTCGATGCTGATATTCTGGCCGTCTATCCCCACGCCCATTATTTGGGAAAGTTGTTGGAAGCTTGGGCTGCGCTGCCGGACGGTTCGAAGAAATGGTTGATACGCATTCCCGATTGGAATCCCGATTGGCAGGCTGTATATCACTATCGCGAGCCGCTGTTCCTACCCAAAGATTCGGTGATCCACATGCGTTACCACTACGACAACTCGGCGGCCAATCCGCGCAATCCTAACCATCCACCGCGGCGCGTGCGCGGGGGCAATCAGTCCACCGACGAAATGGGCCACCTATGGTTGCAGATCTTGCCGCGCGGCGCAGGCGACCAGCGCCTCAAGCTGCAGGAAGCGGTGATGCGCCACCACCTGGAAAAAGATCCCAACGATTTCGTGGCGCACATGAACCTGGGAGCGATCCTGCTCTCGCGCTTAAATGCGCAGGCCGCCGTGAGCGAGTTACAGACCGCGGTCCGGCTGGAGCCGAATCGTCCCGAAGCGAGCAACATGCTAGGCCTGGGGCTGGCCAGGCTGGGCCGCAATGCGGAAGCCATCTCAGAATTTGAGCGAGCGTTGCGTGAGCGCCCCGATTACGCCAGCGCGCGATTCAACTTGGCCACGGCCCTGGCTAAGTCGGGAAGGATCGACGAAGCCGTCGAGGATTTGCGGCACCTGGTCGCGGCCAATCCCGAGGAAACTGTAGCAAAACAGCACCTCGCCGACGCTCTCACCGTCCGTGGCACGCTGCTGCTGCGCGACGGCCATCGCTCCGAAGCGGTGGCGCAGTTTGACGAAGCGCTGAAGTTGGATCCTTCCAATGAGGACGCGCGCAGGAATCGCGAGCAGGCGCTTCAGCGCTAGACTCGGATATTTGTGGCGCACGCACTCTGGCGCCGTGTGCGCACGCTGGCCGACACCATAATAGAGGCATGGATCTCGCCAAACATTGCATCGTCAAGCCAGGCAGCAAGCTGCGCTTGAAAGATCGCGACGCCGACGATACGTTCGGAATAAAGCGCGACGACAAGGCGCACCAAAAAACTCTGGACCGCCTCCGTGAGCTTCAGCATTTGCTTTATGCCGACAAGCGCTACGCTCTGCTTATCGTTCTGCAAGCGCTCGACGCCGGCGGCAAGGACGGCACCATTCGGCATGTAATGTCGGGTGTCAACCCGCAAGGCTGCGACGTAACCTCCTTCAAGGCGCCTACCGGCGAAGAACTCTCGCACGATTTTCTGTGGCGCATTCACAAAGCCGTCCCGAGCCGGAGCATGATCGGGATCTTCAACCGCTCCCAATATGAAGATGTTCTGATCGTGCGCGTTCATAACTTGGTTCCAAAGGAGGTCTGGCAGAAGCGCTATCGGCAGATTAATGACTTCGAGCAAATGCTCTCTGAAAGCGGAGTCACTATTCTAAAGTTCTTCCTGCACATCAGTCGCGATGAACAACGCAAACGATTTGAGAACCGCATTCGGGATTCTTCCCGGAACTGGAAGCTCTCCCTGCCGGATTTCGAAGAACGCAAGCATTGGGACGAATACACGGAAGCGTACGAGGACGCCTTGCGCAAGTGCAGTACCGGCCGGGCGCCCTGGTACGTGATCCCCGCCAACAAGAAATGGTTCCGTAATCATGTGGTGGCCGAGCTGATCGTGCAGGCGCTCGATCGCATGAAATTAAAGTATCCGGCGCCTAGCGTGGATATCAGAAAAGTGGTGTTGGACTAAAGAGCACCGTCTCCAGATGGCGAACGGATGGGATTAAAGTATCCTCGCCCAACGGTCGATAGTTCAAAAGTAGTGCTCGATTGACCAACGCCCCAACATATCGCACCAAAGAGGAAATCCTTGTGGCCCTTGCCAAGGCCCTCAATTTCTCGCCGGCTTCTCTCGAGGACAACCGCAAAGGAAAATTGTCTGGCGATCAATTCTCCGGGCTCATCGGCCGTTTCGTCATTCCATTCTTTCTCACCCTCCTCTTCGCGGTCGCTCCGTTCCTGTGCTGGGGAGCAATTACTTCCTCGGCTCAACAGGTACCGTTTGGCGCGGGGTTCCAACTCTTTCTGAGCCAGTTGGCCCATTTAGGCGATCTCGCCGATTCCCAGGGTAAGTTGGCGGTGGCTTACCGGGTAGGGTCGCTGCTGATTTGCCTGGTCCTGGCGGCCTTGACCGCTGCCCGCGTCTCCTTCGGGCTGTATTTCGATCTGCTCGACGGAACTGTCCGCATGGTCGAAGGCCGTGTGATCGCCCGCGAAGACCAGACCATTCGGCCAAATGGGCGCGATCCGATCGAGAAATACTTCTTCGACATCAAGACCGACCGCTTTCCCGTTAACCTGGCCGCCTATCGGGCGATTGAGCAGGGTTCCATTTATCTGATCTATCTGCTCCCACGCAGCGGCCAATTGGTGGCCATCGAACCCAAATAACCCGTCGACCCTAAATAAACACGCTGACGCTGGTAGTGCCCGGCACGTGGGCCTGCAAGATTTCTTGATACGACCCCCTAACAGTTATCCTGTAATAAGCCATCATGGATTCGCGCGCCGTAGCGCTTCCCCTGCAGGAGCGGGTGGAGGCACAGGGTCACTTAATCGACTCTCACATCATGGAGCAGATCTTCGACACCGTCGTGGAATTCCACGGCCGCTTCGAAGTGGAGCAGTTTAGCATCGGGCGCACCAATAGCGAGGCGTCCTATCTGCGCTTAAAGATCGAAGCCGATGACCCGGATTCGATGCACAAGATGCTCTCGCAGTTGCTCGGCCTGGGCTGCTCCATGGTCGACTCCGGCGACGCCGAACTGGGAAACGTCGAGCGCGACCGTTGCGCCCCCGAAGATTTTTACTCCACCACGAATTACCGGACTTATGTTCGCCGCAACAACCAGTGGGTGGAAGTGCAGAATCAGCGCATGGACGCCATGATCGTGGTGGATGGCGACCAAGCCTGGTGCCGGCGCATGCGCGATCTTAAGGCCGGTGACCAGGTGGTAACGGGAATGCGCGGCATCCGCGTGGTTCCCGAATCCAAGGAACGCGATCGCCTGTCGTTCGCCTTCATGAGCAACGGCATCTCCTCCGAGCGCCAGGTTGAAACGGCCGTGAAGCAAACCGCCGCCTTGATCGAACATGCGCGCTCCTCCGGGCAGAAGGTTGTCGCTGTGGCCGGCCCGGTGGTAGTGCACACCGGCGGGGCCAGCGCGCTGTCGAAGCTGATTCGCGAAGGCTACGTGAACGCGCTGTTGAGTGGAAACGCACTGGGCGTGCATGATATCGAAGCAGCGCTCCTCGGAACCTCGCTGGGCATCCGGCAAAGCGACGGCCGCCAGGAAGAGCACGGGCATCGCAATCACATGCGCGCCATCAACGCTATCTATCATTGCGGCAGCATTCGCGGAGCGGTCGAGAGCGGCCGGCTGCGCAGCGGCATCATGTATGAGTGCATCCGGGGAAACGTTCCGTTCGTTCTGGCCGGCAGCTTGCGCGACGACGGCCCGCTGCCCGACACCATCACCGACATGAATCTGGCTCAGGACGCATATGCGGAGCAGTTGAAAGGCGCCGGCTTGGTGCTGTGCCTCGGATCCATGCTGCACTCCATCGCGGTAGGCAACATGCTGCCGAGTTGGGTGAAGATCGTGTGCGTCGACATCAATCCGGCGGTGGCCACCAAAGTGAGCGATCGCGGAACCGGCCAGGCGGTCGGCGTCGTAACCGATGTCGGATTGTTCCTGGACCTGCTGGCCCGCACTCTGATTAGCACCCCTGTCGAAAAATGAAACGTCTCTATACCGACCAGCATGCCTCCGCGGGCGTCGACGCTAAGCTGCCCGCGATCGAGACCTGGCCCAATCAGTATCCCGGCTACGAAATCGAAATCGTCATGCCCGAGTTCACTTCCGTCTGTCCCCGTACCGGCCTGCCGGATCACGGCAAGATTACATTGCGCTATGTGCCCGACAAGTTGTGCCTGGAATTGAAGTCGCTGAAGATGTACACACTGGCCTACCGCAACCTGGGCATCTTTCAGGAAAATGTCGTCAACCGCATTTTGCGGGATCTGGTGAACGCCTGCCGTCCGATCGCAGCCACGGTCACCGGTGAATTCACGCCGCGCGGTGGAGTTTACACCACCATTACGGCAAGCTGGAGCAAGAAAGCGGCCAGGAGCGGGAATGGACCAAAAAGGTGAAGAGCTGGCCGCGGTTCTCGCGGATATTCGGCAGCGGGTGCGCGCCCGGAATCCGAATGGCACGGTTTCGGGCGGCATTCCCATCCCCGATCTGACTCCTCTGCTGCACGCGCGCGACGCCGCCGAAGGCAAGGTGGCCAGCATCGGCTCGGTGAATCCGCGTCCGCCCGGGGCATTCAACTCAACCGTCCAGCGCGTGAAACGCTTGGTGGCGCGCGCCCTCGATTGGCATATCCGCGAACAGGTCGAATTCAATCGCGCCATGGTTGCCTGCGTGCAATCGACTATCCAGGCGCTGAACGACAACAATCAGGGAATGGTCGCACTCGCGGCGCGGATCGAGCAACTGCGCGAGGAGTCCAACCGGGCATTCCAGGAGCTTCGCGAGGAAGCTCAGCAGCTCAAGGATGTACGCGCGCACTGGTCCCAATGGCGAGTGGAGTGGGAGCACAAGCTGGCCGCGAACGAAATCCATTTTCTGAAAAGCATCGCCGAAATGCAGTCCGCCTTCCAGCATCGCGTCACGTTAATGGATGGCAACTACCGGGATCAGATCAAGGCCCACCACGCCAACTTCGAAGCAGCCATGGTGCGGCAGTCCGAAGAGATCCACAAACGATTTTGGGCCGACCTGGACCGCATTCGCACCGAGTACGAATCCGTCATTCATGCCGAGCTGCGATTGGCGCGGCAAAAGGCCTCGCTCGCGAAGGTTACCGGCCAAGCCGCCGCTAACTCACCGCCGCCGGAGTTCGCCGGCATCGACTGGCTGAAGTTCGCCGAAAAGTTCCGCGGCTCCGAAGACGCGGTTAAGCAGCGGCAGCAGATGTACGCGGATCGCTTCCGCGCGCACGCCCCCGTGCTCGACATCGGCTGCGGACGTGGCGAGATGCTGGAAGTTTTTCGCGCAGCGGGCATCGCGGCCTGGGGTATCGATCTGAATGACGACTCCATCGCGCTTTGCCGCAGCAAAGGCCTGGATGCGGAAAAAACCGACATGTTCACTTACCTGAACGGCCTCGCCGATTCGTCGCTGGGCGGCGTGGTTTGCTGCCAGGTGGTGGAACATCTGCCGCCCGAGCGGTTGCCTGAGATGATCCGCCTGCTGCGCGACAAGCTGCGGCCCGGGTCCCTGGTGGCCATCGAGACGCCCAATCCTGAATGCCTGGCAATCTTCGCCACGCACTTCTACATCGATCCGACGCACCGCCATCCGATTCCGGCCGCGCTCATGAGTTTCTATCTAGAAGAGGCCGGCTTCGGACGGATCGAGGTGGAGCGGTTGTACCCGGCCGTCGAAGCGATGCCGTCGCTAGCGGAGCTGCCCGAAGCTTTTCGCGAGGATTTCTTCGGAAGCCTGGACTATGCGGTTTTCGCGACTCGCCTGCCGTAGCGCACGCACTCGTGATGGTGCTGAAAAAGTAAGTGCGAGCAGGCTGAAGGTCGCCTGAATCAGTTTCCCTGGGATTCTTTTTTCTGTGGGCTGGAGTTTTGGGGGCCGACGGTGGGCC
>Ga0182024_10000525_pt1 | contig 99140 bp, 113 predicted proteins | sample P32metaG_FD_120480 | JGI IMG/M metagenome (GOLD analysis project Ga0182024, IMG submission 120480) | Permafrost microbial communities from Stordalen Mire, Sweden - P3-2 metaG (Illumina Assembly) | ecosystem: Environmental > Terrestrial > Soil > Wetlands > Permafrost | place: Sweden: Stordalen... | reverse complement strand
TAATACTGAAACGGCGGCAGGGACGTTAACACTTCGCAAGACTAACACAATTGCCTAACGCCTCACAATGTAGCTTAAATACATGATAACGATGTGATGTTGTGAAGAGCATGTCAGAAAAGCAGGTCTTCAGGACGAAGGTATCACAGGGTTATCAGGTTGCGGTGCCCGCCGAACTCCGGAAGAGATACGGGATAGGAGTCGGTGATGAGATAATGTGGATATTTGACGGCGCGCAGGTCAGAGCCGACTTTAGGAAGAAGCCGAGCCTTGAGGGCATCGTGTCCCTAGGTCGCAGCGGAGGAAGAGGGAACGCCGTTGAGACAAAGAAGCGGGCCCAGAGAGGAGAGCTTTGATCTTCCTCGACTCGTCCTTCATCATCGCCCTCGCTGACGAAGACGACCAGTTCCACGAAACCGCCGTTGGTGTCCTTCCCAAGTTGGATTCTCGCCGGGCGATCTCGGAGCTGGTCATCGCTGAAAGCGTCTCCGCCGTCGGTTCCAGATTGGGTGTAAAGGCGGGACGCGCAGTTTTCGATAACCTGCTCTACGACTCTTCTACCAAGACCTTCTTCGGCGGCAAGAGGTTGTACGAGCGAGCCATGCTGATATTCACCAAATATGGTGGGCGGCTCTCCTTCGCTGATTCTGTCTCGGTGAGGCTGATGTACGACCAGAAGATCACGGAGATAGCTTCCTTCGACAGCGACTTCGACGACGTCGAGAATGTTGCAAGAGTGACCTGACCGCTTTTCATGGAAGAACTTCTGTGCTGCCTCTCACACCGAGTATCCTGAAGTAGGGCACTGAGGGTCAAGGGATAGTTTTTCGCTTCCGTAGGAGATGTCGGAGTGTGTGGGGCTCATTGCGTTTCCGCCGGGAACCACCCGTATGTTCGAGATCTGGACGAGGTTGCTGTCGTACTGGCCGTGGTCCCGGGGAATCCGCTTCAAATCTTCGTTTGAAAATCTACGATTGAGCGGGCTGTAGCAATGGTTCCATCATGGTGGCAGAGTGTACCCCTGATACGTTCCCACCTCAATCGTGGTGACTGAGCCGGAGGCGAGGTTCAGGCCAAAAATCGTCGAGGAACCGAAACCGTACGCCCCGTAAAGCATCCCATCCTTTGTATCAAGCGAAACAAAGTTGAGAGGCATATCGGGCGGGAAGGTCTGAGAGACGATCGTGTTTGAACTCGCGTTGATTTCGAGCAGCCCAATGGTGGCGTTATGGGCGTTCGCGACCTCTGTGGCGTAGATGTCGCCGTTGGTCTGGTCGTACAGGAACGAGGGCAAATCGATGACGAGTCCACCGTTGACTCCTGGCACCGGAATGCTAGCAACGATGGAACTGGATGCGGTGCTGATGGCTATCAACTCGCCTCCATTAGAGCCGAAACCTGGAGCGTTGTACAGATAGATGTCCTTGTTGAAAGAGTCGTAGACTACGAACTTGAGCAGAAACACCCCCGTTGAGTTCGGAACGGAGATCTTAGGTCCTACTTGTTGAAACGTCGTAGCGTTCAGGGCCATTATGCTCTGGCCTCCGGCTGAGTTCACCTGTGAGATGTAGAGCAGGCCGTTGTCCGTATCATCAAGGAAGATCGTGCCGGAGGATAGGATTCTCCCCACGATTCTGTCGCTAGTGGCGTTTATCGCGAAGGTCGTCCCGTTATAGGCGGTGGCGAGAATCTCACCCGAGCTAGCATCGTAGACGCCTCCACCAGGTCCCTGGATTCCGCTGATGTTTGCGATGAGCTTGTTCGTGGAGTCATTGATCACATGGATTAGACTGGGCCCGAATGCGAATATCTTCCCGTTCCCCGGATCGTAGACCAGCGAGGCACCGGTAGTAGGCAATTTGGCCGCAATGAAGTTGCTCGAAGTATTTACTTCATAGACCACCGAAGAATTGTCGCCTCCAACGTACAGTTCATGGTTTCCCGGGTCATAGAGGTGGAAGTCCAGGTTCCCGATTATCTCAGGGAGCGAGATGGTGGCGACCAGCCTGTCCGTCGACCCGTTGACGACCGAAATAGAATCGATTCCGGAGTCTGCGACGTAGAGAAGACCGTTGCTGTTGTCGAAGAAGGTAGGCCCCGCATCAGCCTGCCCGCCGTCGGCCGTCCCACCCGTCACCTGCAGGAAGACGCTGGATATGGGAGAGAGCAGGGTGCCGTTGGAAGAAATGATATAGAGTTTGACGAGGTAGGTCCCATTGAGTGAGGAGGGAAAGAGCAGGTTCGAGGAGACCTGGGCATGAGGACCTGCGCCGATCTTGTTCGAGGCTGCGGCGGATCCAGCCGCCGAATAGGACCTTACGAGTGGGCAGCAGAGCACGCCGCCGGGGAGGCCTTCGGGATTTTCCGTCACTGCGGGATAGGCAATTCCGATGAGGTCGGTCGACACCGGCTCCGAAAGTTCGCTGTGGAAGGTCGCGTTTACGGCCACGGAGCTTCCGACCTTGCCCACGGTCGCCTGGGCGAACTGGAATGATTCGTTAGCGGGATGAGCGAAGGAACCAGCCGTCGTCGCCCCGCTAAGGACCGTGAAGTTCCGTTCGACGAGCTGCTGCCATGGGTCGAAGGCGACGACGGTATAGTTCCCGGGACCGAACTGACTGTACGTACCGTTGACCCAGGGTTGGCTGGCATCGGTGCTCATCCACTGTCCTCCTATGCTGAGGTCTTCCGTAATCGTCTGGGAAGCGTCGAACGGGTGGTAGGACTGGCCGGGACTAGAGAGGCAGCTGACGATAGGTATGGGAGAGTCGTTCAGCTGCACGGGAGCACCGGACCCGTTGTAGACCGCGAAGAAAGCAGGCTCGTAGCTAGACTCCGAAGGATAGCCGCAGGCGGGTTGCAAAGGAAGAACGTAATCGTATGCAGCGGCTGAGGACAGGTTAGGGCCGCGCGGCAGGGCAGGGAGCCCTGTGTAGTTGACATCTCTGGGGATGGTCAGGTCGTTGGTCAGGGAGACAGAGAGTGTTTCGTTCTGTCCTATAGTGATGTATGGGTCGGTCTCAAGGCCGAGGGTTATCCCTAGCTGACAGTCGGTCGCGAACGCGCTCGTGGCGTTCGAGCCCACCTCTGAGCAGGTCGTCGTCGAGATGGTGGTGACCGTAGTCGTGCTCACCTGGATCGAGGTGGTCGTTGTGCCTGAAACCGTCCTCGTCACCGTGGTCTCGAAGGACGAATAGGATAGTGCGGTCGCTGAGATTATTATTGCGGCTATTATGATTGCCATCGCTATGCGGGTGAAGCTACGAGGTGGCGCAGCACTCAAGAGGAACGAAAGTGAAAAGGTTCTACTTGCGATTAATAGTTTTGTCCGAACTCATGGGTTAGCGGACGAAGACCGGCGTTAGGGTTGCGCTAGTTCTTTTCTCAGCTGGACTATGCTGGAAAGCAGGACTATCTCCAAACTAAGAGTTTCAGGCCTTCTTTCGGAATCTCGTAGTATCGCCCTCTTCAAGCTCGGAATCATCCTGTCAAAGAGCTGGCCCAGCGCCTTGTCCTCTGCTGCCGATGAACTCATCTTCCGATCTTCAGGCCTGCGTCGATTACCTTGTCAAGCCACCTTGCGAAATCTTGGTCCGAAAGGGACAGCACGTTTTGAGCGGATTTTAGCGGGTCTTCAGCGCCTCTTGATTTTGCTCGGCTCATATGATGTTCAATCGGGTTTTCCTTGATAAGGGTTGCTGACGACGGAACTTTCGCAAGAGTCAAAATGGTCGATTAACTTTGGTGGTCAAGCACTAAACGAAGGTTCGTGCATTCGTTAATAGTTTTGTCCGAGAGGAAGTTCGGCCATATCTTGTTCCTGCCGAGGTTACGATATGATCTGAGCGACATCAATCCGACGAACGATGCCGCTGCGAGAGGAGGAAACAGCACGGCGGCAGGGTCATCTGGTGTTTTATGAGTCACAGGAAGCCAAAAAGGCTCAGCAGGAACACCACGAGCGAGGCAGAGCCGCCCATAAGGAGAAAGTAGTAGAGTACAAGGTATGCCTTCTGTCTCCTCGTCAGGGGACGGGGAGGCCAGACCTGCAGACCGTACTTCCACCAGGGATAAGCAATCGGAGGTATCAAGTTCGGCGCGTACGGGGTCGCTCCCATCGTACCTCCAGACGTGCTGTATAGCGGCATGGGTCCATGTTTGTGGCGATGGTCAGCACGGGCCAAATGGCGCTCCCAGTGCTGTTCGCTGATGAACTTGTGGCACTTGGGGCAGACGGGCACAACATTTCAAGAGGTGCAGAATAATTTAAGCGCGGTGACAATCAATCATCCTTACGTACAGTCTATCTACTTTCTCGACCCTGCGCGGTTGTGGACGACAGCGGCGCGCTTGGTTTCGAACCAATCTATCCGTTAACGATGGTACTGGTAGTGGAACAACCCATAGCTGTAACAAATGCGTACACTTGGACCTCGACATCGCTGCCATCGACAGTGACGTTGCCGGATTGAGGCGAGCCTAGGGGATCATTCGGGAGTATGGTGTAGCTGTACGTTCCATCCGGAAGAGAGAACGAAATCGTCGAATAGATGCTGTCGCCTGTGAGGCGGGTCCCATTGTATGAAATGGGGAGCGTCGCGTTTGATGGTTGGACAATCGTCTGGCCATCCAGCATCACGGCCCACGGGAGGAGCCAGGATCCGTAGAAACAGTTCGACTCTTGCAGGAACTCCACCTGATACAGTTGAGACGCTCCGGTCTGAGTCACAGTCGTGATGACTGTCGATGTGCTGATCGTTTCAGTACCTGCGACTACAGTCTTGGTTACAGTCGCCTGGAAGGATGAATAGGACAGGACCGCCGCTGAGATTACTATCGCTGCGACAACTATTGCCACAGCGAGGCGAGTGAAATTTCTGACCGGCCGGCCGCTCATGTTGGCCTAGCCTTCGGAATGCTCATACGTCGTCTCCTCATCAGTAGTCTTCTCCGAAAGTGCATGCTGTCACCGTATATCGCTCCGAAGGTAGGTCCTGTGAGTCGTAGGTCGTGGTCCTTATCACGTACCAACCGGTGGTATTGACGTAGGTCGTGGTCGAATAGGTCGTATTGCCGTAAGTCCCCGTCTCGTTGACGCCAGCGGAGGTCGTGTCGGGGACGAAGACGCCGACCGCCGTGCAGCTTCCCGTCAGCTCGACGTTCCCAAGGATGGAGACTGTAGTGGTCCTGTTGACGACGCTCGTGGTGGTCACCAGAGAGGTGCTCGTGGTCGTAAACTCTTCAGTGTGAGTGGTCGTCACTGTATTGTTCGTCTGGTACGAGACGGCCACCAACACGCCGACGACCAGCGCTATCGCTAGTAGAGCGACGGCGACCGTTTGGATCTTTGCGCTCATCCTAGCCCAGCCTTCGGAATGTTCACAGTGAGTTTTGCGATTAATAGTTTTGTCCGAACTCATCGGAACGGGTTAGTTTCACCCACGTCGCGATAACCATGCACAATCGAGCTGAAAAAATGTGTGTCGCGTCGACGAGTAGCTAGAGGGGTCGGATTGACATTGACCGTCTTCCGTAAGCCACTCTCTTGAGATTGATTAACTTGTCATCGAGGGTGACAAGTTCAGTTATGCCGGCGGCCAGAAAGTTCGCTAGAATGAGCGCGTCCCTCCCTCCGAGCCCGTGTCGAGTGGCGATGTGCAGGCCGATCCTGGTGGTCGTTAGCGTCTGGTTGATGAATAAATTATGCGCGTCGGTAGAAGCATCGATAAGAACTGTCGAAGCCTCCTGGGGCGTCCACTTCATCTTGAAGACGAGAGTATGATACGCTTCGTGGATTATCGTCGGATTCAGCGCCACCGCCTCATGCGACAGTCTTTCGGTCCGCTTATGTGACGGATGGTCTTTGTCCAGATAGGCGACGAGGACGTTGGTATCTATTCCCAGATGCTCTTGATCTCTTCGGGGGTGGGCCATTGTGGTCTTGCCGTCCTCTTGGTCTTAGGCTTTATTCCGTTCAACTCTTTCCACGAAAAATGCTTCCTCCGCGCGGGCGTCATGATTATGACTCCTTCGGACTTCTCCATGTCCACGACCGTACCCTCATCGAGCCCTAATTCTCGCCTCAGCTCCTGAGGTATCAGCACTCTTCCGCGCTCGTCAACCACGGTCTCCATTTTCCCATTGATATAATGGGAATCTGCACTTAAGGATACCTATGGTGTGTTTCTCGGTCCGTAGAGAGGTTCATTGCGCCTCGGCCGGGAGTATAGAATATCACCCGCGAGTTGGATCATAGCTCGCGGCGCATTTGTTGTACGGAGTGAGATCGACGAATCTGATTAGATTCTTAAGGCTCAAATCCCAACTCACCGAGAGCGTCGGATGAAGGCAGCAATCGTATATGGAGCCGGCAAAGATCCTGTTTGCGGCGACTTCGAGGACCCTGATTCTTCCGAGAAAGAAGGAGACGTTATCGTCAGCGTAAGTGCCGCCGCTTTGAGCCACGTGGCAAGATCGAGAGCTTCTGGCAGTCACTATAGCGCTTCAAAGGACTTCCCTGCCGTAGCCGGAATCGATGGAGCCGGGCGATTGTGAGATGGACAACGGGTGTACTTTTTCCTGACAGAGCATCCCTTCGGAAGCATGGCGGAAAAATCCCTAGTCGTGAGAAGCCAGCGTCTCAAGCTTCCCGATTACCTGGACGACGTGACGGCCGCAGCAATAGGAATCCCCGGGATGTCGTCTTGGGCAGCATTGAGAGAACGGGCCCGACTGGTCGAGGGAGAAACCGTTCTGGTAAATGGAGCTACGGGAACGGCGGGTAAACTGGCAATACAGATTGCGAAACATCTCGGAGCCAAGAAAGTCATAGGAACCGGACGAGATCCAGCGGCCCTGAAGCAAATCGTCACGCTGGGCGCAGATGAGATGGTCTCTCTCCTTCAGTCTCCCGAAGAGCTGGAAACGGCGTTCAGGAAAGAGTTCGGCGACGGCGTGAATGTCGTTCTCGACTATCTCTGGGGAGTCAGCGGGGAACGTCTAATCTTGGGCAGCAGCCAAAGAGGGCCAGAGGGTGTCCCTATCAGGTTTATCGCAATAGGCTCTATGGGTGGGTCCGATATCACTCTGCCAAACGCCGCCCTTCGTTCTTCCGCTTTGGAGCTCATGGAGCCGTATCGGTTCAATCCCGACGGGTCGCCTGACCCATATATTGAGCGAGCTGATGCAAGCAGTGATTCCGGCCGGCCTGAAAGTCGAGACTGAAAGCATTCCGTTAGCAGATGTGCAGAGGGCTTGGAACAAGGTCAGCGATAAGCGAAGAATAGCAATTACAATTCCGTAAGATTACCTCTCTGTCCCGAGCCCTCGTCTCTCTGTTGACTATCTCTAGCTAATCTGCCAACACAGAAATGCTCGCCGTGGCATTTGTGCCGTCTGTGAATGTGACTACGAATGTAATTGAGTATGTATCTCCTAGCGCTATAGAACCGCAGGGCATACCTTGGTAGAAGTAGGCGAAGTAGTTCAGCGTAGTTGACGTATTGAACGCGCGCGTTCCGCAGTCGATGCTGTTTGTGTAGAGCGTGTAGCCAGACCAAGTAACTCCGGGGGCCGCGTCCACATAGATTTGTCCAGAGAGATACGGTGTCGGCTGTACGACGCCGCCCGTTGCGATGGAGAAGCCGGCGAGAGAGATATTATTTACCGTGATGGTAGACGTGGCCGTCGCCATCGATGTGGGGCAGGCCGACTGACCTACGATCGTGGTGATGTTCTCTCTGCCTGAAGGGATGTAGAGACTTGCGCACACCACGGAGACTGGTTTGAGATTTGCAGTGAGATTGTAACTCTGATCCGAATACTCGACGGCTATCGAGTAGCTCCCGTCATTCTGACCACTCAGGGAGTACCATTCTGTATTGTTCGTGGTGAAGGTTAGCCTCGTCTGGCTCGTTGCCAGGACCGAACCGTCGCAGGCGAAGGTCAGGGATTGGCTGGTGGCCGTGACCTGAGCGCCCACAACAGGTGTCTGGTTGGAGTCGGAGGCTACTCTTACAAAGATAGGTCCATTATTGATGAGACCGGGTTCGATGCACGTAGATTGCGTTGTAACGCTAGATGTCGAAGTAAGAGTAGTCGTGATGGTCGTTGTGCTAGTTTTGGCTATCGTCCGCGTAGTTCCGAGGTAGGACGACGCGATGATTGCAGCTCCGATGACCAAGGCCGCGACTACTATCGCCACGGCAATGCGGCCATAGCTACGTCGAGGCTGATCAATCAAACGAAGTTGATTTTCCTTCCATCTGAATTATAGTTTTGTCCGAACTCGGACCTAAAGGAAATCGAGAAGTCGGTGGGCCACTAAGCTTCGATTAGAATGCCTATGTTTCATCGGTTCGATCTTATTCATAATGAATGGGCCGAGCATTTAGCGGACTAGCTCAGAAGCTTTAATCGCCCACTGGAGATTGAGAGGCTTTATCTTCTGCTAGTCGTTGATGCTCTTCGCGAGGTTCGCCGAACACTTCTTCAGGGTCGCTACCGCGGCGCTCTCCTCTTCTTCGGTGACTCCCCGCATCATTTCCTTGCGCATGGCCGCCCCTATGTCCGGGACAGTCTTCCATCGCGCAGAGCCCTTGAGAGTGAGTTTCAGGTAGTTAGCGCGACGGTCTTTCTCACTGGAGGTCCTGTCCAGCCATCCCTTCCTGACGAGACCATCTACGACTATGGCCATGCTTCCAGATTCTATGCCGAGGTCCTCCTGAAGCGCCTTCTGGGAGATCCGCCCCGCTCCGTTGACCTGATAGAGGACGGACCAGGAGCTCCAAGTCAGACCGAATGGTTTGAGGAGCCTGTTAATCTTGACGGTCACGTCATGGTTTATCACTTTCACCCAGTGGCCAAGATACCTGGCCTGAGGACTGATTTCCATGCAAGGCCGGTTGGTTTCTCGCCTCTATATCTAATTACTTTACTCGAATTTACTTTATACGAAGCATTTTATAGCCGTGCTAACTATCTCCCGGTCTAGAAAATGAACGTCCTGGTAACGGGAGCAACTGGAAAAGTAGGCAGCAGATTAGTTCCGTCTCTGCTCAGAGGCGGTCATTCCGTACGAATACTTGTGCGAAGAACCGACGACGAAACCGTAAGGAAGCTCAAAGCCAAAGGGGCAGAGACTTTCATCGGCGATATCATGCAGCCTGAGAGCTTGCGAGAAGCCCTTGACGGAGTCGATGCGATCGTGCACCTGGCGGCTTTCTTTCGCAGTCAAGATACAGAGAAGATCAAGAGTGTCAATGAGACCGGCACGAAAAATATAGCCGAAGCGGCTTCGCAAATTAACACGGGGATTCGTTTTGTTTTTTCAAGCACAAGTAATGTTTACAACAATGAGGCAGCGCCTGGCCTGGAAAGTGACCTCGTTAGTCCAGCGGCTGCCTATCCCTCGAGCAAGGTGGCTTCGGAAAAACTCTTGCTTGGAATGCACGCGGCGAAACAACTTGACGTTTGCATCCTGCGCTTCGTTTTCGTATACGGCGCCGGGGACCCGCATCTACAAGAATCGATCCCGTTTTTTGAGCGGATGAACCTGCATCTGGCATACAGGTTGCATATGGTGCATCATTTGGATATAGCACAAGCCGTGAAGCTGGCAATGGGCGTTTCTACCATGGGCGGTGAGATATACAACGTCGCCGATGACTCGCCGATCACTCTACAAGAGGTCATCCGCCTGACGGGTCAAACCGCCAAGCTGGCAGATCCGGCGACTCCTTTGACAAACGCGTGGAGCGGCCTCGTCAGCGCTGAAAAAATTCGAAGTCTCGGATTTCGTCCGTTGGTTCCTTCTTATTACGCAGCGAGCGACCTGAATATACTATAGTCGTCAAAATATCTCTTGCGCGATAGGGTTGCCATGCACGCGTTGTTCGGAGGAGGTCGTCAGCATCCTAGCAGAAGGTGAGAGAGTGGCATGTGAAGTCGTGGAAACCGCCGCGTTCATCGGTCCCATGGATTTGCCGACGGGAGCGATAGCACCCACGAACCGCTCGTATAGGATTCCCGTCGCTTCTTTCTTCCGCGTCAATGCCCAAGGATCCATCCTTGGTTTTGTATCAATCTTATGACCGAGTCGAACGAATATGCCTCGATTTTCCCATCACCAAGAGCGATAGAACTAGCTAGGTCGTTCTCCCGAACCTTTTCGAGCCATGCGCATTCAAATCTCACCGGCCCACTCATTTCAGCGGCTTCAATCACCCGAAGATGCAACATTACCCAGCGCAGAGACTCAAGTTTTAGTAGGACTGCGGCATATTCGATTTCATGAGCTGGATGGCCAGCAGAGCGATTAGGTTCATCGGAATTTCCATGGTAGGGGTCGTCCTAGCGGATATCGCGCTTCCCAATCTCGTCTGGCAGGGATTTTCCGCAGGTTTGTGGCCCGTGGTTACCTTTCTTCTGTTCCTCGGTACTTTCGCCATTCTCCTCCCGCGGCTTGACTATTTGGGCGTCATTCCAATATTGGCGTTCGCATCTGCCTTGTTCACAATTCCCCTCGGTACGACTCTATTCGACTCGCTCAGCTATGCGTCGTCACCCTATTTCCAGCTTCTGATGTTCACATTCCTGTTCGTCGGGGCATACTTTGCGATGTCGGCCGCAAATTCGCCAAGATTAAGAAGATCAGCAGCCGCTATTGTTTCATCCCTATCCGTTGCCGCCTTCCTCTTCATATTCTTCGGCTGGAACGGATTCCCAATCCTCTACGCACAATATACAATGTTCGCGGCGCTGTTCTTGGGATCGCTCGCGCTAATGCTCTTGCTCAGTTCGAGGCCGAGGTGGAGCAGGATAGCTGGAATCGTGATGATTGCCGGATTTCTCTTCTTCCTCTTCGTCCCAGTGTACGCCACCCCTTATGGAACGTTCGAGAGCTGTGGCCCTACCGGGTGTGGCAGTCATACGCAGTACACCTCCCTATCGTACGCCTACATCGGAATGGGTGGAGTCTACCAGACACCCTACACCTACTGGGTCGGACCAGCATTAAGCGCCTAGCTTTCGTTGAAGAAAAAAGTTAGTCCCGGGTCAATAGTTTATCCGAGAGGAAGTTCCATCAAGTCTTGTTCCAGCCGGGGATTACCATATGATCTTAGCAGCATTAATCCCTACTTTCTCGACCCTGCGCGGTTGTGGGTGAGTTATGCATAGCTGATTGGTAGCCTAGCCGTTGAACGAGCAAGCGGTGACGGTCCAACCTGCTGAAGGGCTATAGTCTCCCGTCGAGGTGCTGACAAAGGTGAATGTGGCTGTGTCGTTCGCGTAGATCGCCGTTGTGTATGTCGACGAACCAACGACCGTAGAAGGAGCGAAGGCCCAAGATACACTGCTGAGGCTGTAACTTGTGCTGGCGCCCGAAGTTATCGTGACATTGGAGAAGACATCTATTGTCGAGTCGGGGCGGAAGTAACTCACAGCCGTGCAGTTTCCCACGAGCTTTGTCCCGCCGTAGACCGAAATGGTCGTAGTGTGGTTGAGGGTGCTCGTGACTGTGATTACCGTGGAGAGGGTGGTCGTGAACATCGAGGTCTTCGTGACGGATGGGGTCTCGGCTTCGTTCCGCGCTGCCACGGCTAATACGTCGATGACGAGCGCCGCTGCGAGCAGGACAACGGCGGCACGGCGCGACCTCAATCGTTCTTCGCGATTTAGGACCTGATTCACGATTAATAGTTTTGTCCGAACTCAAATCGGATGTTTGTCCATCAGACCGCCCCGGCTCGACGGACGATTACTGATTATGTACCTAACTCGGGGAACCGGGAGATATGTACGTCACATTCATCCCGCTAACGCTGGTCGATTGCCAGAGGAACTCGGGGATGGGACAGGATGTTGACAAAATTGAAGGGAAGTCGGATGAATTCACCTGCGAAGCGGCATAGCCGACGGCCATGGGCAGCCAATCGCAATCGCCAATCGTCACCGCGGGGTAATAGAAGCCCGTAGAGTTGCCCAAGGACGTAATCGTATAGACCACAGTGACGTAATCGGTGCTTCCCGACGGCTGAATCGAACTCGGATACTCGCCGATTTTGAAGGAGAATGAAGGAGGGTATGAAGGGGTCATTGAGCAGCTGGTCGTGGTGCTGGTTGCTCCGCACTGATCCACGACAATTGGGAAGCTGAAGGAATAGTTGCCCTTGTAGGAAGAATCTGTCAGATACTGGCTTGAGTTTCCCTGCCAGACCGATTGATAGGTCACGCAGACGGTCGCGGTCGACCCAGGTTGCATGAAGAACACCGGCAAGGTAGAACTGTTGCTAGTATACAGGGAGCTGCTGTTCCACGTGGACTCGCTGCAGAGCTGCGTCGGAACAGAGGTGACTGTGACTACAATCGTGGATGTATGGGTCATGGTGGTCGTGGTTCGAAAGTAGGATGATGCGGCTAACCCAGCTCCCACCACTAGGGCGGCTACGACTATTGCTATCGCTAGACGGGTGAAGTTTCGGGTTGGCTGATCATTCATCCGTTCTCACCTCAGGAATGTGTGGGCTTCTTTCGATTAATAGTTTTGTCCGAGCATGTTTCTTGAGCGGAAGGAGAGTGGTGATAGGCGGCGTGAAGTCAGGATTAACCGGTTCCTATTGTGCACTCACGGTTCGTTATTAGTCAGTTCGAGATTGATTCCGTCACAGGGTACAGGAAGTCACGGGTCCATCAAGTATCACGGTTACATCTGAGCCAAAGACACTGACGACGCCTGAAGAAGGCTGGAAGTAGACGGCTGGGCCGACTGAATATGGGTACGTCCCCTCCGGTACTGAGAACGTAATTGTGTCGTTGGGGTTCAGGGAAGAAGCCGTTCCCTGGACGGGCAAGATCGCATTCGAGGGTTCAGCTATGGTACCCTGGCTTCCAAGCGTCACTGACCAGGGCCCAACGAAAAAAGTGGGAGAGCAGGAACCCATCTGTCTGAAGATCACCTCATAGAGCCGAGGGTTTGCTGAAATTGTCGAAGAGCCCCCTGGATTCGGGGACAGGGTAGTAGTGGTCTGAGATGTCGATGAGGCGGCAAAGATTGCGGCGGCAATCACGACTGCGGCGATGACGATGGCGATAGCGATGCGGTTAAAGCTCCGAGCTGGCGCGGCGGTCATTCGGACTGAACCTCAATTGTTAAGGCTCGCATTGTGATTAATAGTTTTGTCCGGGTGATGTCGGCGAAGCAAAAGCGGAGCCGGTAATAGGCGGCGTAAGGTGAGTTTTGCGATTCTGTGTGATTAAGAGTGGCGATATCTATCAAGGCTGGTAAGTGCAGACCGTGACTGTCCACCCTTCCGAAGGGAGGTCGTTGAGGTCCATGGAGGTACTGGTTATCGCGTAGGTCGTACTGTGGTTGGCGTAAGTGAAAGTGGAGTATGTGGTGCTGCCTAGAGTGTCCGTGTTACTCACATAGGTATAGTTCACACTATACGAAGTGACGTTGCTAGACGTAGTCGTGAAAGTTGAGGAAGAAATCGTAACGGTGTCGGGAATGATATAACTGGCAGCCGTGCAGTTTCCCGCCAACCTCATGTTCCCGATTACGGAGATGACTGCTATCACCCCTATCACAAGCAATATGGTCGAGAGTGCTAATGCGACTCGCAATTGCTTCATTCCTGATTAGGAAGCTGCCTTTTACGATTAATAGTTTTGTCAGCTTGGGTTCGAGCCTGCGTTTCTTACGCCGGACAACTCGTCGCTTGGACCGGTGCTGACGTCAAGGCCGCCGTGCCACTGACAGGGTCGTAGTAAGCGTAGACATGAGCGGAGGGCACGCCGTCGCTCGTGAGTATGAATGACGCCACGACCTGACCGACGCTCGCGTTGTTGGATGGTTCGATCTCGGTCCACTCCGACGCCACCCAGCCGTGCCCGACCGTCAGGTAAGCGAAAGCGGATGAGTTGACGATCTGTGCGTAGGCTTGGTCGAGATTGATGTGGTCGAAGGTTGAGCTTCCGTTCAAGCCGAGGTACACCCCCGTAGTGACGTTGCCCGTCGCGCTCTCGTTGCATGGGTTGAGCCATGAGGCCGGGAAGGAGCTCACCGGTCCCGTCCTCTCCTGATTGCCCGTCGTCCCGGTCACATGGAAGTACATCACTTTGGCGTTCCCCAGCGGGTCGCCGGCGATCACCGTGTAGACACCAGGCACGTACGGATGAAGGACCCCTTCGGTGGCACCGCCTCCAAGGGCGGCCGTGCTCCCCGAAGTGTAGTAGCCAGGGAGATCGAAGTAGGTGGTGACGTTCTGGAGGGGCCCGAAGGTGAACGAGTTCGAGTTGGAGAGAAGGCCGCAGACGAAGTAGTCGCCCCCAGTGTCGAACGGGAGAGGTGTAGCGGAAGAGACATTGCTCAGGTCGTAGGCGCCTTGGTACACCGCGATCCCGCCCGGGTAGAGGCCTCCACATGGGCTCACGGAGAGGTTCAGGGCGCTCAGGTCGTTGGACAACGGGACTGAATTCTTGAAATCGAGAGTGTTCCAGTCTTCGAGGTTCACCCTCACCGTCTGACCTTGCGTCACGGTCTTCACGTCGAGCGAGGCCCCGAAGCGCACGGCGCCCTGTTCATGAAATGTGAGATTCGACACAAACAGCAGAGTCGACGCCGCCGCTATCATGACGATGACCGCGAGCGCGATCAGTACCTTGCGCTTCACAACTTTGGAGGATGTGATTTCTGCTAAATAGTTTTGTCCGACTGGTAGATGAGCGCACCGTCTTATGAGACCTGAGACTATGTGGTCGTACTATCTACATTCGCTGACGTCGTGCTTCCCGGACCTTCCGATGTCGCAGTAGTGATCGACACGACACTGACTGTAAGACTGTTGTTGATTGTTGCCACGACTACGGCCGACGCTGTTGAGTTACTGCCGTCCTGAAAGACGCTGACGAGGGTTATCTGGTATGATTTTCCTGCGAATATGAGTGGACTGTTGTCTGTCCCGTTGCTTAGCTGCACGTCGAACTCTGCTGCGCGGGCTGTTTCTGTGTTTGTGTTGCTGTTGATCACGAGAGAGCACGAGGTTTGATTTCCGGTTTCGTTGCACTCCGTCGTGGTGAAGGCGGGAGAGGTCACGTTCCAGCATGCGCTCCCCTCCGATGAGCCGTTTACGTATACGTCAAGACAGCTCAATGGTGTATTTGAATCGACAGAGGCTGTCCCAGAGACCTGGATGTTTGATTCTGCGCAGATCGCGGGAGGAGCCTGGCATGATGATGGCTGGTTCTGTGGCACCCAGAGATTGATGCCGTCGATGACGAGTGTCGTTGATGTGCCGCTGTTCTCTGTCGAGCTGGGATTAGGCGTGAGCAAGAGAATGCCGATTGCGGCGACCATGACCACTATGATGACAGCGAGGGCTACGGTTGCGGTTCCGAGGCCCGCTCTTCGGGATTCCATGTCAGGTCTGCATTTGCTAAGCTATCCTTGATTAATAGTTTTGACCGAATGGGTTCACTTCGCCTCGGCTGAAGACCTCTGTATTTGACGCCGCCCGATCAAGGCGCTATCGAGAGGGACATAGTGCAGGGCACGATAGTGGTGACTGGCTGATGGGTCATAGGCGGAGCGTCAAGGCACTTCTTCAGTACTGCGCCGTAAGCGAAAACTCCTGAAAAAAAGAGCCGCCATTCTGGAAGGTCCCTTTGATGCCCATCGCATAATTCGCCCCACCTGTGGCGTTCGAGATCTCCAGCGAACCTGTGGCTGTAGCGCCAATCGGCAGCGGATTCGTCGGACTGACAGGTGTGCCCTGGTAGGTCAACTTGAGGCTGCTCACGTTAGGAATCGTCATCTGGCTGGTGGTCGGTATTTCATTCGTAAAGTCTACCGCCGTTATGGAGGCGCCCTGCGAACTTTCGTCACGGACCTGCACCGACAATGTACCGTTGCCAGAGCCGGTCGGCACGACGATGGACCCACTGACAAGCATGGGAGGGCCATTGGTGCCCGAGCAAAGGCAACCGACGTATGAGGTCTCATCGGCATAGTAGAAGATGCCGGGGACAGACAGCGCGACAATCAGGAACAGGGCGGCTATCGCTCTGGCGTGGACTCGCTGGAGATGGATTCGTGCTAGGCCGAAGGAGGTCATTGCGAGGATGGCCGTCCCGAGAACCATCAAAAGCACCAGAGGGTCGAATATGTTGTGGTCGAAATCCGGAGGGTTGAGCGCGTATGTCCAGGTCACCGCAGACAGGCAGCTCAGGAGGAGTGCGACCCCAACGGCGGTGAGGAGTTTCATGCCCGTTCTCCTCTATGCCTGCGGCGTGGTGCTCGGGATTTGTTCTCGATACGAACCATCGAGGATGTCGCGCTGACGTCCACGTAATAAGACAGCGGGCTCCTCGAAAACGCCGCTTCCAACACGTCGGACAAGCTGAAACGGCAGCTGCACTAGATTTCTATCCTAGATAGACGTTGTAGTATTGCCAATTACCCCAATCACCAGGGATAATCCCACCGTAGCCGAGGAACCTGTAGGTAGCCGACCCATAGATCTGCTCTGCAATGTAAGGTGCACAATGAGTGCAGAGCGGATTGTAGGATGGCGGCGGTATGGTTGTGAGAACAACGGGGACGAAGAACGCGAATAAACCAATCGCCACTACAATGATACCGATTGTTGCCATCTTCCGGCTCGTTCGCATCTACATTGACAGATACTCTCGATTATTTTAATCGTGTCACTTGAACATCATGGTCGGGCTTCAGTCGTCCTTCCATCCGTCGAGCTCAGGAGATGCTAGGCCATAATAGTCTTCTTCGTTGTGTCTCCGCTAGATATCCATACCCCCCGTTTGCTTGTGAGGCGAGGCTCTTTCCTTGGCCTACGGGAATCCCCGTGATGAGATAGGGGGCGAAAGTCGCAATTGATTTTTGGACGAGTAAAGAGACCGGACCTCCTGGTGAGAGCTTCCGTTTGGCCGACTCGAGAATCTCAAGGAGTTGAGAGAGTTCGACCTTGAAATCCGCTTCCGGAGATGCCAACACGTCTTCGGCAAAATAGTGCGTTGCATATCCAGCTTTGAATGCCGTCAGGATGTCACTGTCCAAAGCGAAGCTAATCTTGCCGTTGAATTCGGCGCTGAACTTTGACTTGGAGAGAGCGTCCATCTCCGGCAGAGAGTTCAGAATGGTGACATCCCCTGGAGTGAGAGTGATGTTGAGGTTTCCACAGATGGCAATGAATAGATATGGTGTGAATCCACGTTCGACCATCTTTTCGGGGGCCATAGTCAGTAGGGCCAGAAACGCTCCTCCGTAGTACGCGGCTGTCTCCTTCTCCCGTCTCCACCCAAGCATCTGATTCATGTCCATCTGGATTTGCTCTAGTATGCCCGTCAACTGAGTTCTTAGTTCGTCGAGCTTCTGGTTGACGGTGTCTTCACGGCTGACAAGGATTTCCTTGACGCTCTGAAGCGTGCTCTCCTTGGCCGTGATGATCTTGACTTCCGAGACCTCGGTGAGGACGCTATCTAGCCGAGAGACTATCTTCTCGTAGTGCTCCTCCCCCTGGTCCCCCAAATAGTGCATGTAATCGAGCACCGCTTTCACCTTCTGTTCGGGGTCACCTTTCTCCGAACTGTAGATCTTGTCGGCTATCCCATCGAATGGAGATGGAAGTGCTGGGATGACAATGTCGCTGATGACCGAGTCAAGAGAACGGTGGTCGTTCTTGAACTCGGCTAACCTCGCCGAGGAGGCTCGCTCAAATTCGCTGACCACCTCATTGAAGCTTTTCCAAGAGGGAAAAGGCAATTGCCTTCAATCACTTTTCGATATGGGTGGATTAATAGTTTTGTCCGAACTTGATCGGAGAGCGTTCATATGTCTCCATGGGCGGAGCAAGACATTTACCCACGGAGCCGGCTCGCGAATTCGACGGTCGCTCCGGTAAGGACTGAGTAAGAAAGAGTAGGGATTTGTGGTTTGTGAAGCATGGGGCCTTTCCGATGAACATGTCCCAGCCTGAGTTCGCGCATTTCGTGTTGAACGAGAGTGAAGGCGCGCGGCGATGGCACAGTAATCGTCTGATTAAGTTGTAGGGACGGCCTATGTTGACCATAAAGTTGCGGGCGCCTCATTGCTGGGTAGTGGTCGTCGCTGAGGAGAGAGTGAAATTCGTTTCCAAAACCTCGGGAGAACCCTCAAAATCGCTAACCGTTAGACGATAAGCTCCCGGTTCAATCGGATTTCCCTGTGGGTCTGGACTCGCCGTGTCCCAGTAGGCCGTGCATGTGTCTCCGGTCGGGGGAGGCGCTCCCGGTGGCGGGGTGGCGACGCACGAACCCGAGAACATCACGTTTCCACTCGAGTTTATGATGCTCAGGTGGACTTGAGGCGAGTCATTCAGTGATGCTGTCATGCACATGCTATCCCCTACCTCAGCGTTAGAGGAGACGTAGAGGCTTCCGTTAGAGTTTGAATCCTCCAGGGTGACATTACTTCCGCACGAGGAGGATTGAGGTGTATCGGTCGAAGAGGAAGACACGCTTGAGCTTGGGGGGCTGGTCAAGGTACCTGTCGAAATTGAGGTCGTCCCGGGATTCATGGTCCCGCTTGGGTTGGGTCGCGGAACACTCGCGTAAGCCCAATAGCCTCCAGCGACGGCTATGATCACCAAGACGGCAACTGCGGCCAGCGCTGTCGCTCCGATTGCCCTTCGACGGGGTTGCATGCCAAATCGCTATTTTGGAAGGCGATTCACGATTAATAGTTTTGTCCGAACTCGGATTTAGTAATAGCACTGCGTAGTGGTCTCATTGTTATCAGTCCCGATTGTCGTACATGATCCAGAGGGTGTAGCGCCATCATCTGTGATCTGCGTGCCGAGCAGATGTCCGGACGGGAGTCCGATTGTGTAGACGACGGTCTGAGCCAGGTACTCTGTGCCCGAGCTAAGAGTCAGATTGTAGGGATGACCTGAGTATTGTATCGTCAGGTTTAGCGTCCCATATGTGCACTCGCACCCTCCGAGAGCGTTGAGGCCTATCGTGATGAGGAGTGTACCGTTAGGCGGGGAGGTCGCATTTTGAATGGGAAATAGTAGGTCACCCTGGCAGTTCGGCTGGAAAGACCCACCTATTGTCACGCCGCTGATTGGCGCATCCGAGGAGTCGTTGACGAACTTCACATACACAATCTGGACCGGTCCCGTTTGCACGCAGTAAGCGGTAGTTATGGTGGTCGCCTGCTGCGAGAAATATCCTGTTTGGTTGCAATGCTGGGTCATGTTCAGATTCCCGGAGGGCACGTTCAGGGTGACACATGTCAGCGTCCCGGCGTTAATCGACGCGTTGACGGGGTAGCTTTGAAAGCCGTAACCTACGCTGAGGTAGTACCAGTTGTACGGACCGCTCAGGGAAAGGAACCCGCTGGCGTTTGTCTCTTGCGTTCCCAAGCTCTCAGTGTGTGCCGGGTTTGTAGAGCATGCGGGGTACAGTGCCTCGACCTGGACGGGGAGGGAGCCGGCTGGCTCGTTGTTCGAACTGTCAAGCACCTTCATCAGAAGACAGCCTTCGCCGGTGATTTCGCAGGGGGTGCTGCTGGTCAAGCTGCTAGTCCCGCCAGAGGGCGTAGCCGTCTGCATGCTGAGTACGACAATCGCCGCCACGGCTATTAGCATCAGCGCAACAACGGATATTGCAATGATCGGCCACCCGATGGCCGCTCTCTTGTGCTGCAAACCTGGCCCTTCCTGCTGTGGAAATGGCCGACTTTACGATTAATAGTTTTGTCCGAGTCATTAAATTCAGCTTGTGTCTCGATGGCACCTTACGTGACGTAGCTATGATGGAATTGGACACGTGGGTGCCGTATCCAAGTTCGGAGTGACGCAATAGAGCGTGGAATTGGTGAACCAGGCGGTGTAAGTTACGGTTGATTGATTCCCAGTTACGGTAGTGATATTCAAACCTCCTGTCGAGTTGGTATGAGTTTCGGTAATCGTTCCACCGCTGACAACGGTGTCGTTGTGGACGTAATAGTAGTCGTCATTGTAGTTGATGAGTTCAACGTTGAGTGAAGCGTTCATTTCTGATGGTGGACAGCTTGCAGCAATTGCTTCGCACAGTCCAATGAATGCGGGTTCTCCATGGACGGTTACGCTAGTGCTCACCACTCGCAGGCCGTTCACCGAGGGTCGTGCGTTGTTTGATTGCGATGATGTCAAGAAAGCATAACCGGTTATTCCCACTGCGCTCGCTGCAATAACGAATAATACAATGGCGACTGCTGTGATCGCTTGACGTCGTGGCGGCATTGTTTACCAGAAGTTAGGCTATGTGTCGATTAATAGTTATGTCCGAACTCGACAAAGCTATCGGAGGGTCGGAGCTGGGCGAGATTTTATCATGACGGATGCGAGGACGAGAGCCGTACCAAGCTCGATTGGGGATGCGCTCATTTGGGGCGAAGGACGGACGACGCCGAAATGGAGCAGGGCTACCTGACCCCATTCATCGCCCGCGATGACGGTATAGTTACCGTTGGGAAAGAGTGTGAACGCAGGCGAACTCGATGACGCATTACTCGTCCAGGACCCGCCTGTCCAGTCCGAGAGCTGGATATTGTAACCGCCCATGAGAGCCTGTGACGCGTATATGGCGGCGAAATCGCTAGACGGCAAGAAGCCGTATGAGGTCGGCGCCGGGTTACCGGTGGCCGTACAGGATGCCCCGGTCGCGGCATCGTCATAAATCGTCAACGCCTCTGCCGATGCGAAGTTGCTGGCGTCGAAATAGCCCTTGAACACGGCTATGCCCATGGGGAGGATCTCATTCGAGCATGAGGCGCTGTATGATTCTAGCGTAGACTGGGAATATAGCCAGTCGTCCCCCGCGCTCACGTTTTCGTTCACATTATTTGGGTTGTACTCGTCAGCGGATATTCGGAGAGTGCCGTTGGCGAAACCTGCCAGCTCTAGGTCCAGTCTAATACCGGTAGACGGATTTGATGTAGATGCTGAGGAGACCGGTATCTGGAGGGGACCCGTCGCCGCCTGCTCTGTGGAGGTCGAGATGCTCGTGCTATTGTAAGTGACGGCACCGCTCGACTGTGATGAGATTCCTTGTGCTTCTGTCGTGGAGTTTGATGGGGTAGTGGTGACACTAGCAGTCGGGCTCTGGCTGGTTGAAGCCTGCCCGCTGCCGGCTGACAAGGAGACGTATACTATGCCCGCGCCCAGCAGGATGATCACCATGGCCGCGAGGAAAATTGAAGGGCCGGCTATCCCACGCGCGCGCCCGAACTCGGTCAATCAGATTCAAACCCCGGAATCGTTTATCGGCTGACAACGGCTAATAGTGTTGTGGCTCAAGCGTCGTTCATCTATCTGGATGCACATGAAGTCTGAATCGAAGTCGTCACGTTTGTCCGGCCCGAAGGGAGATACAGGGTGCCGCAGTTATAGATCGATAAGCCTAGCGGCAACGTGAGAGCGTACGTGCGTCCGAGATAGGTCACGGCGATTTGGTAGGTTCCGCTATTGAGGACGGGGAGCGAGTACCATCCGCTGTCATTCGTCGTGAACCTGACGGTACTGTATTGTCCGGTTGAACCGCTGCAGGTTCCTCCAACTGGCGCTATGGCGGTCACGTTGGCGCCCACAACTGGACCTGATGTAGAATCGTTGACAATCCTGATGAACGCTCCGAGCGGCTGTCCGGGGAACGTGGTAAGGCAAGTACTGCTCGATTCCTGGCCTGATGTCGAGATGGTTGTCGACTGAGTGTACGGTCTGCACGGATTAGTCGTTGCCATCGTATTGCACAGTGATATGGTGAGGTTTCCCGAGGGCAGTCCGAGCGTGGCATTGGTAGTGTCGAGAGGGCCCTGCGGCAGCGAGAAGCTGTAGTCTCTACCAGCGTATACTAATGATGCATCGAAGTAGTAATTAGCTTGTAATCCTCCGACGGATATCCACCCTGAGGCATTGGTGACGTAAGTGGATGGTCCTGGCTTGCTAAACCCGAGGCATGAGCTAGCTTCTGGCGTTACCTGAACCGAGATCGCCGGAAGGGGCTCCTTACTCGAATCAGAGATTATGTGTAGGTACGTGCCGGAACCCTCGACGTTGATGACGCATACCACGGATGTTGTGTTGTTGGTTGATGTAATCGAGGAAGAATTGCTTGCGGCTGATGAAATTGATGCGACTATCGGGTGTTCTCTCTGTTCAGATACTAGCGTCAGTGAAACAAGGCCTACCGCTCCGACCACGATGACCGTGATTGCGACCATTGCAACGACCGCCGTTCCAATTGCCGACCGTTGCGATAGCATGACACTTCGCCATTAACGGCGGTCATTCGTCATTAATAGTTTTGTCCGAACCCAAGGTCTCGTTTGTCTTGAGGATGACAAAGAGGATGAGAAGGCCGAAGAGCGGCTTTGATTAGGTGCCCACCAAGAAATCAGCACCGCAAGGAGGCTGCTCATTTTCTAGTTTCGACGTCGTTGTCTAATCGCCTGGAAGGCACATGCGAGAGGACCTAATCCAGGATAAGGAGTATGGCGAGGAGGATCCCCGTTCCTGCGACGGCTAAGCCCATAATCGTGAAACCTCGCCTGATTTGTATGTAGCCGACCGCGAGATTGAAAAGTAAGAAAAACGGCGAAAGGAGTAATTCGGGCAAGCTGAAGGTCTGATAGGATATCCCAGTCACCATCACGGAAAAGAAGAAACCTACGCTCACTCCAACTATCGCTTCGAAGGAACCGCGGACGAATCTTGACCGGAATGGTACCCCTGAGAGGAAGAGGTAGCTTATCGCGAGCCAGAAGCCAAAATCGAGTATGGCTGGAAGCGGCTGGAAATGAAGTGGGCCGTAACCGTTGAGATCGGTCCTAAAGGAAAACTGGAGAGGGAAGCCTGTTTCCTGGTTCTCGAATACCGTCCCGCCAATATAGAAGAACGAGATCAGGGTCAATGATAGCGAGGCGAGAGCGCTGTTTGTGAGCGTCCTGAGCTGCTTGGTGCCCTCTAGTGACGCTGTGATTAGTCCTCCTCTATTGCGTGCTAAATCGATAGCTCCGATTAGAGCCAAGACAGCACTGACGGTTAGGAACGCGTAGAATCCGATTGTAATTGGAGAGCTTGTGAGTTGCGCGCCGTTTTGACTGAAGAGGAACGACCGATAGATGACGGCGGCAGCGAACGCCATAGCTGCGCCGCTGAAGAAAAGCGAGCCGTAAGGACGAGCAGTTGGTCCTGATAACTCAATGCCTTTTGGTTTGGTTGAGTTCATGACTAACAGAATTAGACGTGTAGAACAAAGTAAACTTGATGATTTATCATGGTCGTAGGAATCCGATGAAATGGGAGGAAGGTAGGTAGGCCCTGGATCTAATATTTACAGAATCGAGCGACAGCTACGATCAATCAATGTAGGCTTCATTGCTCACCTCGCTATGAAGTGGAAAGGGTTCCTCGGATGAGTCCCAACCTGTATTACTTTACTCACGGCGCTTCTGATTTGAGACTACCTTTGAAAATCCTGATACACCGCCTACCTAGATTTACACTCAATAGAACCCCATCCTTCCCCCTCCCACCCCTCGGCTTCCACTGGACTCATTGTAGAATTATGCTTGTTTGTAATAATATAATTGTATAATGATGCTCGTACTTGGTTCGCTCTGTTAATTGATATGATTAACTGACTACTAACGGTGAGCAGAGGTGAAACAGTGGAAACAAAGGGGTCAAAATGAGCGTGAACGGCCCTCCACCGGAAATGAAGGGGTGGGGGCGATCATGTGAACGGTAGTGAATGAAGACATCGGATTACCCGTATGGGGCCCCCTTTGTCGCAAACAGAGTGAAATCAGCCCATTTGGAGGTTCCATGCAAGGAGACCCCTGTGTTTCCACTGGAACCACTGGAAGACCCCCTTCCTGGAAGATGAGCGAGTGAACGACTGTTAACGGCCGATATCGTATCATCCCACTGTCAACCTTAGTTTGCAGATGGTTCACAACTTCACACCATTGGCGGTTTTATCGGGTGCCCCGGGCGAGTCAGTCCCTTGCGCCGGAAGGTAAAGGTCGAGTTTCAGGACGACAGCGGCACCAAGTACAGCCTCGCAGTAGAGGGACGACTGTCACGGGAGAAGGTGATGAAGCTGCTGGACCTCATGGACCTCGTTGAAGCCTCGCCCGAGGTGAACCAGCCCAAGGCGGACGGGTCGACCACGTTCGGCAGGGTGCAGAAGATCATACAGGAGTCGTACCTAGCGAAGGAGTTCTCCTCGGCAGACATCGCCCGGGACTATGAGGAAGCGCACGGGGAGCCCATCGGCCTGAGCACGATTTCGACGTACCTGTCACGCCTGACCGAGAGGGGCTACCTTGCCCGGCAGCGCTTCGGCGCCTCGTGGGTGTACCGGATGGTCCACCTCAAGCAGAATCAGGTACCGCTGAGATAGCGCCTTCCAGCCTCGGTAATCTCGTAGACGTACGGCTTGTTCCGGTCGTTCCTGACCACCAGGCCCCTTTCATACATGATTTTCATCAGCCGGGCCGTGTGCTCACGTGACATGTCGATAATCACCCGGATATCACTGGAGCTCTTGGGTCCGCTGGCCAGGGCGGTCAGGATCTTGGACTCCGTCTCCTGCGTGCCCTGGTCTGACACAGGAGCGGCACTTGAGGGAAGCTCGGTCACCGGTGCCGCCGGCACTGCCGGAGTGTTCAGCCTTTGAACCGGGGCTGATTGGGATTTCGCCGCTCCAGGAGCCTTCCTTACAGAATAAACCTCGACTTTTGCCATTAAATCTATAATTCTTGTATCTTGTACGGAGAGCCTCGAGTTCATCGCATCCCAGAGGTTCTTCGCAAGCTGGGCCGACTTGCCCGCATCTGACACGACCGTCCTGTATCTAATCAGAGTGACAGAGAGGACAACGAGCGTGGCGGTGGTCACAGCCGCGGCAGCAGCGATCACGAGATCATCCGTGAGAACCAACGTGACCAAGCCTGTGATGCTACATGATTTAAGCTTGCATCATAGCATCACGAGCCTCTTTACGAGGGCGTCCACCAGGGACATCACATCTTCAAGCTCCTGAGAGCTCGGTTGTGAGGGCATCTTCGACACCAGAAGGAGCAAACGCTGGAAATCCTCGAGAGATGTGATTCCAAGGCGTGATGCGAGCAGGATTGTGTAGATTGACTGGGTCACGTTCGCCTTGGCCTGCGTGACAACCCGATAAAAGGCGCCTGCAGTCGTGTCTCCCCTACTCGCGAGCGCTTCCTTAGCGGTTATGTCACCTCTTTCGACCTGTTTTCTGAGTTTCGCAGCCTCGATTTGCGTCTTCGTAAGCGAACAACGGGCCTCAAGGAACTGATCGAGCGTCGATTGCATCGTCAGGAGAAGCGATATCCTATTTTGTATTAACTTTTCGGCGGCTCATTAAGCGATTCGTTCATACCAGCACGACAGAATGTGCATATATTATATGATTATCGAGTGAATATAGAAGAATTCTATACTTTCGGGGGAGTAGTTCGTGCTGAGTTCCAGCGCAACCACGCTATTTATAATCATCTTAGGCCGTGGGTGAGTGAAATGGGAAGAAGAAGGAGAAAGGTTCTCCGTGTTAATAGAAGAACTCTGCCGAAAGTGTTCGCATGTCCTCACTGTGGGGTTCTTGCCATAAGAATCACATCACATGAGGATGAGGCATCACATGACTTCGTGACCGTGGTCGCCTGTGGCAACGAGGCTTGCAAGGAACGAAGGGAGTTCCGGTTCCCAACTGAGAAACCTGACATAGACGTCTACAATACATTCGTGGACGATTACGCCAAGACCAGTGTTTAGCGTGAGCTCGCCGGGCCTCACAGAGCAACGGCTGCTAAAGCAAAAGGAGGCGGGGACCCAGGTAGCCGCGCTGATAGATCCTGAGTCCTTCACCCCACAAGCTGCGTCCGAACTAGCCAAGACAGTCCATAAGCTCGGCGTCTCATGCATCTTCATCGGAGGCTCTACAATCGCAGATCAAGGTCAATTGGACGAGGTTGTGACGGTGATAAAGCGTGATGTCACACTCCCTATCCTGCTCTTCCCAGGCAACATCACAGGTATCTCACGTCACGCTGACGCAATCCTCTTCAGTTCTCTTCTCAACTCGATGAATCCCTACTTCATCATCGGCGCCCAGGCAATCGGCTCTATCCAGGTCATGAAAAGCAAGCTTGAGGCGATCCCCATGGGGTACCTCGTCTTCGGGGACCAGTCCACAACCTCTTTCGTGGGTCAGGTTAGGTCAATCCCGCTCGACAAACCCTCTATCGCGGTGATGTACGCCTTGGCCGCACACTACCTAGGGATGCGCACGCTGTATCTCGAGGCTGGAAGCGGCTCCGATAAGACCATCTCACCTGAGGTCATCGCCGCCGTCCGAAAATTCTACCCCGGCCTCCTCATCGTGGGGGGTGGGGTGACAACCCCTGAAGCTGCTTCCAAGATCTCCAAGGCGGGCGCGGACATCATCGTGATAGGCAACATGCTCGAGAAAGAGGGTTTCGAGCCCAAGCTGGGCGCTATCGTCAAGGCTATCAAGTAAGAAATCCGTACTGACTGAGCAAAAGGCGTATACTCTACTGCGTGCAGCGACTTCTTGGTGGGATGATGAGCAGTCATTTCACGGTCGAACTTGAAACTCGGAGATTCCTTGCCGGAATGGCGGTCGGGATCTGCATCGGTGCCCTCTTCCTATTCGGGTTTCCTTTCATCTTCGGTTCGTCCACGCTGGGTTTTGGTTCCTATCTCATCATATACGTCCCTCTGTTCTTCCTCGACCCGACCATGAGGAACATACGAAGGCAGCTAGGGCGAGCCAGGCCATCATCCATCCTCTAACATCTGGTCTCAGCAGAGGTTATCTCTACGTGGCCCCGCTGTGGGTCATCCTTGTAGTCCTACAAGCCGTTCTCCCAGCACTGCGGTAGGCGTTAGATACCAAAACCATCCATCTTAGGCACCTAAAGGATACAATTAGGCATCTAAAGTGCCACACGTCGTCTTACCAACACTCCGCCCTAAGACATAGGATGAACAAGATCACGGAAAAGACGACCAAGACTGTCCCCGTTGTGCAACTTACTCTGATTGTGGTCGGACTCTCTCTTAAGGAGTTTAGTTTCCATGCGACCGCTGTCATTTCCCATCTTCAGCTTACCTGAATCGTCGTCCCAGCCAGACGATTCGCTCAAGAGGGAGATAATCCAAAAACCGTAAATTCGACCGAGTCGTCCTATTGCTCCATGAGGCGCAGAACTGTCTTTCTCACATTGGCTTTGATCGTCGTGGGCGCACTTCTTTTCTCATTCTTCATGCCCGTGATACCTATCGATAATTCCAAGTATCTCCCGGGGATTCCTTGCCCCTTCCCCTCTTCCTGTCCGATGGCGGAATACGAAGCGAACGGGCAGTTCCATATGTTTGTCTCTCCGACCTTCTTGCTTCTGAAGTACGGGGCGGTCGCCTACAATGGCACGTACACGATCAGATACATCCAGAACTCACCCTACTTCAGGCCGTCATGTCCCGCGACCGAGACCTGCATAGTCAACGGAACGCCAACAGTCGGATAGAACCAAGGAAGTTAACCGGACACTTTAGATACCCAAATCACCCATTTTAGGCACCTAATCGCGCTTATTAGGCATCTAAAGCGATACATCAACGTCCGAATGCGCCTTCAGAAGCAAAAGACGAGGGAGATCAACGGGAAGGAGTACTTCCGGTGGTCAATCGTCATCCCTCCGGCCAAGGTCAAGGAGCTGGGATGGAAGGAGGGTCAGGAGCTGCGGCAGAGGCTCAAGGGGAAGAAGCTCGTCATCGAGAAGGACTGAGTGGGACGAACTTGACGCTGATCTTCTCGTCGGAGGCCATCCTCGACACCCTCCAGGCGCTAGGCGGCAGGGGCAGCAAGCGCAGGATAAGGGCCGCACTCCGAGCGAAGGGATACGACATCCCGAACGACGAATTCGACTTTCACTTTGATCACCTCCTGAGAAGTGGGCGGATCCGTCCCATGATCGGCGAGGCATCGAAGCTCGAGGATGTATACGAGGTCACGACAGCGAGGCCAACTACAGACGGCAGACGATAATGATGAAGTCGATTGCGGTAATCATCGGCAATATCGAAACCATGCAGAAGCTAATGGGAAGAAGCTGGTCGTCGAGAAGGACTAGCCCGGTTAAATAATCAGCCGAGCTTCATGACCACATGCGCATGGCCATATCTCCAGTAATCGTTGGAATCTTCATAGTAGGAGTTTTGATTGGCGGAGTCTCAGTGGCGGGCGCGTTACCCTTCGTTCCCGGCTACACGAAAACGACTACCACAACCGCGACAGAATTATCGACTGTCAGTCAGACTGTCACTCAGTCTGCGAGCATGGAGACACTGACAAGTACAACGACTATGACGGCCACGTCGACCCTTACCGTAGAGTCAAACGATACCACTGTCACGGCCACCGGCACTCTGTCCCTGCCCACAGGTATAGAACAGGGGGAACTCGTCTTCACCATCATGAACTGCGCAAGCAGCCCAATCACGAACATCGCCATAATCATGCCAACAGCGATTACCAGCTACACACCGAACGGCGGTCCACACGCCATCACCAACAATGGTACTGCGATCTCCGGTTTGATCCCTGTTAATGCTACTACGCCTATCTCGACTGTTTCTCCACTGAAGGACGGTGAGACCGCGTCGGGCTATGCCATCGTAAACGGCCCGGAGGCAAGTTTCAAGGCCGGCATCACGTACACGTTTATCGTTACAATCACCTTCCAAGACGACTCAATTCAGGTTCAACCGATTTCTATTGCTGCCCAAGTCTAGACAATCAGACAGAGTTTAGGTACTCAAAACTGGAGCAAGAAATATAGCTGGGACGACACGATTCAACTCTGACTTGTCCTCAGAATCAAAGGGGGAACTTCTGCGAGCAATTGCACAACTCCACAAATTTGACAAAAGACAGTTCACGACGATGGCCGATTTCAAAGCCTTGCTCTGGGACACTCGATTTGTCCTCACGAAGCTTCAGGGAGAGATGCTTCGCGATGCCATAGAACAGGGGACGGCAAACAGGGAGCTTCTGGTCATACTCAGGATGCTTAACGCGGCGATCCATACCTGTAACGAGGTCGATTCTCTTTCCGATGAGAGCACGAACGAGAAGAAGTTGTCTTCTATACTCACGAGCCAAGTCAACTTCGTTGTGATAGAGAAGTTACTCATCGAAAAGACCTAGCATATGCACCACCGACTTATCCAAAGTCACAGAGCAGAACATCCAGAACCCAGAGGCTAAAACAATCGGTCAAAGAGCTCGGATGGAAGGACGATGATGAGGAACAGCGGCCGAAGCCTCAGCCTCAAGCTTCAGCTAAGACGGCGAACGTCTACTGTCCATTTTGCGGGGCCCTGACCGTGCCGGGAGCTAGCTTCTGTCGCTGCTGCGGCAGAAGCCTGCCCTGGGTTTCTCCTTATCCGTTCCCTAATTCTTCTTGCGCCTGTCTGAGTCTACCTGCGCCGCGTCAGGGTTTCCTGGAGTTCATAGCATTCAAAAAGCAATGTCAACGATAAATATGGCCACGCAGTGTAATGGGGCATGGCCGAGGTTCAGCCGAAGCCTATTGAAGTAATGGATGTCGATATACCTCCCACACGGGTCACCCCCGCAGAGGCCGCTTTTGCCATCATCAACGGTAAGCTTGGCTGGTTTTCGCAAGTTAGAGCAACGAGCACACAGGATTGGAAGTACTGTGCAAGGATCGAACCTTACGCCTATCTACTACCTATGTACGTTCCAAAGCACAAGTCGTGGAAATCTGATCGTACAGACTTTCCCGCGCTAATTCATCTATGTCCGACGTACGACAAAATTATCTCAAAATCAAAGGAGCTGCGCGCTTCAGGAGAGCTGAAGGAGGGCGGTTTCTACGTACCAATCGGCTTCAAAACGGAGCACTTACTTCGGACCAAGATGTTTGAGTTTGGAAAAGGGGTCTTCGCCGCGCCATTGTTATTGCCATATCAAGTCAAATCCCCTGGGAAGGCATCGCTCTATCTGGTCGTTGCTAATGCGAGTTCAAAGGAGGCTACTTGTGACTTAGGCGTGGAGAGCCGAGCAGGCTTCATGAAGGGTCATGCCGTAAAGGTCCCAAAAGAAGAGCTGAAGATGAGCGTATTGCCAGGGAAAACGCTCACAAAATCGATACCCATAGACATAGTTGAAAATCTCTCGCCTCGGGAATACATTTTGAAAGTCATATGCAAAGTCTCCACCAAGGAATTAGTTGCAAAGGCTGCCGCAGCCTATGTTGCGAGTGCTGCCGCCGTTGTAGCTATGACGATGCTAACCGGAGGAGGTGCGGCGATGATACCCTACAACACCGGAAAGGGATTCTTCGTCAAATTCCAGGTTGCAAAGGAAACAACCTAGTCTCTAGATTCTTTACCGTTACGATTAGTAGATTATCGACAGGTAGATCCATCAATAGCGTCTTAGATGCTCACGACATGTGCTGAAGGTAAATAGACAAGTCTATACATCTCGCCAGTAAGCAGCGCCCCATTGAGCTCAGGCAACAGCAAAACTGTGGCCGGCTTTTTCGACAGACATTCAGGCGTTCTCTGCATAATTATTGGAACCCTCCTCCTCATGTACACGGCCGGGATGATTGTGACGTGGTACGCATACACGTTTGGCAACGAGAATCTCCTCAATTGGGGGATTTCTCTGATTGGACTTCCAACTGAGTTCGCGATTTTCGCGGCGTTCGCCTCCAGATCACGCGGGTTTGCGTTCAGAAGAATGAGGGTCAAGACTCATCCTATGTGGTTGCTTTTGAATGAGATTTTCAAGAACATTACGTACATCGATCTAATGTTCGCGTCTATTATCGCGCTCATTTCGACCGCGGAGGTGTTCTTGCCTACTGCCAAGCCAGGACTATTCACGCTGGACAAGGCCGCGCTGACATGAATCATAATGGGCGCCTTCGCATTCTTTGGGGTACTCTATGGGCGGTCTCTCATGCAGACCCTTGGAATGAAGTATGAAACCATTGGAGGTGGATCGCTTGTGGGTGCGGCGGCTTATGCTTCGCTCGCGTCATTCAAATTCAGGAATAAGAGCATCAATGGTCTTCCCTACCTCCTCGCTTCTCTCGGTCACTTTGAAGAAAGCTATGCATCTCGAGGAGCAGAGTTGAAGGCTGTAGAAAGCGCGCGGGTTGCGATTAAATCGTTGAGTGACAGGATAACACAGCTACCTTTCGATGCGCTGCAGGCCCTGGCTGAACAAATAGCGTTGCTTCCTGAAGTGGAGGGCTTGCCACAAGCCTTGGAAGGTTTTCTCGTGGCGACGAAATGGCCCAATGAGATAAGGTCGGTGGAACATCAAACCAGATATGGATTCCAGTGGATTGCTACCGTCATAGCAGCCGTAGGAGCTGTCATTGGTCTAGTTGCGTCAGTCGTGCAACTTTCTGGAAGCGGAGAGCTGGCAGACGTATTCACCTCTTCAATCACTGCATATTTTCTGTTAGCGATTTCACTTTTTGGTGCGGCAGTGCTGATAGAATGGAGAATGGCACAATACGGGGTAGAGATGCGCGATGTAGACGCCCTCGAGAAGGAGATTATCGAGGTTGCTGGTGCGCCACTCGGGAAGAGAACGTCTCTGCGAACGCTCAGCCTGATTCCTGAGATCATGCTCGCGAGCTTCGCGATTTTCTTTGCCGTTGACGGAGCATTAGTGGTGATAGGGATCCTAATACTATCCGCCTTTGATAGAGCGGCACTGCAAAACATACCTGCAGCCTTCTTACCCGTAGGCCTGGGCGTGTTCATACCGTTCTCGATTCTCTCTTGGGTGACTGTGAGGCACCTCAGGCGGGAGTTTAGACCGAAAACTGAGAAAAGGTGATACAACAAGAGGGATAAATCCAACTATAACGCGATTATCCTAGTTGGGCTACTTCTCCCGACCTTAGAATTCAGACTTCTACTAGGTATGAAGGACTTTGCGGCCGACATCAGAAAGAGATTGAGCCCTAAAGTCCTCCCCGACGTCTACGCGGTGATCGCCGGAGATTTTCGTTTAATCAGGAATGCAGGAAAGGCAGGCGTCGAGGCGAGGGGAGGGTGTGGTCGAAGAATGCTCAGAGAGAATGATTCACTCGTTATCCTTCCGTTTCCTTCACTTTGTTATTCCGTTCAATTATGATTTTAGCTGTCACTTGAAATCTATCATAATTCCTTCTTTTAGGTTCTGTCACATCAAAGATCACGATGTAACCTCTGAATCTCGAAGTAGCAGTATAAGATGGGTCACAGTTCGTGGTTGGCGGCGTATGATAGTAGAAGCGGAATTCCCAATACTTGGGATTCAATTTCGAGAAATTACCATACTCCTTTGATGTCAAGATTCCGACAGAAACTGGATTTTCCGATTCAACATGACCTTTTATGGTGTCTTCCTCGTTCAAGCTTATCTTGAATCCTTGATGCCCAGCAAGGTGAATAACACCGCTCCACACCTGCTCCGTCTTCGGTTCGCTGACACCCATATTCACATGTTTTTCAGCTTGAGACGGGGTTTGCTGCATCGGAGTGCCAATGTAAACATCTCGAGCAGTGCCTATTGCAGGTGAACCCACAGGACTCGCCTGATTAATCTGAGTGTTATCTTTCCCAGACTGAGAGGCCTTGATGCTGCTATCATGCTTATTGTAAGTAATGCTAACGCCAATTCCTCCCACCGCTCCCACTCCTACACCCAGTAACGCCGCCACTAATCCGCTAGGTAGGGTTAGTAATCCAATTGCAACCACTATCAAGCCTACGACAAGCAGCAGCCCATAATAGCGAAGCTTCCTGCGTTCATCCTTCTTTTCAGGCAACTTTTCAGAGGATGACGAGTGCGGCTTCTATATTACCTATCTTTGAATCCAAGTTTCATCCACGCATGAGTGGGTCAGCTGAAAGTAAAGCTCAGCAACCCCCAAATGCCACTCTCTTACCGCCCATGTACCGAGAAATACCAAGCTGGATTTTCAAGTGGCCCAATAAGCTCAAGGCTTCTTTAGGGATTGGATGATTGTCAAGGCTTTTGCTGATTTTCTAACTTTTCTCTTTGCCTTCGGCATTGTTAGCGCAGTAACCCCTTCATCAAACATCGTCGTCTACGTTCCCTTCAACGTGGTAAACAGCGACAAGCAACCCAACTATCACAGCACCCAAAGAGGTTGACAAATCCTACATGGCACGCTACTGTGAGGAGAACGTTGCAGGAGGAGGCGAAGCAAGTAGGCTTAGGAGTGTGGACTAGCGACAGTAAGTAGAATGGAATCTGTGGATTATTCATGAGTTGATTGATTCTAAAGCTCTCCTTTCTAAGTCCTTTAGGTTCATCCCACCTCGGTCGTGCAATACTTCCACTTTGTGCAATACCCCTATCAATTGACGCATTTGCTCTTCCTTCATAGAGTCTAATTTCTGCTGGGCAAAAAAGATCTCAGTTTGTATCCGTTCCAACACATCAATGCTCTCTCTGAGTTTATTGGGTAAGTAGTTGACAATGAAGACAAGCGATCCCAGGAATATTACGCCAACGATAGTCTTGACAGCCTCATTTCCCTCGGGGAAGACAAAGAGAAGGGCTATTATGGCTATAGTCACTGGAACCACGTAATTCATGCGATTCAGAGGAGAAAGCCTGTCGATTGCTTCGCTGATTCTCCGAGTTAGAAACTCACTATTCTTCAAAAGCAGAATTCTAGAATTCGGTTTGTTAAATAAGCTTGAGAGATTAGCGTCGTCTCTTCAGCTCAGCGACTTCTATTTTCAGCTTCTCAATCCCCAGATACTGAATTGTTTTGTCTAAACTGTGGCGCGGCTTCGTGTAATCGTTGTCTGTCATTCCCAACTCTTCGCCTCCAACTCAGGCATGTCCAGTCACTTAACAGCCACCTCCCAAGCGAGAAGATTGGATTGCACCGGACAAGAGCACAGAGTCCTTTTTAGTCCCAAGTTGAAGATTAGAGTATGTCTGATACGCGTGAGATTGACGACGCCATCAAGAAGGTGGTCACAGTCATTAAGGCCATGGGAACGCGGCCCCAAACCACTGCAATCAAGATTACAAAGTCGAAAGGTGTAGACTTGCGTAATGTGGGAATTACAGGGTTTGATACTGCAATCGAGGCTAACGAAACCGAGCGATTGACACTGACTAATGTTGAGATGACTGCCCCAGAAGGGTCCCCGTTTAGAGAAACTATCATCTTCCAGCTCCAAGAACTTGAAGGAATACTTCAGAATTTACGACTTGGAGAAGGCGACCCTCGAGGAATCAGGACAATCTCCGATTGGCTCAAAACTAACGCGCCTGAGATTTTTAATTTTCTCTGGGTCGTTCTGAGCAAAGTTGGACGCTTCTAATCCAGCTTTTACCTCGCGGGAGCCCGTCGCCATGTCCCGACTTTGGACAGCGCCCGCTTCTCGGGGCGTGTCAAGGAGTGAACAGAAACGCATAGGTTCGCGCTTAAATATTCCAGTAAGCATTACGACTGTTGCTGACGCAATTACCCGTTTCGACTGGTAATCGTCCCGTTTGTCCACTGTACGCGCGCAATCCTTTCACAGGATTTAGCATATCCCGTTCGAACAGGTTGGTCCTTTGAGACTCACCGCCAATCCAGCCGATGTCGTCCCGCACGGGCACAGAACCGCGATCGTAGTCATCTTCCTCATCGCAATAGTCGCGGTCAGCTGCTTGGCCGGGACGTACGCATTCATCCTCTCAAGACAAACCTCAACCACATCAGGCGCGTCCCCCTCGCAGAGCCTCCCGGTCTCGGCGCAGCTCTCCGTCAAGGTCTACAACGGCTCGGTGCTGAAGGCCTCGGCGACCGAGAACGACGACATGGTGATGAACAACTTCATGAACTTCCTCGCCTCCTGGCTCACCTACGAGGGCACCACCAGCGCGTCCTCGACGTTCACCATGACCGACACCACGGGGACGGTCGACACCCTCGTGGGAAGGGACTCTAGCGCCATCTACACGACCTGCACCTGGGCCTGTGAGGCCAGCTCCCCGCCGTACGCGGGAGGCTACATCGCGGTCGGGACGGGCACCGCGGTGGTCGCGAGGACGGACCATAAGCTGACCACCCAGTACCAGAGCTTGGTGACTGTGACCACGCCCACCTACGACCCCTCGACGGGCAACATCGTCTTCGGCGTCGGGATAATCGCCGGGAGCGCGGCCAGCATCTCCGAGGTCGGGTTCTTCGAGAACTGGTACATCGGCGGCTTCACCTTTGCCGACTTTTTGATGTTCCACGACACCTTCTCCACGATAGCGGTCTCGGCCGGGAACACCATCTCCATCCAGTACACGGTCCAGCTGGGCAGCACGGCCTACAACAACAACCTCGGCATCCTCCTGGCGGCCATCTTCGCCAACCCGCTCGGCACCGCGTCGTCCGTCAAGCTCAACCCCACCAGTGGGACCTCGCAGACCGTCTCGGTCTACAACCTCGCATCCGGCCAGGGAGGCTACTACATCGACATCTACCCGGCTCCCAGGGCTGACCTCGGCTCGGGAGCGACGGGCGCAGACTCTGCGATAAGGGTGGGGACGGGCAGCACTTCGACCTGCCCGAACAACAGCGCGGCCGGTTTCACCCAGTCGCGCAGCGCGACGGACCTCTGCAACCCTGTCCTCTCGTACCAGCCAGTGAACAGCTACACTTTCTCACCATACGTTGCGGTGACTGCGGTCATCCCGACGCCCACGGCGACCTCCTTCACGGAGGCGGGATACTATCAGTCGTTCGGCTCGGGGACCTATTCCTTCCTCTTGATCAGGAACACCTTCACAGCGCTCGCGGTCCCGGCGGACTCGTCCATCACAGCGACCTACGAACTTAGCATGAGCTGAACAGAGAGGGAAAAACCTGGGTGCAGCTCGGCAAGCGGACCCGCCGGAAAATCCTCCTCGTCGCGGCCGCCGCCATCGCCCTCGCCTCCGTTATCGCCGTCAACGCCGCCGTGGCACCCATCATCGAGTCGTTCACGCTGTCAGCCATCGACGGGGGCCCAAACGGGTTGGCGAAGGAGATCCCCACGCTCGGACTCTTCGACACCGTCCCCGGTAGCTCAGCTCTCGACCAGCTCCTCCTCGGCCTAGTGGACTCGGCGCCCGGCAGAGCAGCGACAGACTCTCTGGGACTCACAGCACTCGTGAACATCACCACCATCAGGTCAGAGGCGCTGGCGCTCATCTCGGGAGACGTCCAGACCACACAGGGGAACCTCGAGAAGCTGCTCCTGGGGGCCATCGACAGCACCCCGAACCCGAGCACCCAGGAGGGTCTGACGCTTCTCGCGGGGGCTTCTCACCCTAACCCGGCCAGCCAGGAGGGCCTCAACCTCATCGTGGGGTCGCAAAAGCCCGGTGGTACGGCGAGCGAGTCGGCGAGCGACTGCATCTTCGTCTCGATAAACCAGAACGTCCCGGTGGTCCAGAACTGCAACGGTTCGGGATCCGGGGCCACCACTGTGAGCGCAGGGGCTCATCCATGGGGCGTGGCGTACGATACGGCCAACGGCTACGTCTACGTGACGGACTACAAGTCGGGGACGGTCTCCCTGATGTCCAACCTCGCTGTGGTGGGGACGGTCTCCGTCGGGGGAAGCCCGGTGGCTGCGGCCTTCGACCCGGCGAATGGCGAGGTTTACGTGGCGAACGCGGGGCTTGACACGGTCTCGGCCATCTCCGGTACCACCCTCCTCTCCACGATACCCGCCGGGACGAACCCCCTGGGCGTGGCATACGCGTCCTCCGTGAATGAGGTCTACCTGACAAACAACGGAGACGGGTCACTCTGGGCGATCAACGGCGCCAATCAGGTCGTCGCCAAGGTTAGCATCGGGAACTTCCCGGCGGGGATAGCCTTCGACCCGGCCGACGGGTACCTCTACGTGGCGCAGGAGGGCGCTAACAACGTCACGGTGCTCAACCCCAGCACGAACACGATAATCACCTCGGTCAGGGTCGGCAGCTTCCCCACGGCGGTCACCTACGACCCTCACAATGGGGACGTCTACGTGACAAACTACCTCGACGGCACCGTCTCCGTGATCAACGCCGCAAACCAGGTCGTCGCCACCATCCCGGTGGGCAACCTCCCGTCCGGGGTGACCGTCAACCAGGCGTCCGGGACCGTCTACGTGAGCTGCAGCGGGGACGGCACGGTCTGGGTGATAAGCCCGTCAACCGAGAGCCCGTTCTTCGTCGTCCCGGTGGGGAACTTCCCGCAGGGGCTGGCCTACGACGTGGCAAACGGAGGGGTGTACGTGGCCAACGAGGTGGACGACACCGCCTCGATAATCTTCGGACCATGAGAGACATGATCACCACCATAAGACCCTCCAGGCTGAAGACGGGATTCGCGGCCACCGCTTTGCTGCTCCTGATGCTCTCGTCGCAGGTCGTCGGGACCAGTGGCCTCACCAAGGCTGGCGCGCAGCAAGCCGCTCCACAATCACCCGCGCAGCCAGCACCGGTGGCACCGCCGACGGCATCCGCTCCGGGAGAGCTCAGCTACACCAACACGTGGAACCGGACAACGCAGCCTGCCATCTGCCTCACGGCCGACGCGCTCGTGCAGAGCTCCCTGAATCAGGAACCAAAGTCTTGGACCCTCACTTCGTCGGTACCTCTTGTGGTTGCCGCCGGCACTAGCAGCACCAGCTCGGCGCAGACCGTCACGTACACCTACACCGCGTTCGCCAACGGGTCGTTCATCGCCTCGGACAACCAGGGGAACGACCTCTCCTGGAATGGCGTGACCGGCTTCCCGGCCGACCTCACTACGGTCAGGCTCTACGGGAACGCGACGGAGGCTCTGCAGCTCTACAGCGTGGGGACACCCGGGCACCTGACAGCGAACTTCACGGTGGCGTACCATCTCATGCAGACCACGGACGGCTGCCAGCCCCACGGCGTGGAGGTCACCATCCAGGGGTGGGTGGACTGGCCCGGCTCCAAGGGCGGGACGCTCCAGATAGCGTTCAACGGGCCGCGGCTCTCGGCGAACGCGACCGGAGTCTCCTTCGGCGGGCGCGACGGGCTGGAGCTGGTCTTCGACTGGTCGGACAGCATGGGGGCCGTCCCCACGGCGTACGCGGCCCCGACGGGGACAGTGTCGTGGTCGGTGGGACAGACATTCAAGATCGACCCCTCCATCGTCGGGACCTCCAGCTCACAGCAGGCGCTCAACTGGGGGAGCCAGCGCAAGCTCTGGCACACGGTCGAATCGAATGGGACCGTGGAATACTGGGCGTTCTACTACGACGGCAGCGAGATCGAGAAGGCCTACAGCCTAAACGGGGTGAACTGGCACTCCAGCTATCTCACTTCGGAGTCGCCGGACACCATCAGGTCGGGGGCCGAGTTCACCTCATGGGTGCAGTTCGCGAACGGCGTTTACACCCTCTACTACGTGCTGGCTGACCCGTACACGAGAGGGTTCTACCTGGGCACGGCCCAATTGGGCAACAGCGGGGCGGTGAACGACCTCGTCCAGACCCAGTATGGGACAGTCTGGACCGCAGGAGACCTCAAGCCCTGCGTCTACGGGTCGTCGACCGACATCATAGTCGGGATCATGACGGCCAACTCGGGCGCGGACCAGCTCGAGGTATACCACATCAGCGCGAGCTCGAAGCAGGTGATCTCGAAGGTCGCTATCTCCACGGGCACGGTCCCAGACAGCTGCATCATCCTCGGTCTCTCCTCGGGATACGCGCTAGTCTACGGGCCGTCGGGCGCGCCGGGTCCGGACATGATAACGACGAGCGCTGACGGGAACATCTGGTCCGCTGCGACGACCGGACCGACGAGCTCGCCCATCGTGATGTCCTCGGCCGTGGCGGTGAGCAACACGGTGAACTTTGCGACGATAAGCAACGGGGCCGAGGTCTACTGGAGTTGCACCTACCCGTGCATGACGACTACTTCGCCCCTGACCCTCGCAAGTAGCGCGACGAGCTCCAGCTTGGACAACATCGTCCTCTCGACGAACGCACGCGCTTCGGGCCAGTCGGTCACGGCGACCTATCATGACACCAGCACGGTCTGGTCGCGCACCAGCGACGACGGCGGGAAGACGTGGACGCCGGCACAGATCATCGATGCGGGCGATACGGGGGTCATCGGGAGCGGCTCGCTCCAGGCGGACTATGATTACGTCGAGGGTGCTGCAATAGTAGCCACGGTGGACGTGGCCTGGCTCTCGGGGACATCTGCGCCGTACTCGATTTGGTTCCCCGCCTTCCCGGTGGTTGTGCCCTCTGCCTCGACCACCGCGGACCCCTGGGCCAAGACGGGATACTCCCCGTACGAGTCGTACTTCTCCCAGCTGAGCGAGTACGTCTCGCCGGGGAACGGACTGCTGGGCGTGTCCCAGACCGACATCAGCATCCCGGGGAGGGCGCCGGCGCTCTCGGTGACGATGGTCTATAGCCAGCCCTCCGACTTTGTCGGGACGACCAACGCCAACGTGCCCTATGGATACGACAACTACACGCTGTCGAACCTTGGGATAGGGTGGGAGCTAGACTTCCCGTGGATCGGGCCCGCCATCTCCGGGACGACTCAGTTCTTCCACCCGGGCGATGGGGAGGCGATACCCATCGACTTCAACAGCTCCAACATCATGGAGTACCACGGGGCGGTCGACTTCGTCCTCTACCACAATGTGAACAACGGCACCTACACGCTGTACATGGCGGACGGCACGAAGTACACCTACGCGGGGCTCAAGCTCTCGACGATCATCTCTCCCGATTCCCCGCTCAACAAGCTCACATTCTCGTACAACACGACACCTGGGTACATCACCCAGATACAGGACGGCGAGGGGCGCACGGTCGCCTTCAGCTACAACGCGAACAACACGCTGGCGTCCATCTCGTCGGGCGGCCTGACGTGGAGGTACACGTACAGCAAGTCCGACCTGTCCTCAGTCACGGACCCGCTGGGAAGGGTCACCCGGTATTACTACCAGGTACCGCACAACCCTTGGCTCATCACCAAGATATCATACCCGACGGGAGCTGCGACGGACTACACGTACGACGCGGGGCTGGTGGCCCCTGACGTGACCACGTATGCGGTCCTGGAGCAGTACGAGTACAGCTCGGGGAGCTCCCAGACCCTCGCGCGCACTAACACCTACCTGTTCAACATGGTCGACGGTTCCATGGTCTCCAGTCAGGTGCTTTATGCTAACGCGACGAACGCGTTGCAGGGCTCGACCGTCTTCGACTTCCGATCCATCGACGGCAGGTTCGTGGAGTTCCAGTACCAGAAGGACCAGCTGGGGAACGTCATCGGGGAGGTTGAGACGGACTTCGATCAGTTGGGCCGCGCGAACCAGACCATCTTGTACTCGGCCACGGGGGCGGAGCTGTCGTACTCGATGACGCACTACGACGAGTGGGGGAATGTGAACTTCACGCAGGACTACGACGGGCACGATACGTGGTTCGCGTACGCCAATACGAAGGACCAGTACGAGTTCGGGAACGGCGACACGGGCCTGATCCAGAACTTCTATACGAACTCCACGATTGACAGCCACATCCACACCGACCTCCTCGGCACGGGGGAGTTCCAGAACACTGCAAACTCGAACACGCCGATAGAGACGTTCTACCTCTACAGCAATAATGAAGTGCTCAGGCAGGCGCAGCTCTACAGCCCGTCGGCGGGGGTCAACAGGTGGCTGACCACCTCCTACACGTACGACGCCCTCGCCAACCTGCAGACGACGACGGACTCCCTGGGGCACCAGACGTGCTACGCGTACTCCTCGGCGTACAACGGGGCCTACGTGACCTCGGAGACCACGTCGGGCTCCTCGAGTTGCTATACGTCGCCCAATGTCGCCGTCTCGTTCACCTACAACTTCGCCACCGGGGAGGTGGCCTCGCAGACAGATGCGAAGGGAAACACCACCTCCTACACGTACGACGCGCTGGGCCGGGTGACGAAGGTGAGCTATCCCGCTGTAAACGGCGTTTTCACCACGACTTCATACTCCTATAACGATGCAAGCAACGTCGTCACGGCAACCGACCAGTCGGGGAACATCACCAAAGACTACTACGACGGGCTGGGGAGGCTTACCCAGGAGCAAACCTACCTCTCGCCGTCTTCGCCTTACTCCTCGGAGTACTACACATACAACTGGCTAGGCCAGGTCCTGACGGACCAGGCTCCTAACGGGGCGACGTACAGGTACACCTACGACAGCCTTGGGAGGATGGTCAGTGTCGCGAACCCTGACGGGTCGCACGAGTCGGCGACATACAACATCACGGCAAACACCCAGACGATAACCGACGGGGACGGGCACCAGACAGTCAACGTGTATGACTTCATGCAGAACCTCATCGCCGTGAGGGAGTACTGGACCGCCGGCGGGTACAACGCGACCACGTATGCCTACGACGGGGTGGGGAATCTCGTGAAGACGGTGGGGCCAGACGCGAACCAAGTCACCACATATTCCTATGACGATCTCAACCGCTTAGTCAAGACCACCTATCCGGATGGCACGACCCAGAAAGAGAGCTACGACGCAGTGGGCAACTTGCTCAGCTCGACGGACCAGGAGAACAGGATGACGACATATTCGTACGATTTCCTGTACCGGCTGACCGCAATCAACTACCCTGATGGTTCGAGCACGACCTACACCTACGACAAGAACGGGAACGAGCTCACGGTGACCAACAGTGTGGACCAGGTGAAGTACACCTACGACGCGCTGAACACGATGACCTCGGAGACCGACGTGATTGGCGGAAGCTCGTATACGATCTCATACGGCTATGATTCCACCGGGAACGTGCAGTCGATAACCTACCCTGACCACACGACGGTGACGAACTCTTATGACGCGCTGGGGAGGACGACGAAGGTCGCCGCCGGGTCTGCCACGTACGCATCGTTCACGTACAATCCTGACGGTACCATCAACACCGTGACTTACGGCAACGGAGAGGTCACGTCGTATACGTACGACAGCATGAGCAGGCCCAAGACCATCACGACCTCCCTCGGGTCGACCAAAGAGTTGAGTCTCACCTACAGCTACGATGGCACGGGGAACGTGGTCTCGATCAACTCCGAGACGTTCGGGTACGACGCTCTCAACCGGCTGACGAGCGCGACCGGCTCATGGGGGACGACGACCTACTCCTACGACGCCGCTGGCAACATGGCACAGGAGCAGAACTCGTCGTCATCGACGGCCACCAAGTACACCTACAACGACATGGACGAGCTGGTGAGGTCGAACTCGGCGAGCGGCGCTACGGCCTATTCATACGACGGGGACGGCGACCTCGTGATCAAGAACGACGGGACCAACGTCTGGACGTACGTCTACAACGAGGAGGGCGAGATGACTAAGGTGCTCGAGAACGGCGTGCTGGTGCAGCAGAACTACTACGACGGAAACGGGAGGCGCGTCGAGCAGGCGGCGGGCGGCACGACCACACTCTACCTCTACGCCGGTCTCGACGTGCTCTATCAGAAGAACCTCCAGACCGGGGCGGCTACGAAGTACGTCTACGCGGACGGGATGCAGGTTACGGCGATAACCACTTCGACCCTTCTCTTCTTCCACCAGGACGAGCTGGGCAGCACGAGGCTGGTGACGAGCGGAAGTTCATCGGTCTTCAGTAGTGATTACGTTCCATATGGAGTCCAGTACGGGGCGACCGGCAGCAGCCAGGAGTTCATGTACACGGGTATGCTGTATGATGCAGCCACCGGCCTGTACTATGACAATGCACGATTCTACGATCCCACGACTGGGAAGTTCCTCACGGCTGACCCGGCCGGAGGAACACCATCAGATCCACAGAGCCTGAACGACTATGCTTACGCGAGAGGCAACCCGCTGGCAATCGTCGACCCGTCAGGACTTTCATGGAACCCGGTCACCTGGTCGCCCACCACGTGGCTACTCCTCGGGGCCGCCGTAGGGCTCTTCGCACTCAATACAGTTCAGGGAGGCTTGGACCCTATTACCGACGCGCTTGATGCTGGAGCGATTTCTGAGTTCGCGACTTCCGTAGCGACGATTGGAGCGTTGGCTGTCGGATTACCAGTCGTAATCGGGAGTACAGAAGAAGGAAATCCAGACTTCGAGTATGCACTTGGAGGGCTAACTAATCTAGAGTCACCACTTCTTGGATTAACTGATATCGAGTCGAACATGGCAGGACCCAGCATTCTTGAATTACAAGGAGACCGAGAATTCGAAAACTCAGCGATCAATAATCCATTTCAACCGGATGCAAGCACTACTGCGAGAGGTGCGTGGGCCGAGCAGGTTGTTCGAGAGCAAATGGGCGGATCCTCCCTCTTGGCTTCTCAATGGAGAGGCGGTTTTCAGGTCGATGTTTACGATATAGAGTTAGATCAAGCATGGGAAGTCAAGGAGGGAGCATCTGCGGTTAGGATTGGTCAATTGGACAATATGGCTAACGCCGGATTCAAAGGGGGTTGGGGTTACGTTTTCGTTCAGAATCCCTACACCGGAAAAATAGGGCCAGAACCAGGCGAACTGGGGGAGATTCTTAGTAGAGGTGGTAGTGTAATCCAAATGTATACAAAGATGAGCGTTCCTATTCCATAACAGATTAGGTGTTCGATAGATATGACGTATTGGCTGAGCCTTTGGATTGAAGGAAAGGAGGTCGAACATATCAGCACGGCCCTAGGCATGGCGAACGAAAATATGCTTCTCGAGACAGTCTTCCCTGAAGAGTATTGGAATGCTGCTGTTCCTAGGTCTTACGATTTCACAACCAATGAAGCGAGAACCGAGAAAGCTATTCACGACTTCTTGGAAAGAACGATTAATCACAGAAGAGAACCATTCTACATCGCCAGTGACGATACACGGAGTGATGTGCACCTCGCCTCACCGCGTGAAATGCAGGCGGTCGCGAATGAGTTTGCGAAGGAATTCATGAGGGTCTTTAACACCGGAATGGCTTCACAAAGAGAAGGGAAGGAAGTTAAGGTCCAAATATCAACATAAGTCCTGCTGCCCGTATCGATTCAGCGTCGCTTTTCCAGCTCTGCGACCTTCACCTTTAGCTCCTCCACGTCCTTGATCATGTCGAATCTTCCTGCGAGCGAGTCGACCTTCTGCTCGACCCTCGACATGCCTGCGAGTAGTTCACTCCGCGTCGAGCTCATCTCGTTCCGCACTGAACCTACCTCGCTTCGTACTGAACCTACCTCAGTTCGCACCGAATCTATCTCTGAGCTCATTTCGTTGCGTAGCGAGCCAATTTTTCCGTCGACAGAGTCGATTCTTGTGGTCAGCCGCTTGTCCATCTCACTTACCTTGATATCAACCGCCTTGATCTCAGCTCGCAATTCGTTCGTCGAAGAATCAATCCTTGAATTGACTGAGTCTATTCTCGTATTGACCGAGTCTATTCTCGTGTTGATCGACTTTAGCTCGCCATCGATGCTGTCGAGGCGCGGAAGCAGGATCCTTCCCACTGCGCCGGCAGCTCCCTTCACCGTCGATGCCATGACTACACGCAGAATATCCCAAACCTGATATTCAAAGAACCATAGTCCAATCTGACGTCGTCCCCGGTTCATGCTATGGATAACCAATCAAATCCGTTCTTCTGGAGCGCCTAGATCAACCCATTTCGATTTGTGGAAGCAGATTCCTTAAGTAAACAGAGGCGGCCATTCCTCTGCATGTATATCGCCGTCGGCATCCATCACCCGAAGCCAGGCAAGGAGAAGGCCGTACTGGAGACAATGGTCAAGTTCGGAGACGCGCAGCGTGGGCACAAGGGGCTGGTGACCGTCTTCGCGTGGAAGGACGACGCGACCGGCGCCCTCATCGGGACTTCTATCTGGGACTCCAAGGGCGACTACGAGGCAGCGCGCCCTGACATGGCCAAGGCGCTCGAGGGCGTCGACTTCGGTCCCCTCGATGAGTCCATCGAAGCTTACCGCGGCTCGCCAGTGATCTGGAACTGAATACTTAGGCACCTAATCGCGCTAATCAAGCATCTAGAGCAAGACATCGTCGTCCACATCGCCTTCAAAGGTAAAAAGACTCCACCGAATCGACAAAACGAGCGTCTTATATTCCGAAACTCGGCCCACCTCAAATCATGGTCGTCATCCTGATGAAATGCCCTTCCTGCGGCAAGAGGTTCGAAGTCCGTCGGACCGGGGAAGAGCTGATGAGCAGCGAGAAGGAAGTGATCCTCGTTCAGCGCCCGCAAGGTTCGATGGTCCAGGAGATGCCGAGGACCGCGTTTTCCGCCGGACCTCTTCCTGACGCTGAAATATCTCCGCCCCCCGAAATTGAAGAAGAGGTCGCCGAAAAGGACATCATCGAGGACAGGTACACCTGCAAGCACTGCGGGCATACCTGGGTTGAGACGCGGGAAGTTTTCAAAGAGAAAGGACGCGAAGTGAGAGGAAGGATCATCAGCGAGGGTGCGCCGTGAGTTGCAGTTGTTTAGGACCGTATACAGAGCGAGAGCATCTCCCGTTGACCCAGCGCAGAGACTTACAGAATCATATCAAGTAACAAATATTCACTCGAACACTTCTCAAGATTCAGGGGAAAACTAGATCCATCTGGTCTTTATCTCGCTGACCTGCGCGAAATGCGGGTCATCGCTCACGCATTCAAGTCGATGTAACTTCGCGGTGGCCGCAATCACGCTGTCAGCCATCGGTATCCGGTACCTGCTCCGAATCTCCGCCGACAGCACGGCAAGCTCCGCGTCCATCGGTATCACCCCGAAATCCTTCACGACCAACCGCGTCCTGAGCTCGGCGACGTCCCTTCCCTCTTTCTCGAGGCTGAGCTTGTAGAGCTCGTGGACCGTCACGACCGAGACGTATCTCTTCTCTCTGCCCGACAACTCGCCCTTGGTCTTCTTCAGCGTCGCCGGGTTCCTCGAATAGTAGTGCTCGAAGAAGAACCTCGTGTCGTAGAGACTCACGCGTCCTCGTCTCTCAGCTTGTCAAGCTTCGCCTTCATCTCGCCGGCGGTGCCGCTGGAAGAGCCGCTGCCCGCAAGGTCGGCCGTGGTCAACGCCCGCTTGAACATTATCCCGTCGCCGGTATCCACCACGATGAGCCTGGTACCTTCCTTGATCTTGTACTTGGTCCTTAGTTCGATTGGAATGGTGGTTTGGCCCTTCCTCGTGACCAGCACCTCTTTGCTCATGAGTACTACTGACATCAGAGTACTACTTAAGAATTGTAGTACTCCCTACCCTATGAATCCCAGGCGTCTCTCGTGCTCGCCCACAACCTGCCGATGATGGCGTTTACCGCCTCTTCGTCGAGGTGGGCAGGCGGCTGCAGACAAGCTCCACTAACTTTCTGGAGGTGCTCAGGTTAGCTTGTCTTCGTATCCGGAAAACAATTAGCGTCTTCTCTTCAGTTCGGCGACTTCTATCTTCAGTCTCTCAACGTCCTTTACCATGTCTACCTTCTCAGAGAGCGCGTCGATTCTTATGGTCAGCCGCTTGTCCATCTCACTTACCTTGATATCAACCGCCTTGATCTCAGCTCGCAATTCGTTCGTCGAGGAATCAATCCTTGAATTGACCGAATCTATCCTCGTATTGATCGACTTCAATTCACCATCGATGCTGTCGAGGCGCGGAAGCAGGATCCTTCCCACTGCGCCAGCGGTTCCCTTCACCGTCGATGCCATGGCTACAGGCAAATATCCGAAACCCAATATTTAAAGAACCACCCTGATTAACGACCTATCAAACGCCGGTTGCCTCCACTGAACATCGAGCTGGAGAACAGGAAGGAGTACTATGAGGCGCCGAAAGCGTCCACATTGGCATTTCGCGGAAACGCGTTGAGCCTATAAACAACCAAGCCTCGAATCTACCAATGACTATCAGCGCTGCGCTTGCGATCAGGAGCAACATGGGGTATATCGGGGTGCACGCTTCGCTCGTCGCGGCGACGGTAGGATCTCTCTTCCTGCAGCGGTACATCTGGCTCCTGAACATCTCCGAGAAGGGCTACGGGCCGTTTCAGAGCGCCTCCTACCTGATAGGGGTGTCCGTCATACTCGTCTTTGTCGATGTCTGCTCGATAATCCTGACGCTGGACAGCACTCAACGGGGCAAGATGGTCGCAATGGCCGTGCCGGCGGCGTTCCTTTTCGTCGCGCTCTTCATCCTCATTGCCAACAGCACATGAGCATGACCGTGGACCGGATGATACACTCTGAGAAGTCAATCCGAATCGCCAGACTCGTAAAACCTCTCGTCGAGGCTGGCCTCGTCTTCGTCTGGTTCATCTACCTTGTGGGGGTCTTGACGGGTCAGGATTACAACAGCAACCTCGTGTTTGACCTGTTTCTTGCCAGAGTGGGCGGGCCCACAGCCAGCCATGCGACAACCTACCTGATCTTTCTTTCCATCTTCCCGATCGCTTGCATGATGCTCAGGTCGATAATTCCGGCCTTCCTGATAGAGGTCCTGGCCTTCGAGATACATGAGGGCCTCTGGCAGGTTCCCTACTATCTCGCCTGGCACTCGGTGATAGACTGGCATATCTGGGTCTTGGAGAACGCACCAGACACCGTGACGACGCTCATCATGGTCGCGGCGCTAATGTTCGTCTATCACTTTCCGGCAAGATTCTTCGTGGCCGTGACAGTAGCATGGGGATGCTTCCTCTCAGCGTGGCTGGCTATCGGGTTTCCGGTGACGGTCCTCTCAAAGCTGCCAAACTACCAGATAATACCATCGGCTTACAATACCACGCTTTGGGTGAATCAGATCGAGTTCTTGAGCTGGCTCTTCTTCGCCTCTGTCCTGTTGATTTGCCTGCATTATTTTGGGAAACACACGACCTCTGCGTCCTTGGCGGTGAAGACCGCCCAGAAGTAACGTGTCTCGAAGAGCACAGTTATCCTTCTTCTTCTCGCATGGCATCAAGACGTTTGAAGGCCTGTTCGGCGGACATCTTACTGGTTTCTGCGAGGTCGAAGATCGAGGGAACCTTGGTGAATACGACCTTATCGCCACTCATCTCTACCGTCAGCCTCGTCCCCTCCCGAATCCCGAGCTTCCTTCTCACCTTGGTCGGGATTGTAGTCTGCCCTCTCCTGGTGACCACGACTTCCTGAACCATGCACCCACGTGAAATAATTCCTACTCTTATTATTTTCCTACCGATTCAAAATTCCTGAAGCATTCCGAACTCGACTTTTTTGCGGCATGACGTGTCAATCAGCGATTAACCCCCATACCAAAAACCACGAAAGATCAAGTGGAGCGCTGTTCACTTACGCCTGCTGAACCTTTTGGGCCTTGACCCGATTTTTATGACCACTATCCCGAAGACTATGAGAAGCGGTCCAGCCAGAACGGCCCCATAGATTCCGCCTCCCCCTCCTCCGCCTTGGACCAGTTCCATCCCTGTGATGAAAAAGCACCAAAGACAAAGACGAACGCCCCGATGATGACTGTGACGTTCAGCCTCATGGACGTAGCTGCGCAGACGTTACAGTTAGAAACATTTTGGATAATCATCGAGTGCGTGATGATATCCGTTCACCTTCTTACTTCGATATGACCCTTGTTCGGACAAAACTATTAATCGAGAATCGCCTCGAATGAGGACGAACTGGCTTGACGCCTCGACGCACGGCAATGGGGAGGGCTGTAGCGGCCGCAGTCGTGATCATCGTCATAGTGATAGGAACGATAGCCCTCGTGAGGCTTACCATTCCGGTCGAACCCACGAAAACCAACACGTCCCACACTGGATCCTCAACGACCTACACGGCCATCTTGGCTTCGGGTCTTCGGCTGCAAATCACGCTCAACGCTACGACGGTGCAAGCAGGCTCGCCGCTGACGGCGCAGGTGTCTCTCTTCAACACGCTCGACACGAACCTCTCGCTGACTCCAGACTTGCCAGCAAATTCGACCAACGTTCCGGCCAAGTCGACGATTGGGTCCTGGAACTCCTATGATTTCTTTTGCGGTTCGAATCCGACATGGTCGCTTGCGGGCTATGCGCTATTTGGAGGATACTATTCGTCGGGGAACATCTCTTCTGCGGGCAAGCCTTTGACCATGATTCCTCCGGTGCTTATTGAATGCCCAGCTTCGACCAGCCCGGATAGAATCGTCTTCCTCCCCGACGGCAGCCGCGCGGTCGCCTACTACGCACAGAGCGCGTCCGCCGATGCGAGCGAAGCCGCGATGAACGCCACGACAGCGACATGCGCGTACACGTCCGAGGATGAAACCAACTGTAGTGGTAGCACGAGCCTCTTCGGATATTGGAATTCGACTGCCGATGTTTTCCTGCAGAATGCTACGACCAGCTCGCAATACTTTCACTACTTCTCTCCGGGGGAGTACACCCTGGCGGTGCAGGACATGTGGAACCAGACCATCTATGCACATTTCCAGGTCGTCGCCGCGCTCAGCAGCCCGGTCGAGGCCGTTTCGGTCGTCGGTCCCATCCCACCGTACAACCCGGGAGGACCCGTGATCAGCGTTACGCTGAAGAACGTCGGCGACGCCCCGATCACTTCCCTGAACGCGACCCTCGTGTTAGAACCTCCCCCGAACAATCCCGGAGGATTTAGCGTACCCTATTCATTCGTCTTTAACGTGAGTTCAACCAACCCTCTGTTACCGGGCCAAAGCACCCAAGACTCGCGTACTTTGATCGGCGCCGCGTTCGAGACAGGCCTTGATTATCCTCTCATGATTAGCGGCCCCTTCGCGGACGGGCTTTACCAGTTCTCCTACACGGTCGAGGTCCAGGTCGTGGCCCCGAGTTGATGACGGTCAGAAATACCTTCAAGGGTTTTTTCAGATGAACACTTCACCTACCCGGAGCTATACCCACCTCGCAATAGCCATCATCGTCGCGGCCGTGGTGATCTCGGCAAGCGTCCTGTCCTATTCATCCTTCGAGGCGACGGTCACTAGAACTGGGACAACAATCACCGACACCTCTACTCTTACGAGCACGTCAACCGAGACGATTACACTGACATATATGACGACCAGCACCGTCACGATGCCGATTCCTACACCAGAATCAGTAAGCTGTTCTATCGCTGGGAATGAATCTAATCCATTGAATAGTTTCAACGTCGAGGTGGCGTACACGGGTTCATGGAGCGCAATAGTTTCGGGCTACACCTATGGGGCCACGACTCCGGCATTTGTGAGCTGTTACACGGGTAGCGGAGATGGGGTCGTTTCAATCGCGAGTTGGGTCCAGAACCAGACCGCGGGCTTGATGCTCAATGTCGACATCCAAAAGACGGATGCGGGAAGAGGTAACCTTACGGCAACACTCGGTGATATGGTGAAGAGCACGACGGTAGTCTATGGCTCGGTGGTAGTCTTTGCGATTACCGTTCCGTAGGCGTTCAGGCATGTGAAACATAGTTCGAAACGCCGGCTTCCCTTTTCTGTTTTTGACCTAGGAAACCTACGCAAGAAAGCTACTCGAACAAAACTATTAATCGGCAGCGGCCCCCGATACATTCCAGGTTCGTTTGGTTGAATACTTCACCCGCTCGGAGCTACACCATTATTGCAGTCGCGATAGTCATAGCTGGGGTACTGATCTCGGCCAGCCTATTTGCCTCAGTTGCACTCAGAGGTACAGTTACGAAGACTACGACCGAGGACAGCACCGAGACGGCCACGACGACGTTGACGGCGGCCACCACTACGACTGTCACCAACAGCGGTAGCGCCCAAACCGCTCAGCCCGGTCCGCTACTTCTTTCAAAGTCCTGGGGTCCGTGGGTCTACAACGTGTCGCTGAGCGCTACGCTGATCAACCCCGGGCAGTTCTTATTCGTGTCAAGTGACCTGATCTATGCCGGGCAGAGCAACACAACAATCGCGGTGGGCGAGCCGCCTATCAGCATAGTTGTTTACAATTCCACCGGCGGAGTGGTTTGGGAATTCGTAGCACCTCTAGTGACATCTTCCAACGCGACCTTATTCGAAGACGTATACCCCGGAAGGAACCTCGGTGGAGGGCAGGCCTGCATCCCGATCTCCGTCGTTTCTCTGAACAATTCTTGTTCCTCACCCCACGCCTTCAACGAAACGCCCCAGTCTGGGGCCTATACGATGCAGATTGAGCCCCCGTTTTACTCTCTCCCTTCGTACCAGGATGCTGGGGCTAACCTGACGATTACCGCAGATTTCACCATAATATCGAACTCCTCTTTAGTCGTAAGTCAGACGGCCACTGAAACATCGATTCAATGCATCGTCTCGGGGCCGCCCGCGCCATGTTCATGAGGGTGATGTCCGACTCTAACCGTCCAGAACGGATGAGTTGTTGGCATTTGGGTCTGGGCTAAAAGCAATGAGCAATCGGGGCAAAGGCCGTTGTAATCTCTTCGTTCGATTGAACGTATGATCGGGAAGAACTCCACACACAGATATACACAGAGATTTTTGGCGACCAAAAACATCGCGATATCCGAAGAAGCATATCAGCGACTCAAGGCGCTCAAGAAACCCGGAGAAAGCTTCACGGAAGTGATCGAACGGATGACGCGGACAAGAGGAGTGCTGGACCTGGCTGGGGTCCTCTCGATCTCACAGACTAAAGAAGTGTCAGAAAGAATCCGCGAGAGCCGAGCCGAGAGCGCGCGTCGCCTGCACCGAACGGTTGAGAAGCTGAGTTGATGTGCTGGCCGATAAGAGCTTCCGGATTGACCTCATGCAAGACCATGAGCTCGCTAAGAATAAGACAGAGAAGCTGGCCATCGAGAAGGATTAGCAATTCAATCGTCTAACATGGGGGCACTTTCCACCATCAGGACGCGGTAACTTCTGGATGCCTCAATACTTGGACCGTCCTGGTGTGAGTTCGACCATCTACGTTATCGTCGAAAACCTACGCGACATTGCACAAGCACGTCATGAGCCGAATATGTTACGGTTCGATCAACCATTCTGCTTGTCCGGCGTGCCTAGCAGAGAGGCAAGGCGTTGCAGGACCGCGTTCCACGCTGCTTCCCCGCTCGGCCCCATCTCCGCGGAGTGCTCATGGGTCATCAGCACCTCGGTCTGGTCTCCCAGGTCACGGAACTCGACCTTGACGACGCTCTCCTCCGACTTGGGCCCTTGGAACCTCCATGTGTAGACGAGCTTGTCTGGAGGCTGTACGATTAGGAACTCCCCGGTGATGAGCACGACGTTGCCGTCCGCAGGCTCGTTACCGAGCGTGAACTTCCCTCCCACTCTGAGGTCCATGTCGACGAACGACGTCTTCCAGCCTTCACCGATGCTCCACCAGCGCTTCACCTCTGACGGCTCGGTCCACGCCCTGAAGACCCTCTCCTTTCGCGCCGGGACGACCGTGCGGACGCGTATGGTCTCCGTCGAGTCGATAACCATGTACCTCATTACTCCTTGGCCAGATACTCGCTCAGCGAGTCGAGCTGCCTCTCCCACAGCGCGCCATAGGAATTGATCCACCGCGCGGCCTTTCTCGATTTAGACCATGAGGTTCAAAGCGAACTCTCTCCCGGGTAGTGTCGCGAGGCCATAGAATGGCGAGATCCGATAACCACAGTCACATCATCCTAGCGGACATAGGAGACATGGTCGCATCCGCCGAGGCCAAGAAGGTGGACCGGTATTCCATCACCGAGCACGTGTCGCAGTTCAAGCAGATGAAGGAGTCCGTCGCCTTCGGGTCTACGCACGGGGAGGGACGGATCTTCGAGGACCTCAAAGAGTACAGGAAGGAGTTCTCCAGACTCGACAGGCTCGGCCTCTCGGGCATGAAGGTCCGGATGGGGCTGGAGGTCGACTTCTCGCCGCGCTACGAGGCGAAAGTAGGCGAGTTCGTCAACCAGGAGAAGTGGGACATCCTGCTGTGCTCCGTCCACGAGCTGGGCGACGCAGCCGACATCGAGCATCCCCGAAGGAAGCCCATCGACCCTATCGAGGCCGACAAGCTATGGCACGAGTACTTCGGTCTCGAGCAGAGGGCCCTCGAGAGTGACTTCATCACCTTCGACGTGCTGACCCACCCCACGAGGATGATTAAGGGAGTGAGCCAGTTGCCGGATGATATCGACGACCTCCTCCTGGACTTGGCAAAGACGGCGAAAAAGCGCAACAAGGCCCTCGAGCTCAACGGGAAGGACATCGGCTATGCGCCGGAACTCGTCCGCAGGGTCGCGAAGGCGTGCTCGAGAGCCGGTTGCCTGGTGAGCCTCGGCTCAGATTCGCACTATCCGCAGGACGTCTTCAGAAACATGGAAGTCGCCACCGCCATGCTGGAAGAGTTCGGTCTTCAACCCGTGTAAAATTTCAAGAGCTAGAGAAGGCTATTATCATGAGGTTCCATATCGAGGCCGATGCCAAACTATACCGTCCACTTTGGTTTCAGTCAGCGGTTCCCCTTCCCGGCCGCCGAGGCGTACGAATGGTGCACCGACTATGATCCAGGTGACATCGCGCTGGAAGGCATGAAAGGCGTCCGACGGGTGGAGTGGACCGACGATGACACGGTCATCTTGACGGACACCGTCGACAGCGACGGCCGGAAGATAACGAAAGTGAAGGTCGTCCGGCTTTATCCGAAACTGCTGATGTGGACAAACACGAGGATCTCCGGCCCAGGAAAGTACTCCCAGTTCATCTATCAGATAGTCTCCGAGGGAGAGAACGCTTCGCGCCTGGACTATAACGGCGCTCAGATCGAGGAAGCGGAGAAAATCCCGTCATCGTCCAAGGTCGCAGCCATGTCGAAAAACATCGCGGAGGAGGATTCGCAAGCGTGGGTCAATCTCGCGGCGGCGATGAAGAAGGATCTTACCCGACCATAGTCACGCGGTGCATCAGGAAGCCGAGCGCGTTAGGTGCTCACAGGCCCCGCGCATGGACCCATAAGCGACCAAGCCCCGAGCCAACCGAATGACTATCAGCGCCGCGCTTGCGGTCAGCAGCAACCTCGGCTACGTCGGAGCGCACACGTATTGAGCGTAAGCGTAGACCTTACATGCTTGAGCAGACGATGACTGGCAGTTTTGAGTTCGGGCTCCAAAGTATCGAGGGCGGTCGTCTACGCCGTCGTGATATTCCTCGTCGTCGCCGGAGCATCCTACGTGATCAACAGCAGGGTCGGAGGGATACAGGTCTACGACGTCTATCCGACCAACAGCATGCTCCCGACGCTTGAGGTCGGGGACCTCGTGGTCGTTCAGAGCGTCCCCTATTCGAGCCTACACGTCGGGGACGTCATCGTGTTCGCTAGGCCAGCGGAGAGTGGGGGAGGGTGTCTGGACATGGTCATAGTGCACAGGATCGTGAACATCACCGTCCAGGGGCTATACACGCAGGGTGACAACCGTCTCACCAACCCGGTTCCCGATGAAGGGCCGCCAGCCTACGAATGGCCGCCCGTGCCCGCAAACTGCGTCAGGGGCGAGGTGATGTTCGCGCTTCCGTACCTCGGGCAGATCTCCGAGGCGTTCCCGCCACCGCTGAACTACATCTTGGTCGCGATTATCATCGTGGTAATCTTCATGATTGAGCTCGTGGGTGGGCGTAACAAGGAGGAGGAGCCGAAGGCAGCTCCGACGGAGGCGACAGAGGGGGGAACTGAAGAGCCGTAGCAGCTGAGCCTCAGACGAAAAACGCTAATTAAGTTCCCCCATGAATCGGAATATTATGGAGAAGTTCCCCCAGTTTGCCGAAAGGCGCGCCTGCGAACTCTGCAAGCCCTCGTGCGGGAACTTGGGTGAGGGCATCGCTTTCACAGATGGAATTCATTACGTCTGTCCAAAGGGGATTGAAGATTGGAACGCCAAGCACGAGAAGAAGATCATTCCGCACGCCACCCAGCCGCCTAAGTAGAGAGCCAAACCTCCTCTTTTTCTCGAGGGGCGTCTGTAACATCAGGAATTAAGGCCGCATACGGGAGCACCAGCCCTAGCCCACAGGCGATGTGCTCACTCACACTGTGACGAGCAGGTAGACTATCAGCAGTATAGCTACGATGAAGGTTATGGAGCTAACAGCGGTCTCGATTGTGCTGGTGGGCTCGTACCGGCCCACTTTGATCATCGCCTGGTTCTTCTTGAACCTGGTCAGAGCCAATACCTGTAGGAGCCCTCCCATCGCCACCAGAATCACCCCGATTATCAGCGAGAGGTGGACTGACGATGAAGGAGCAGATGGGAAAAGTTCGCTGATCAGGAGCTGGAACTTCGCCACCACGAATCCGAGAGCTATTACTGCTATCCCTGTTCTTACCCACGCAAGATATGTCCTCTCGTTTGCCATATGATCGGTTACTTTGTCCGAATCCCCGGTCAAGGACGCCCTTCCAACTCAAATGAGCGCAACATGCTCCCCGCTCTTAAGGAGATAGTCGAATTCGATGACCTGAAACTCAAGCCTCGTAGAATAACTCGGCTACTGATGGAATCAGCAACGAACCAGACACGGACGGAAGACAGGATTGAGAAATTCTCGTTGCTCGACCTCGCTACACCAACGAGGCCAAATCTCACCGGTTCCGCCAGCTTCACTGTTGCTCATGATTTGCAGTTCCCACGCTAGATGGAGGAGCAACCGGAAGCGAGAATCGCCGCTTCCGGTCGCGTAGGGCGGTAGCAGGCCCTCTACTGCCCCACGCCGAGGGTGTTTCCTATCCCCGCGAGCAGCACGGTGTCTCCTTCCTTCGTCTTCTCGCGGATGAGCCTCTTGACGACGGCTGCCGCCTTCTCGGCGCCCTTGATTATCTCCTCCTTCATCGTAGCCATCACATCGGTGTCTCCCTCCTTGACGAGCACGGCGTAGACGGGTATCCTGTGCTTGGCCGCTACCTCCTCTATCTGGTACTTCTCGACGCCAATCCCGCCGATGGCCGCCCCCACGCCCTCCACGACCTCGCCGGTCTCCTCACCCTCGAGCTTCGCGGCTGCGTCCACCATGATGATCGCATTGGGAGTGACCTTCATCTCCTCGACCAGCCGTTCCATCGCGAGCCCAGGCTGTCCGACGTAGCCCATCGGCCCTTCCGCCTTCATCACATACAGAGTCCTTCCTTCGTGGGCGGTCACCCACACTACGGTGTCCTTGGCGACGAGCTGCTTGGGTCCGTCGGAAGAGAACTTGGACGCCACCATCGGACCGACGCCGTCTCCTATGGGGCTGCCCAGCTCTACCGAACCCATAGCCTTGGACAGAGCGTCCGCCTGGGACATTATCTGGGGCAGGCTCATCTGCAGCTGCATGAGGGTCATCGGCGAGTTCATCTTCTTCCCCTCGAGGTAGTAGTGCCGGACTATCTTGTGCATCAGGGTCAGGCCGCTCGCCATCTCGATCAAGTTCTGCGCCACGGATTGGGAGACCGGGTCGGCGCCCTTCATGAGGCTCTTGACCTCCTGCCGTATCCTGTCGTCACCCGTGTCGACGAGGTGCTCGAGCTTCGGGATGATACCGTTAGGGTCCATGGTTACGGGCATGATGGTGACGTAGTTGAGGAACTCGTCCACCCGCTCAGCCGTTTCGTTGCCGTCGCTCCCGTTCTTGTTGAGGTAGCTGATGACCTGCGCCCGGGCTCGGCTCTTCATCGAGTCGAGCCGGTTAAGCGACCTCATGACGGCGCCCGTGGCCGTGATGGTCTGTATCTTGCCGCCGTAGACTATGAAGACGAAGAAGAGACCGAAAGATGCCAGGGTTATGATCGTACTGATGTCAAGGCCGGCAAAAAATCCTGCCATCTAACCCCTCACCGCCGTTCCCGACGCGTCCCAGCAACTCGCGGATTTCCTCCCTCTATTTCGCTGAATTTCTATCAATTTTACTCACTCACACAGAATTACTATCGGACGTCCAATATAAATGTATTGGATGACCAATAACTCTCAGGCTAGGTGTTCTCAGTTCGAAGAAAGAATCGCAACTACTTAGTACGTGCTGACAGACAAGGGGAGCAGATAAGACCCATAATGCAATCTCTGAAGGCGTGGGGAGAAGCTTGGGTCTTACCAGACATCTCGGCGGGGCAAAGCTAGACGAAGAAGCACGCTCTACCCACTCCTCTTGACCATGCGGACTATGGAGGTTATCGTCTCAGAATGCCGGTTCGCTCTAACGTGCTTGATTGCGTCGCCGGCTCTGACCTGCCCTTCGCCCAAGACTTTCAGATAGAATCCGCTACGCTCGGATTCAAGAAACCATTTGACCATGGTATTTGTCTCGAATCTTATCCCGAGCTTGTAGCAGGGGAAGCGAGGCTGGGTAACGGCAAACTCGGCGGAACCTATGACCAGGCGATCCCCGATATGGACCTCGTTCTCCAGCAATCCTTCAGTGGTAAAATTTTCACCGAACGTGCCCCAGGGCATGTCCCTACCGGGAAATCTCTCGCGCCAGTATCCATAGTGCTCTGAGGGATACGCGTATACCGCCTTGTCCTCGCCCCCGTGAACAGAAAGGTCGGCCTGTCGGTCTCCATCAAGGTTGAGCTTCCTTACAATCACGGGACCTTGTACGGGCTCCTTGATGATGCCCGAGAGAACGGGTCTTCCCCGAGACCTGGCCATCTCGCGCGGCGTACCAACATTTACGGAGAGCAATCGCATGATCTCGGTCTCCGTAGCTCCTACACGATTTATATTCGCTGAGACGCTGCTACGCCAGCGTGCCGAAGAAGGAGACGTTCGTCTTGGTCCCGGGCGCTTGGCTCGGAGCGTGGGCGTGGCGGCGGGTCGTTCCGCTGCTCGAGCGCGGCGGGAACGCGGCCTATCCCCTGACGCTCACCGGGATGGGTGACAGGGTCCATCTGGCGACGCCGCAGGTCGGGCTCGACACGGCGATACAGGATGTCATCAACGCGATTCTTTACGAGGGCCTCGAGGACGTGGTGCTGGTGGGGCACAGCTTCGCGGGCAAGGTCGTCGCGGGAGTCGCGGACAGGATGCCTGAGCGCATAGGAACCCTGCTCTTCGTGGACGCGTACAGGCCCGCGAGAGTGCGGACGCCGCAAGGGGATTTTAGTTCAGAGGGTCGGCCGACGCTCGGGGATGGATGGAGGATTCCCCTCACCGAAGACATTCTTGGAAACATCGGAAAAGACGTCCAGGGCGCAGATCGGGAATGGATGCTGTCCAAAGTCACGCCCTGGCTCATGAGATACGCAGGTGACCCAGTGACACTGTCCGGGAAATTTGATTCAGTGAAGAAGGCCTACATCCTCTGCACCGGCGGCGGTGACGACGTGGAGGCAATCCTGAAGGAGAAGCTGGATGGGGAGTACAGGGTCCTCGAGTCGGGCCACTGGCCGATGATCACAAAGCCCACTGAGCTTGTGCAGTCGATGCTAGAGCTCGCTCAGGGTTGAGTTATTGCTACTTGAGTTCCGTTTATGATTTATCCATTAGTTAAGGTAGCCGAGATTGTGACTGTATAATTGACTCTCAAAATTGGAAGTAATCGTTACCTCTTAACTAGTTATTACGTCATAACATACTATGATGTCTACCGTCTTCGAGGCAAGGTACGGCGCTTGGGAAACTCGATAGCCGTGATATTCCCAAAGGAGATCCTAGAGGAGACAGGGGCCAAGAAAGGCGATGTCGTGAAGCTCTCGGTGCCCATACCGACGCTGAGGCAGCGCCCTTCATCAGAGAAAGGCGACAGAATCTAGTCTTAATGCTTCTGTTGTGCTCTACATCTTCATTTCTTTCATCATGCCGCCGCAGCCATCACAGCTCATCATCTTACTCTTCATCGAGGCCGGACCCATCTTCATCTCGTGACAGCCGGAGCAGGCCATTACAGTCATATCGGGCATGGAAGACATGGAAGTGTATATCGCGTCATCGCTATTTAGACAATCCTGAAAGAATCAGGGAAGATATTATTCATATGTGCATATTTCATGATGGTTATTGGATCTCCCGAGAGGTAGGAAGCACGGACCCTTCCGAGCATCAAGAACGCGTCAAATCCTTCGCATCGGAAGGCGGTTACAACGATTGCCTCTTGCACGACTATTTCAGAATACACCCTGTGCTTCTCGCCATACATCCTGGAAAAACGAACGATAAGGCTGAGTCGAAAAGCAGTAACTCGAGTTAAGCCTTTAACCTCCTCCCACGTTCACGTACCGATGCCCTTCTCGGCCGATTCTGCGTGGGAACGCACGAAGAGCCTCACACCTTTTCCCCGTCATCTCGACGAGTACTACATCAGCCTCCTGAGGGAATATGAGCTCACGTACAACACGGCGGAAAAGGCGAAGGCAAAGGGACTCGACGCCAACGAGTTCGTAGAATCCAAGACCGTGTTTGATCTGGCCGACCGGGTCAATCAGATGCTCGGATTATCACAATTCGAGGGACTGGACGTCCGACTCAGGGAGCTTCTAAAATCGACCACAAAAGAAAGAGCCACGCTCACGATAGCCGAAGAGATCGCACTGGGCAAGTTCGGGCCGATGAAGATTGAAAATGCGCTCGATTACGCTGTGCGGGCAGGCCTGGCCGTGATCACCGACGGAGTCACCGTCGCGCCTATCCAGGGCATCTATTCCGTCTCGATAAAGAAGAACGACGACAATAGCGAATACGCATCTATCTCCTATGCCGGTCCCATGCGCTCGGCGGGCGGGACCGAAGCGGCGCTCTCGGTCCTGATAGGGGACGTCGTGGCAAAGAAGCTCGGCCTCTCCCCCTACCACGCCCGTGAAGAGGAGATCGGGCGCTACATCGAGGAACTGAGAGTCTACGAGAGAGAGGTCGGAAACTTCCAGTACCGGGTGACCGACGACGACATCAGGGTCGCGATATCCAACCTCCCCGTGGAGATAGACGGGGTGGAGACGGACCCGGTGGAGGTCGTGGTCCACAGAAACCTGAAGAGAGTCAGCACCGACCGGGTCCGCGGGGGCGCTCTGCGGGTCCTGAACGACGGGATTATCGGGAGGGCACACAAGATTTCGAAGGTGCTCAAAGAGCTCAATATCTCCGGCTGGGAATGGCTCCCTCAACTGAAGGGTGGGAAACAGGAATCCACCAGCGAGACCGAGAAGGCGGGCGCGCACTTCGAAGAGGTCATATCAGGCCGCGCCGTATTGTCTTCCCACAACGCCAAGGGTGGTTTCAGGATAAGATATGGCCGTGCGATAAACACGGGGCTCTCGACCATCGGGATCCACCCGGCCATCGCCACTCTGCTCGATGATCCCGTCGTAGCTGGGACTCAGGTGAAGGTCGACACTCCTGGAAAGGCAGCCACCATAGCATTCGTCGATTCGTTGGAGGGCCCTACCGTCCTGCTTCTTGACGGCTCCGTGCGGAAGGTGAGCACCGTCAAAGAGGCCGAACTAATCCACGACAGCGTGTCGAAGATAATCGACCTGGGAGATGCTCTGATAAGCTACGGCGACTTCCTCGAGAACAACAAAGTCCTGTTACCATCGCCGTACGTGCGGGAGTGGTGGGAACAAGACCTGGAGAAGGCGCTGAGGGACCCCGAGAAGCTCCAAACTCTGCTGAAAAGCCTCCTGGAGGACAGGTTGGCCCCTATCAGGCGAGGATCGCCCCCGTCGCAAGAGGAGGCGTTCCTAATCTCGGAATCCTTGAACATACCCCTGCATCCGCGATATACCCCGCACTTCGATAACCTGTCTGTACCTGATCTCATCGAGCTGCGGGGCAAAATGAGGCACCAAGGTCGTGAAATCATCGTACAGATCACATCGCACAACATCGAAAGCTCGCTGCGCGCCCTCCTCGTGCCCTATCTGCGAGTAGAGAACGAGGCGGTTCTAAAGGGCGAAGACGCACAGGTCGTCTCCCGGCTCCTTGCACTCGACAGGGAGCTACCCAACTCGGACTTCGAAGGGCCGCTGGACATGATCAGGCAGATATCCGGAGTATCGGTAAGCCGGCAGACCACGGCGACCGTCGGGATGAGGGTCGGTCGCCCTGAGAAAGCCATGCTCAGGCACATGAAGCCCCCGGTCCACGTTCTCTTTCCTGTAGGTACCGCCGGTGGAAGCACGCGGGACCTCATCGGCGCATCCAAGAAAGGAGTACTGTCGATAGACGTGGTGAACATCATGTGCCCGTCCTGCGGTCAGAGGAAGCTCTCAAGCAGGTGTCAAGAATGCAGCGAAGCGACGGTCCGGTTCCTGAGCTGTCCAAGATGCGGTCAAGCTCTGAGGCAGGACACCAGCTGTCCGAGCTGCAACGTGGAGGGAGTGACACACTCCAACTACGGGTACGATCTCAGGTTCGCAATCGAACGGGCCCAGAGGATGGTCACTGGGTTGAGTTCGAGGCCGATCAAAGGAGTGCGCGGTCTCTCGAGCGAGTCCAAGTTCTGCGAAATCATAGAGAAAGGCGCGCTCCGGAGCAAGCACGACATCTATGTCTACAAAGACGGAACCGGAAGAATAGACCTGACGAACGCCACACTGACGCACTTCCGTCCCCGAGACGTCCACGTCGGCGTCGAAAAGCTCAGGTCCATAGGGTACACGACCGACTTTGAGGACAACCCCCTCACCAGTCCCGACCAACTCCTAGAGCTGAAACCCCAAGACATAGTCATACCCGACAGCATAGCGATAGACCTAGTGCGGATCGCCAAGTTCTCTGACGAAGAGTTGGAGAGCGTATACGGCCTCGAGCGCATATACAACATAAAGGAAGTGCCTGACTTGGTCGGAAGGATAGCGATCGGTCTCGCCCCGCACACCTCCGTCGGAGTCGTCGGCCGCATAGTGGGATTCACCAACGCTCAGGTGTGCTTCGCTAACCCGTGCTGGCATGCGGCCAAGAGGCGCGACTGCGACGGGGACGGCGACTCTCTCCTGCTTCTTCTCGACGTGCTGCTCAACTTCTCTGTCGAGTACATACCCAACCAGATAGGCGGCCTGATGGATACGCCCTTGCTGATTCAGCCGATACTGCTACCCGCGGAGGTGGACGACCAAGCGCACAACTTCGACGTAGCGAGCAGATACCCGCTCGAGTTCTACGAGCTCACGCTGGAGTCTCCAAACGCATCAAAAGCCTCGAAAATGATCGAGAGGATAGGAAACCGGCTCAACAAAGAGGAGCAGTTCCAGGGGTACGGGTTCACTAACGCCACCGAATCGATCACGATCAAGCACGCAAGAAGCGCCTATCCGACACTCACAAGCCTGAAGGAGAAGATAGCCAAGCAGATCGAGGTGGCTGAAAAGATCGACGCCGTCTCCACTAAGGAAGTCGTCGAATCCATCATCAAGACTCACCTGATAAGAGACATCGCCGGGAACATGAAGAAGTACGCCACACAATCGTTCAGGTGCAAAGGATGCGGCAAATCGTTCAGGCGCCCCACGGTCTCAAGCCACTGTGATTTCTGCGGCGCTGAGCTCAGGGAGACCCTGACCAGGGCATCAGTCGAAAAGTACCTCTCGCTGGCCAGGCGGCTGGCGAACGACTACGACGTCGACGAATACATCAAGAATCGATTGGACCTCATCGTGAAAGAACTGGATCAGCTGTTCCACGAGCACGAGCGGTCCACGCAGCTCGCATTGACCGACTTCGCCCCCGTTCAATGATAGAAGTACGCTGGAGATTCCTTGAACGAGTACTTCACGGTCTGGCGTGACTTGCGCAAACTGGCGACCCTCTTCTTGATCTGGGCCGCCTTGTCCGTCGTAAGGGCCAGATGAAGTATCTCCGCGACCTCCCTCATGTCGCTCTTGTTCATGCCCAGCCTAGTGAGCTCCGCCACGCCGAGCCTGACCCCGCCTGGGTTTGTATAGTGCCTCCCGGCCTGAAGGTCGCCCGGAAGCAGCTGCCTGTTGGCGATTATGTTCATCGATTCCAACTTCTTCTCCATCATCCCTCCGTCGGCGTACTTGGTGACGTCGAGAGCGACCTGATGGGACCGTGTGTAACCCATACTCTCGCCGATGACCTTCTCGCCCAGCTCAGCCAGCCCCTCGGCAAGCGCACGGGCGTTCGCCACCACGTCCTTCGCATATGGTCTGCCGTACTTCAAGAACTCGGCGAAGGTCAGAGCCTTGGCGGCGACGCTGTGCAGGTGATGGTTGCTCGAAGTCCCGGGGAACACGGCTTTCTTGATGCCCTCGGCATACTCCGACCTTGCGACTATGGCCCCGCCTTGTGGCCCAAAGAGAGTCTTGTGGGTGCTGAACGTCATCAGATGGGCGCCCTCCCTCAGCGGGTCCTGGAACTGACCTCCCGCTATCAGACCGGCGACGTGGGCCGCATCATAGCATGGGATCGCACCAAACTCCTTCGCCGCCTCACTCACCTCTCTTACCGGCTGTGGGAACAGCAGCAGGCTGCCTCCGAACATGATGATCTTAGGACTCCTACCTTCAGACTTGAGCTTGGCAAGCTTCTTCTTCGTCTCATCGACGTCGATATTCATCCTCTCCCTGTCGAAACCGAAATATTCTATCTGGAGCCCGTGGACAAGCCCCGCCGTACCCGAGAACTCCTTCTTCCCTGCGGAGATGTGGCCGCCGTTCGGTATCGAGAGCGCCATCAGAGTATCCCCCGGGTCCGATAGAGTGGAATAGACAGCCAGGTTTGCGCAGGCTCCTGAGACCGGCCTCACGTCGACAAATTCGGCCTTGAAGAGCTTCTTCGCGAGGTCGATGGCCGCCAACTCGATCTGATCTATGTACTTGCATCCGGCGTAGACCCTCTCACCCGGCCAACCCTCGGCATACCGCTGACCAAGGTCCGAGGACAAGACCTCCTTCACCCCCCGAGAGGCCACGTTCTCGCTTGCAACCAACGGGAGGCTCTCTGAGAACCATTTCTCGTGTTGCTTCACTAAACTTACTATATTCTTGTATTCAGATGCTTCGCCAGCCATCTCGGCCGTTCGACCAAGATTTCGCTAATTATGTGTTTGCGAGCACAGACGCTGCAAATACACAATCTATTTTACAAGGCCCCAGCGGCAGCACATCGAGCGAAGGGAGAATGGCGAAGACATGAGCGGCAAGAAGAAAAGTGCACCGATGCCCGCGTCCAGCGCAGGGCTTCTGCGCTTCTTCGAGGATGAGACTGAGGGTGTAAAGATAAGACCACAGTTCGTCTTAGCGGCTTCAATGGCACTTATTGTGGGCTCCATAACAATCAATCTGCTCTTCAGGTAGTTGTAACTGTACGGATCATCGACCGAGCAATTATCAAAGAGATACAGGCATCTCTTCGTCCTACCCTCGCTCTCCATATCGCTCGTTCTAGTGTCCGTATCCACTCTAGCCCTGACCGGCCTGATGTCTCTCTACCAGAAGACCCCGGTCTTCCTGGTGGTCGCATGCCTCTTCAGCGCCGTCCTCTCAGGACTCATCGTGACCTGGTTGATTCGCACGATCGACCCCAAGTCGATCGCGTCTGTAAGGCGGTTTTTCGGGCTGCTTTTCGTCTCCACCTTGATCTGGCTGATCCCGGTCGTGATCAGCATCCCGTTTTCCTCATTCCTCCATGGCGCCACGACCAATGAGTTCGTCTTCGGTGGGTTTCTCGCCTGGGGATTCGAGTTCGTCGTGATCAATGGGACGTTCCTTAGAAGCCCCTCCGGAAGCCTGTTCATCGCAGCCGTTCATCCCGTCCCAATCCTGCTGCTCGCGTTGTCTACATCAATACACGAGTACCTGTTCCCCGTGTTCTCCGGACTAATCGTGCTGCTGATGGTGGCCGTGTTCCTCTGGAGAATCGACAGCGTCAAGACCAAGAACGGCATATCCTCGTTGGAGATACTGCGGGCGTTCCTGAAGACCTGGGTCGGTCACGAACCAGCAGAGCTTGAGACATACTTCTCCAGGTATGCAAGACGCGACTCCGTCACGACGGGCGTGATCATCGCCCAGACCGGAGAAAAGAGAGTCGTGCTGGTCCTTCCGGGAATCCATCCGGGTCCGTTCTCACCCGTGGGGAGTTACAACCTCTCCGAGCTGATTTACGGAGAGTTGAAAGGCCCCGATATCACGCCCATAGTCCTGCATGGGACCGGCGGACACGAGAGGAACGTGCCCACCAACAAGATCGCTTCCGAGTATGCCGCAGAGGTCTCACGGTTCGTCACGACCCAGCGACCTACCGGAAAGGTGCTCATGAGAGGCCCGCTTCGCTCCAGGGTGGGCATAACCAACATAACGACGCTGGCGTTCGGAAAGGAAGTCCTCGCGGTGGTCTCAAACTCCCCATACCGGTCCGACGACCTCGACCCGATCACGGTCTCAGACGCATCCGGAGCGGCCTCGGAGCTCGGAATAAGGGTCATGGTGGTGGACGCGCACAATTCTGTCGATGGGGAGAGCGGGCCTCAGGCGGACATCACGAGAGACGGATGGAATGGCATACTCGGCCGCACGCTCCAGTTGAAGGAATACGATTTCAAGATCGGGGTCGCCAATTCCGACGAAATAGGTTTCAAACGCGGCGCCGACATCAGCGACGGAGGCATCTCGGTCGCGATCTTCGCCACGGAATATGCCAAATGCGTGCTGGTAAGCGCCGACTCGAACAACGCGACCTCCGGGCTCAGGGAGAAGATCGATGCCGAGGTAACGGCCCTAGGGATGAGCCTTCTCGACCTCTGCACCTCAGACACCCACAAGCTCGCCGCGCGAAACATAACCGACCGGGGTTACTTTGCCTTGGGCGAACAAAGCAGTACCGAGACCATTCTCGATTGCATCAAGCAGCTCATTCGGATAGCGGAAGGGAGGTTGGCCCAATGCGACCTGCAAGTCGCAAGACTTCAATCTGACGTTCCGCTCATCGGCGCCGAGTCGCTCGACGATTTCGCGACGCTCACCAAGAATACCATCTCGATGGCCAAGACATACGCGAAGGTAATGATACCAGCGTTCTTGGCGCTCCTAGCCATAAGCCTCTTTTATTGAACAGGACCATGGACGGCTGCCTTGAGCCAAAGCGGATACATGATCGGCATCGAGGGAATAGATGCCGTCGGGAAGCACACGCAGAGCCTGCTCCTTGAAGCATGGTTCAGAGACAAGGGGCTTGAAACGGCGATACTCTCCTTTCCTGACTACGAGACACCCATAGGCAAAGAGATCAGAGCCTTTCTGTCGGGGGAACGAGATCTCCTCCCTCAGCTGCGGCATATGCTGTTCGCCGCCAACAGGTGGGAGAAGGTACCATTGATCAAGGAGTACAGAGAGGCGAAAAAGACCATAATCGTCAACCGATACTCGGAATCAAACATAGTCTACGGGGTCGCCAATGGTCTTCAGATTGAATGGCTGACAGCCCTAGAAGAAGGCATACCTAAACCAGACCTCGTGGTGGTCCTGGATGCCCCCCACGCAGGGCTTGTAACGCGCAGGCCCGGGACCAAAGACTCATACGAAAAGGATTCAGAACTCCAGTTGCGCGCTCAGACGCTCTACAGAGACCTCGCTCCGAGATTCGGGTGGGTGGTCTTGGATGCCAGCAGGGAGGTCGAGGCCGTCCACGAATCACTCGTTGAAGTAGTTAAGCAGCGCATGAATCTAGGAGGGAGAGAGCGACCACGACACTGAGATACGTAGCAGAGATAAGGGATCCAGTTCACGGTTACATCAAGATCACCGACAAAGAGCGTCAGATAATCGATTCTCCGTTCGTCCAGAGGCTAAGAAGGATTCACCAACTGGCGGGTGCATATATGGTCTATCCGGGGGGTGTCCACAGCCGATTCGAGCACGTCGTCGGGACGATGCACGTGACCGGGCTGATAGCCGAGTCGATAGCTGACGAAGTGAACCTTGACGAAGAAGACATACAAGAACTGAGGCTCGCAGGGCTTTTACACGACGTCGGGCACGGGCCCTTCTCGCACCTCTTCGAAGAGGTCTTGAGCCAGAGGACGAAACTCTCCCACGAAGACATCTCTCAAAGGATCGTGCTCGAGTCTGACATCAGAGACCTTCTTGAAAATAACGGAATCTCCGCTAAGAGGATGTCACAGCTGTGCGTCGGGAAGCTGAATGGGCATGCGTACATGAACGAGGTGATCGCCGGCAGCCTGAGCGCAGACATAATGGACTACCTCCTACGAGATTCCTACTTCACAGGGGTAGAATACGGCAAGGTGGACATACACAGGGTGATAGATTCCCTCCGCGTCATGGATGACCACCTTGTCCTGGATCAAGCAGCTCTCTACGCATTCGAGGCGCTATTGATTGCGAGATATGAGATGTTCAAGGCGGTATATTTCCACAGGACCGTCAGGGCTGCCGAACTGATGCTCGCACATTCGATGTCGCTCGCGGACGATGAACTCGGGCTGACGGACCTCTCAAAGATAGGGCGATATCTCGACCTGACCGATGAGATAGTCGTCCAGCGCCTGAAAACCCTCAGGCCGCGTAACCCCAGGCTACGCCTCGCGCGGAAGCTAGCAGAGGACTACAACGACAGGAGACTCGTCAAGTGCGTGTTCGAGAAGGTGATGCAACGCAAAGACCGAGTCGTCGAGAAGATATTCAACCAGAAGAAGTTCAGGAACGAGCTGGTCGCCGACATCGCCACGCAGGCGGGAGTAGACGCCGAGGGGATCTATATCGACGTTCCTGCTACGCCGTCGGTTCCTTATACATACGCGAGGGAGACGCTGAATTCAATCACGCTCGTGTCAGAAGACGTGGAAGGAGAACGCACCGAGAAGATTTCCATAACAGAATTACCACTGATAGGTTACATAACGGGATTCACCGACATGCTCCGCGTGTACACCGTCCCTCAACATAGAAACGCAGTGGCGAAGGCCGTTCACGACATATTCGGAAAGGGCGATTTCACGTCCCGAATTTCAACATAGGCCGCGTGTCCCTAAAATAGTCGGCTCAGGATTACGGATATGCAGCTCGAAGAGCTGTTTCCTTACAAGACATTCAGGGTCGGTCAGCGCGAACTGGCGGAATCGGTCTACAGTACGTGCAAGAAGAAGGATCGCCTCATCGTGGAAGCGATGAGCGGCTTCGGAAAGACCTCTTCCGTGCTCGCCGGTTCCATCCTCGCAGCGGAGGAAGATGGGAGCCACATCATCTACGCCTGCAGAACTAAGAGGCAAGTATTCCGCGTTATGGAGGAGATAAAGCAGATTCAGAAGAAGGTTCCCTTGACCGCAGTCGAACTCTTCGCCAAAATCGACTACTGTCTTCTGAAGGAGACCTCCAGCTTCGGCGTGAACCACGAGTCGTTCAAATGGTATTGCAGCTTCAACACGACCAACAACCTGTGCTCATACTTCCTCAACCTGAGCCTGCTCGACAAAGAAGTCGCGGCTCTCGTGCGGAACCTAAGGACCACGGCACCGAGCCACTCGGAGCTTCTCGAGGGCGGCAGAAGGGCGCACGTCTGTCCTTACGAGGTCGCAAGGTTGGCCATGGCCGACTCGAGGATCATAGTGACCACATACCATTACCTCCTCGATGAGGCTGCTAGGTCGGTCCTGCTGACCACCACGGGCTGGAACCCGTCACACACGATAGCGGTAATCGACGAAGCGCACAATCTGAGAGATTTTCTGAGGGGCACATCGACGACAGAGTTCTCATTCACCGACCTCCAGAGAGCGTTGAACGACGCGCGGGGGCTATACCTCGAACCCGCCGGGTCGTTCCTGGAGGAGCTCATGAGAAACCTGCGCGAGTTCTGCTCGGAGCAGAAGTCGTGGTACGTGGACAAGGATAGCCTGGTGCGGAAGATGAAGGGTCAGCACGACGATATCTGGCTGCCCAACATAGCGCTAGAACTCTCGACGTGCGCCGGCATCGGGTGGCAGTCGATCTCCACCGGAAGAAACCTGCCGACCTCGATAATGAAGGTGGGCGCCTTCTTGAGGGATCTGCTTTCTGCCTCTAAAGTCGGGACCACCGTGGCAAAGTCTGACGAGAGCTTCTACCTCGTGAACACGAATCCTTCAAGCCGATTTCTGAACCTCGTGGACGGTTACCAAAGCCTGGTGTTACTTTCTGCAACCATAAACCCCTCCAATCTCTTCCTCAAATCAATCGGCCTCGACGAGAGGACACCGATTCACAAGGTCAACCCGAGCCAGGCTTTCAAAGTGCGGACGATAATCGACACCGGTGTGAGCACGCGCTTCAAACTCAGGAGTTCCGAAACTTACTGGAGCATCGCGAACAAGGTAGCCGCGATCGGCAGAGCCACGAAAGGAAGCCTCGGGGTGTTCGTACCCTCGTACGTGGTGCTGGAATCGCTGAGACCCTTCCTCTCGGAGGCCCTCGTTGAGCGCAACATGGTCACGGAAAGCAGGGGCCTTGGCAATGCAGAAGCGGAGGAGATGATGGTCTCATTCAAGTCCAATCAAGGCTCCGTGCTCCTGGCGGTCCAAGGGGCGCGCTTCTCAGAGGGCGAGGACTTTCCCGGAGACCAGATGGACGCCTCGGTCGTGGTCGGACTTTCTTTACCGCCCCCATCACCCACCATGTACGCCGAGTTCGCTGATTCGGAGTTCAACAAGCATGACACATACCTGGTGGTGTCCCTGCTTCCCGCGGTGAGAAAGGCGATACAGTCAGCTGGGAGGCACATACGGAGTCCCGACAAGAGAGGGATGGTATTCCTGATGGATTCCCGATTCAATCAACCCGAGATACTGCAGATGATCCCCGAGTGGCTGAAGAAGGATACCAGAGTCGGAGACTTCGGGCCCCAGGAGATTGAGACTATGGTCAGGGATTTTTTTAACCAGAGTCCGTGAGCAGCACGCCCTTCCTGCGAGCTATCTTGGCTGCCGCCCTCTGGTCCTTGGTCAAGCCATCAGGCCCGCGTTTGCTTGTGGTGGTGCCTCTCTCGTCTACGACTTCGACGAGCACCTCTGGAAGGTCCTTTCTTATCATCTGCGCTATGCTCTTGGAGAGTCGCGGTGCCCCATCTCCAACTCTGATCATCGCCCTGACGCTCGGTATCCCCCGTACCGCACCCAGCAGCTTGGATTGAAGGCCGTCCAGGGACTCCACAGTAAAAGAGCCGATCTTGGAGTCTCCGTAGAAGACGACGACCCCTATCCTTGAGCCAGGGTCGATACCGATCAGGAGGATTCTATCGTTCTCAGTCAAGATTCTCGAAAGGATTTGGCCCTCCATGATCAGCGGGTTTTCATCGAGCTCTTCTATGGGGATCGAGTTGCCCACGAAAAACTCTCGTTCCTTCTTTGTCGTTAAGACCGGCTCCCTTCTCTCTTCCTTGGCCTGTACTGGTGTCAGACTTGTGAAGGGCAGATTCGTCAATTTGAGCCTGTTCAGAATCGAATAGTAGGCCCTGCTATCCAGTGTTGCTACACTGACAACCTTCATATCTCGATGCCTAGAAGTACTGGCTCCTAATGAGCCTTCCTACCCGTAGGCAGGCCTACGCCTTCCTCGAACCGCTCCGGAGCAGGTCGGCGATCTTTCCAGTCACGAGCAGAAAGACGCACGTCACGCTCTCCCGTTTCATCCTCGGCTGTCTGGCAGCGTCGAGGATACGCGTCACCGTGCTTGATACCAGCTGCCTCTACGGCGTGAACATCCGAAAATTGGCAGATGGGTTGCCGAAAGAGTTCCTGCAGCAGAGCACCCTGGTTCACCTATCAGACGACCTGAAGGACGAAGATTCATTGACCGAGATGGTCACGGCGGACACCCCGGCAATCTTGATGGACGACCTGAACGCCGTCCTCCATCTCCTGTCCTCACAAGGCCAGAAATCTGGGATGCATCGGCTCTCGACCTTCTATCACGTCATCTCATACAACGCCCGGATTAACAAGCTCCTCGCTCTGGGGATCGTATACAAGTCCGATTCCAGCGGATTCCCGACTAGGAGCACCAGGCGATCCTTGTCAAGGATAGCCGATCTGCAGATCATGACCGAGGTCAGCGCCGAGGAGATCGTGTTCCAGTGTGACGAAATAAGCAGCTGGCCTAGCGACGGTTTCAGGGCTCCGCTCTACTTCGACGAGAGTACATAGACTCCTATGTACACGGCGATCGCAATCATGAGGAGACCGATCGTGAGATAGAAGTTGACCATCCTCGACTTTGTAGTCTGTCTCCCGCTGAGATACGACATATAGATCCCTATGGCGCCTATTAGAAGGGCGAGCGCGTCGACACCCGTCTCTGTCGCCGACTGAGCGCCGCTGGAGGGAAATATGACGTATCCGATATTGACCGGCTGGATCACTGCGTTCACGAGTCCCGCAGTCATGACGACTATCCCGATTATGTATATGACCTCTATCCACCTGTCCTTTATCTCCGATGCGAGGATGCTCTTACCAGTGGCCTTGGTTACCCTACTCCAGAGCACATTTACTCGAGACTCGAACCAGTTTCTTATCAATTGGCGCTACCTCCTTCCTCAAGGGTAATCACTTCTTTTACCCACTGGCCTGTCCCTTCAGCCGTTTTAACTCTATTCAAGTAGTCCTCCCACGACATCCCGGAGTACCCTTCGTTCCACCTCGCATAGCTATTTTTCAATGACACCCTCGCCTCTGAATGGTACCTGCAGAGTTCCTCGCCCTTCTTAACTTCTCTTCTGCAAAGTTTGCACAACATTTCTAGTCCCCACCTTCCCCTCACAGGCCAAGTTCACACACAACCTCCAAGGGAATCTCCCAAGCCTGACATAAACGACGGGCCATCCACACTTGGCGCATGGCTTGGCGGCCGCCTTGATGGCCCCCCTCTGGGGTAGCGGCGCCGAAGCCCTACAGCCTTGCGAGTAGTTTGTGCAACCGACGAACCTCTTCCCAGTCTTTCGCGATCTTATCACGAGGAGGTTGCCGGTCTTGCACACCGGACACGCACCGATGACATTGAGCGACTTTGCGCTCTGGACTGCCGCCTCTCCAATCTCGCCTCCGACGCCAGTCTCATTGGATTTGAGCACCTCAATCTGCTTCAGAAGGATCGTTATCGCCCGCTCTACCACGTCCACACCATCGCTTCTCCCGTCCTCTATCTCCTCAAGTTCCCTCTCCGTCTCACGGGTCAGTTCAGTAGAGACGATCTTGGGGCAGTACTCCTGCATCGTCTCGACGAGCGAGATTCCTAGGTCGGTCGCTCCGACCACATCCCCGGCGACGTAGCCTCTGGCTATCAGAGTCGCAATCGTCTCGGCTCGGGTAGCTTTGGTCCCTATCGCTTCCTTCTCCATCCGTTCGAGGAGGCTGCTCTGGTTGTATCTCGCAGGACTAGGCTCAAGTTTCTCCTCGCAATCGACCCTTACCACCGTCAAGGCATCCCCTTTCAGAAGCTTGGGGACGGCTCTGTCTTCTGCCCCCACGTATCTTCTGTAATGTTTCATCCACCCTAATCGGAGCGTCCTCCTGCCAATGAGTCCGAACTCGTTTCCATGAACGTCGATCTTCAGATTAATCCTTTCGCGCACGGCGTCATCACCGAAGCACGCAAGGAATCTCCTCACGACCATGTCGAAGATCCTGGCTTCATATGCGCCGAGAGGCTTTCTTGGATGATCGCCGGTCGGATAGATCGCAGGATGAGCGTGATCTATCTTCTCTCCTTCTCTCGGCGAAAGACTGCCTTCGAGCAGTTCCCTCGAAGAATCAGCATACTCGCCGATCCCTCCCAGCTTTGAGACGATTTCTCTATACCCGATCGACGGCGGCAGCTTCTGGCTGCTCGTTCTTGGATACGAGATCAGCGCGTCAAGATACAACCGCTCAGCGATCTGTAATGTCTTGGTCGGGGAGTACCCGAAGACCCTGTATGCCTCCTTCTGCAGGTCTCCGGTGTTAAAGGGCGATGGGGGCCGCTCCTTGAAGACGCTCTTGGCGACCTCAGAAACGACGCCGAGCTGTCCTTCGCACGCCGTCTTCGTAGATTCGGCGTCCGATCTACTCAGGAATTTGCCCTTGGAACTCGGAGCTTCGAAACGCTTCCCGTCTCTCTCGAAGAGCCCGGTAACCGTCCAGTAAGGGCCCGGTACGAAGGTTCGGATCTCGACCTCGCGCCGTACCACAAATCCGAGCGTGGGACCCTGGACCCTCCCCATGCTGATGGTCCTGTAGCCGGAAGACGTCGCGTTGACCGAGGCGGAGAGCGCCCTCGACAGATTGATGCCCCAGAGAAAGTCCAGTACGTGCCTCGTCCTGCCCGCTCTCGCCAGCCCCGCTCCCGCTCCCGCTCTGGCTTCACCAAACGACGAGATCAGCTCATCCTTGGTCAGGGTGGAGAACTTCGCACGCAGCGCGACGCCTTCCTTCCCCCCACACGCGTACCTCAGGACGTTGTCACCTATCGTCTCTCCCTCCGCGTCATAATCGCAGGCGTTGATGAAGGTCTTAGCGTTCGCGGCCAGACGCTTGATCAACATGATCCTCTTCTGCACGCCTCTTGACCGCTTGTCCACCAGGTTCGCCGGGTACCACTCGAGGTCGAACACGGGGTACGTCTCTCTCTGGGAGAACGAGTCGGAAAGGCCGTACAGGTGTCCTATCGCCGAGCAGACAACGTAGTTGACGTTCTCGCGCTGGAAGGTGAGCACTTCTACGCCATTCATCATAGTGCGGACCGGGTGCCCTTCTGCCAGAGCTTCCGCCACCTTCCTCGCGGCGTCCGGCTTCTCGCAAACGATGAGAGAGTAATCAGACAGGTCCGCAAGCATTCACCACTTCACCCCGACACAAACTAATACCGCTTCGTATAATGCTTTTAAGACGAAAGGTGTAACGTGTATGACATGACCTATGAGCTCATATGTTCAAAGTGCGGCCACACGATCTATTCCGGCTTTGACCTGCGCTCACCTAACGACATACTCAAGCCTATGGGCTATACCTGCAAGAAATGCGGCGCCAAGCTCACGCCGACCAACTTCAAGATGGATGTCATGAAGCTCGAAGGGAAGTTCGCTTAGACCTGTAACCAAGGCTCCGCATGTACACGCACTGATCTGATTTCACGGCAAACCGCCCCGTCGGATACTGGGACTCTTTGATCAGGCTGTCGTCCAAGCCCCTTATGACGACGAACGGCGCCGCTTCGTCCGACTCACCCATGACGAGCTGCGCCGCGGAGCAAAGGTCGTCGGCTATCGCCTGACTCGTGACCCTCAGGATGTTCCCAAAGAGGTCCTCCTTGCCTCTAAGGTCCACGACCGCCTCGAGCCCCGAGCTCGCCAGAGCGACTCCCGTCGTTCCCTTCCGCGTCGGCATCAACCGGCTGTCACAGATTACCACAGCTATGCGTATCCCGCGTCGGAACTCCATGCTCTCCACGACAGCAGCGGCGGACTCCAACGGGTTTCTTGGATACAAGACGGCCCTGCCCGGCTCGATGTTGGACCGGTCTATCCCTGCGTTCGGCGACAGCATACCTTCTTTAGATGCCAGTATGAAGCCCACTACTCCTCCGAGAATTTCATCGGACTCCCTGACTATGAGCTCGCACAGCTGAGGTGGTATGTTATGGCGTGCGGAGAGCTCGACTGCATAATTTGAAGGTACCACGGACCCCAGCTCCACCACCCTCCCTTCCGAGATAGCAACAAACTTGCTCGAGATTACCACGACGTCTCCGCTCCTCAGGTCTCGGCCGGCGATTTCGTCCAACAAGTCGACAAGACCGAAAGGCGCACTCCTCCTCTCGGTCTTTATGGACCAGAGCTGTATCATGACGCAAGTCATTTCTGGCTTAAATAAAGAGGTTAGCAGACTGGACGAGCCACGTTGAAGCAGACTCCTCTCCATGACTTTCACGCGAAGCACGGAAAGCTTGCCGAATTCGCAGGTTACGAAATGCCTCTCTGGTATACGAGCGTCATCGAGGAGCATCTCGCAGTGAGGAACAAGGCCGGGATATTCGACGTCTCACACATGGGGCGAACAATCTTGGACGGTCCCGACGCCACAAACCTCGTCGAACTCCTCGTCCCTACCAGCGCGTCTTCGCAAGCACCAGGCAAGTCGTTCTACACGCTCCTTCTCAATCCAAACGGTGGAATCATAGACGACCTGATCATAATGAGGACGGAACGCGGGTATCTACTGGTAGTCAATGCTGCCAACAAGGGGAAGGACATGTCGCACATCCGGACGCTGGCCACAGATTACGACGTCAACATCCGGGATGTGACCGATTCGACCACCATGATCGCGGTGCAGGGGCCCGAAGCCATCCAGGCCCTGCAGCCACTCACATCGACGGACCTTTCCCAGATAAAGAGATACACGCACGTCAGCGCCAAGGTCGGGGACAGTCGGGCGATGATAACCAGGACCGGTTACACAGGCGAAGACGGCTTCGAGATAATACTGCACGATACCGGCCTGCAGGATGACGCAATAGCCACCGCCGTCTGGACGGACCTCTCGACAAGGGCTAGGCCTTGCGGGCTCGGCGCTAGAGATTCGCTTAGGGTCGAGGCAGGCCTTCCGCTTTACGGGTCTGATATCGACGAGACGACGAACCCGTTCGAGGCTGAACTTTCATGGGTCGTGACAAAGGGCAAGACTGGCTACATCGGGAGCGAATCGCTGGCATCGTTCTCGAGCGCGCCGCTGTCTAGGCTCAGGAGAGGGATCGTGCTTGACGACAAGATTCCACGGCATGGTTTCATCGTTACCACAGGGACGAATGAGATCATTGGAAGGATAACCAGTGGGACTTTCTCGCCCATCCTGAAGAAAGGCATAGCCATGGCATATGTGGAGCCCGCCCACTCAAAAATCGGTGAGGCGGTCCGGGTCGTCGTTCGGGATTCTCCGGCCCAAGGAACCATAACCAAAACGCCGTTCTACGACGAGAAGGTCTTCGGCTGGAAGCGCCTCAAACAGTAAGAGTAATAGTGTCCATCTTTTGGGACTGAAAGAGGTATGAAGGAGCATCACAACATTCCCGACGGGTTGCACTATACCAAGGAGCACGAATGGGCGAGGCTGCAGTCTGGCGTCGTCGTAGTCGGGATAACAGACTATGCGGCGAGGACGCTTAATGACGTCGTGTATCTTTCGCTGCCTTCACCGGGCCAAGACGTGAAGCAGCTCAGCACCTTCGGAACCGTCGAATCGACCAAGGCGGTGTCTGAACTATATGCACCTCTCTCTGGAAAGGTGACAAAGGTCAACTCCGAACTCACGAACCATCCCGAGCTCGTAAATCAGTCCCCCTATGAAGACGGCTGGATCATCGAGATCACCCCTTCGAATCTTGACCAGGAAAAGGGAAAGCTCCTCGACTCCAAGCAGTACGCCGAGTTCTTGGCCTCTCTCGACCACTAGTACTTTTGGAACTCACAGGCGTCAAGACCTCGTCGCTATTTAAGCGACGGCCCGCGAACAGGACGTTGGCTTCGAAAACCTCATAAACAGATGTACAAGGCTCTTCCCCGATTGACTATCTCCAGCCAATTACGCGCGCTCGCGGGCAGGCCCGCCATAACAAGGCGCAACATGATCGTCGCCTTGACATTGGTGAGTGTGTTCGTGATAGCATTGTTCATGCGCGCGTTTCCCGCAAAATACGGGTTCTATCTCAATGAGTTCGACCCATATTACGATTACAAAGCCGCCCAATTCATAGTCACATCCTTCAACCAGAGCTGGGCTGCAGGTCACGGTGGATTCCCGGGGCTGTTGCAATACTTCTCCTGGACCGATTATACGACATGGTTCCCTGAAGGACGAGCCGTCGCAAACACTTCCCAGGACGGGCTGCAGATGGCCGGCGCCCTAAGCTACCTCCTACTGAGGAACGTCTTTGGACTGCCGATGAGCCTCTACAACTATCTCGTCCTCTTCCCGGTTTTCATAGGCTCCCTCACCGCCGTCGTCTTCTATTTTCTTGTCAAGAGGATAGCTGGGGAAGCGGGAGGCCTATTCGCCGCGCTGATGATCGCTGTCTCTCCCCCTCTGATAGAGAGAGGCAATCTCGGCTGGTTCAAGTCAGAGCCGCTGGGGATATTCCTCTTCGCCGTCTCCAGTCTCATCTTTCTCACGATTCTCGACAGTGACATGAGTTCAAGGCAGAGGGTGTTCAGAGGGATAATAGCCGGGTTCTTGCTGGGTTATGCCAACACCGCATGGGGCGGGGCGGAATACTTCACCGCCGCATTTGGGCTGTTCTTCATCTTCCTGCCCTTCCTGGATCTGGACTTGTCGAATCTCGCCATAGCCGCACTCGTCTTCACCGCAGGCGATATCTTCGGCAGCGCGATCTTCCCTGAGATTGGTGTAGGAGTGGTGACCAGCGCCGAGGGACTGGCCATTATCGGAGGCACGCTATTCATCCTCGTGGCGAAATGGCTGAAGACATGGGTCAAGCCGGATGACTTCAAGAAGACACTCTTGAAGGTAATGTTCGGAGCCGCGCTGGCAGGGCTGGCGCTGGTCAGCTTCGGGTCGGTGTCTACCCTGAGCGCGAGGTATCTCTCGGTGATATTCCCATGGGTCAGGAACGGCAACCCACTCGTGGAGTCGGTCGCTGAGCAATCCCTGCCAACAGGAAGTGATTACTTCTCGTCTTATCTCCTGCTTCTCTTGCTCGGCATCTTCGGAGCGATAGTCGCCTTCAGAAGGAGAAACCCCGCAACCATCTTCGCCCTCGTGATAGGCATCACCATGATTTACGCTTCGGCTGCCTTCTCCCGTCTGCTGGTCTACTCCTCCATCGCCTTCGTACTGCTCGCCGGTATCGGCTTCGCCGAACTCGCATTCTCGCTGATGAAGCCGAACGTATCATCGTTGGTGAAACGTAAGCCTTCATACGCGGCTGGGAACGAGATGCGCACCGTCTATTCCATCGCATTCATCGCGCTCCTAGCAGTCCCCGCAAGCATCTTCTGGATTCCGAACCCCGTCCCGTGCACGACAAGCAGCCTCCTCTGCGACCAGAGCCCCGCCGATTACGGGGTCAGCATAGCAAACGGCGGCACCATCTTTGCGCACTCAGAGCTAACCGACTGGACCCAGGCCCTGACATGGATCAGTCAGAACACGCCGCAGAACGCCGTCATAATCGCGTGGTGGGACTACGGTTACTGGATCAACGTCATGGGCAATAGGACGACGGTCGCCGACAACGCCACACTAAACGACACCAGGATAGCAGAGATAGGACAGATGTTCATGTCCAACGTCACTGAAGCGGCCACGCTCGCGAAGGACATGGCAGACGGAAGACCCGTCTACGTTCTCAGCTTCGTAACTGGGAGTCTTATAGGGTCCAGCTCAACGTCGCAGTACTACAGCCTGCAAATTCCTGCCGGTAGCGGATTCACCGCGGGCGGAGGCGATGAAAGCAAGAAACAGTGGTTCATCCGTATCGCCGGACTCAATGAGTCGCAGTACCTAGAATGTCCAACGATTAGCAGCACCTGCACCGGCGTGGACGACTTCAACCTGACCCCATACGCAATAGAAAACACGCTATTCGGGCAGCTACTCCCGTTCACCTTCGCAGGATACCTCAACCTGCAAGCGGGTACCACTAGCAGCACGTACGGCTTCGATTCTAACGGTAACCCGCCTTTGGAACTGTTCAACTATCCTCCCGCTTACCAACTGGATGGAGGTACTAGTCCGTTCCAGATAGCCTTCACTTCATCGAGCCTTAACTCCCCGATAGAATGCGGAGGGTCATCAACGTCGCCCATCTACTGCTTCACGACGGTGTTGGTCTACAAGGTAGACTAGACTAGACTAGTCTTCCTTTTTTTCTTGATAGGCCAGAGGGTTTCGGTATCTCGCGTACTTGTCATCGGGCGAGTACTTCGCCGGATGAGATGTTACAGTAGCCGAACCACACTTCTGACAGTCGACCTTCATGGTGTAGGCGCCGCACTTGGAGCACTTGGAGAGAAGACTTCTCAAGCCATACCGCCATACTTCCGGGACATCTCACGCTTGCTCGTGAACGTCCCATACTTACCCACACCTTCCTGTATGTGCTCGAGCGCAGAGTTCATCACCTTGTCGGCCTGTTTGTAGTCATCCGCCACCACACGCAGACGATAGCGCGGAGCTCCGACATAGGTCACCCTTATCTCGGCGGTTGACGATACTCTCGTAGCCGATTCTAATGCCTCTTTGATCTTCTGGATGCCGTCAGATGCTCTTGAGCTGACCTCTACTATCGCGCCGACTTCATATTTCGGCGAGGATATTTTCTCCCTCGCCGCTTCAACTATCTCCTTCTCTATGGTCTCCGGAATCTCAAGAGAGGCGAACGCCTTCTCACCTTTCTTCAACCCAGCTTCTAGAGCTTCGTATAGGGAACCAAATTCTTTCTCCATCTTCGCCGAGATATCGTTAAACTGAATATCGTCAAGTTGAAGCTTCTTCTTGACCGTCCCCATTATAGTGATGGCCCGTTCATTCTGTTTCCACTCGATTAGTTTGTTCCTCTTCTCTTCGTTAGTTACCTGTCTTAGCGACAGGTCGACTTCGCGACGAGACCTCTCGGCGCGTATCACCTTGAGGACCATCTTCTGTTGAGGTTTCGCCACCCTGTCTATGTTCCTGACCCAGCCCGTGGATATCTCAGATATGTGGAGGAACCCGTTCATGTTGTTGTACTCGTCGAGGTCCACATAGATCCCGTGAGGGGTTATCTCCCTGACAGTGCACAGCACAATATCGCCTCGGTCGGGAAGCTCGGCAGCTTCCATGAAGTTGCGCCCATCCGGAGCGATCTTTGCCATCGGTGAAACTAGTCGAGCCTCTTTATGACCTGAGCGTCGACTCTAACCTTGCCCCCCGTCCTTTCGGCGAGCTTTCTACCGCAACCCTTGCAGGTGACTTCCCTTGTCGACGCTGAGAACATGACTCTTTCCTCGCCGCAATCAGGACACTTGATCAGGACGAAGCTGCTGCGAGGCTTCGGGACGAATTCTCTTTCTCTCTTCATTGTGCTATCTCCGCCTTTCTGAGCCGCATCCCCTTACGCATGACCTGCTTGTTACATGTCTTGCACTTGAGCTTCAAGGTCGCCTTCTTGGTGGTCTTGGCGGTCCTGATGAGCTCAGGGAACTTTTGACCTCCGTACCCTGATTTCCTGCGGGCCTGACGTCTGGCGCCCCACGACGATGCCCTTTCCTTCCCCTTCTTGTAAAGCGCGACGGAATGCGGGGTATGCTTCTTACAATGTGGGCAGAACGTGTTTAGTTCCTTTGGAATTTTCATTGAACTCTACCGGGAGTTTGCCTCGGTTTTGACCTGACCTTTAAAAGTATTCATTTTTGGTCCTGTTACCTCTCAGCTCAGTCTTGTTGTACGTCTTTGGTCTTGAAGCCTATACGCCTTTGCGAACTAGGACAATCTTTTTTCCCTCTATGATTTCCATCCTCCACTCAAGTTTGTCTCCCGCTTCTAGATTGAGGTAAGCAACAACTCCTTCTGGAATAGTTGCTCTAAGCGACTTAGTTCCAATCTTTGCTATACCGACTGTCGTCTGGAGACTCATCGTAGTCTACATCGGGTAATCTCTTGATTTATGTCTACCGTTTATACGATAGGTGTGGAGGTATATCGCTCTATCAGCCCAACGGTCGATAGATGTATATACAGCTACAACGGTAGATGCAACGGTAGATAACAATTGCGGCAAGAACAACTCTGGGTGCTGATTAAGGTGATCATGGTTCTTGATGTGTAAAGGGGACTTCCAATTTGACCAAAGGCGTACCACCAAACCCAAGAGTCTGCCATCTGTGCGGACAGTCATATCAGCCAACCAGTGGATCACAAAGGTATTGTAACGGTTGTCGCCAAATCATGCGTTACACCTACAACAAACACTGGCGTGAAGAACATCCCGATCAGAGACGGCTCATAGACAAACGCGCTTTCTCGCGCAAACCAGAATACTATCGCGCTGTGAAGAGATATTGCTATTTCAGATGGCGAGAAAAACTAAGACAATTAGTGTTTGGCCATTACTCAAATCAGACCTTCAAATGCGCTTGTTGTGGCGAGTCGGAACAGGGACTTTCTAGTCATAGATCATATCATCAATGGTCAGGGTAACCGTCACAGAAGGACAATCTTTGGCATGACGAACGCAGGAGGTTATAGGATGCATCAATGGCTAGTAAAGAATGATTTTCCTGAGGGTTTCCAACTTCTTTGCGCAAATTGTAACTCGTCAAAGGGAAAACATGGTGAATGCATACACAAGACGATCCCTGCGATACCCGTGAGGCCAGCTCAGTTTGACACTCCCAGAAGTACTGGCTAATGGAATCCGAATGGGAAGGTATAACTCGAGTGGTGTAGATAACCTCAAAGTTAATTAGCTCTTTGGCTGGAACCAGGAGTCGATTATCCCGTTGCTCTTTACAAAAACTTCAACCGCAGTTGAATGGAAGGCCGTAGCTTCATCGATAAAGACCCTTGTAGAAGAGGCGACGTTTGAAGCCAGCAGTGAGTCTCTCATCTTCAGGGCCATGGACCCTTCTCATATCGCACTCGTCGACCTGAGCTGGCCAAACACCGGTTTCGAAAAATACGAATGTGACAAGCCCTTCAAGTTCAGCATCCGCGTGGAGGACTTTGTGAAGCTGATCGGAAGGACTGACGCGAAGGATAGCGTCGAGCTTTCGTCCACAGAAGAAGACGCGCTGCTTCTGAGGCTGATGAACGGCTACAAGAGAGAGTTCAAGATCCACCTGATTGAGAGCACGTCTGGAACTGCGCCGCTGCCAAAGCTCGAGCTCGATGCACGAATATCCATGAGTAAGAGCGTCTTCGAGAAGGTCCTCGCAGACATCTCCGTCGTCGCTGACCAAGTTGCTATCAGTGCTCTGAAGGAAAGCGTATCATTCGGCGGAAAGAGCGATGTCGGCGCAGCCACGATAACTCTGGACAAGAATGGAGCCGACATATTGGAACTGGACGTAAAGCAAGAGGCAAAATCAAGCTACAATATCGACTACTTGATGTCGATCAGCAAGGCGCTGGGGAGCGCCGTCGAGACCGTGGTCTTGGAGTTCAGCTCGAAGAAGCCATTGCGTCTTGAGTGGAAGCTCAATGAACAGGGCACCATGGTCAGGTACTTCCTCGCTCCGCGGATTTCAGAGTGATTTCAGCCAGCCCGCTTAGTCGCCGAGGGCTTTCCTCATCCGGACTCAGTCTGGTAGGGCTTCGAGGCTGCCAGGATGACCTGGAGAAACAATTCATTTTTAGCCATCCCATTTGCCGTCGGCTCCAATGGACGAGAAGGCAATCTCCTTTTTGCGGAGGGTATACCGGGAGTACTACTTCAATCGCCACGACATGGTCGAAATACCTTCAAAGGTAGCTTCTCGAGAATTCGGGTACATTCCATTTGGCGGCGGAATGATCAGACATCTTTCGTTCAAGAGCGCAGGGGAGCTGGTTGCTGAACTAGTAAAACAGGCGCCTTCTTCCGTGTACTGCTCCAATGCCATATATGAGCGGCCTACCCTCCAGATGGATGAGAAGGGATGGGTGGGGGCCGAACTCATCTTCGACATCGATGCCGACTCTATTCCCACAGCTTGCAAGAGCAAGCACGGCTGGTGGTACTGCCTAGACTGCCACAAGGGCGGGATGGGCCTCAAACCCGCGAGATGTCCAAATTGTCGGGGACAGAGCGTCGAGCAGATGCATTGGAGCTGTCGCGAGTGCCTTAACGCTACCAAGGAGCACGTAAGACGGCTGATAGACTTCCTTACGGACGACTTTGGAGTCGGTCGGGAACACATAAGGCTGTACTTCTCCGGCAATCGGGGATACCATGCTCACGTTCAGGACGAGAAGTTCGAGACGGCGGATCCATCCATGAGGACAGGCGTAGCCAACTACATCAGAGGTACCGGTTTCAACCTGAAGGCGATGCAGGACAAGACACTTTCGCTCCCAAGTCTGGGGTGGGGTCGCAGAGCCGGCCTCTTTCTGTCAAAGTCCAATGTCCCCATGAAGAAGAACCAGAAGACGATGGAACAGATAGTTGGTGCCAACGCAGCATTGATCGACGAATCTGTGACGACAGACGTTCACCGTGTCTTTCGGATGCCTGGGACCCTGCACGGAAACTCGGGTATGCTGAAGATGAGGGTCGACTCATTGGAAGATTTCGACCCACAGGTACAACCGGTCGTCCTCGGCGAAGAGACCGTGACCGTCAAAGTGAACTATGCGCCGGAGTTCTATCTCAAGGGAAAGAAGTTCGGTCCGTACGACTCCATCTCAGTTCCGCTGCCAACTTATGCCGCTGTCTTTCTCATCGCAAGGGGATTGGGAGGCGTCGCCGGTTGAACGCAGCTAGCGAGACCATTCAGACGCTGAAACAACTGCTGGATTCAGAGGAGCAATCAGAGGAACTGACACGACTTCCGAGAGACGTCTACCAGAGAACCGCCGCATACATCCAGAAACTCAGGAAGAGCGCCGACGTCAGCACGGGCGACCCATCCAGCAGGCTTGCCAAGAAGCAGCTCTGGCTTCTCGAAGGAATGGGAAGGCAGCTTCTCAGCAGGAGGCTCGCGAAAGTCGCCGGTACGGGCGATGCAAGACAGCTACTTCCCGAGGAGAAGTATGTCTACGAGTTGCACCTGGAGTTCGAAAGAATGCGTCAAAAATTCACGGACGCCATGGCCAACGGCCAGCCTTCAGTCTTCACTCTACTGCAGAAGAATCAGATGGAAAAGATGGTCACGGTGAGCTTTCAGAAGCCGCTGGGAGAGATAGTCGGCTTTGACCTGAACAGGTACGGACCATTCAAGGTCCATGATGTCGCCCAGCTTCCGGCCGCCAATGCAGAAGTACTAGTTTCCAACGGCGACGCAAGAAGGGTATATTCGAGCGACTCGATCTAGGAGTAACTTCTCCAGGTGTGATTGCACTTCATGCACCTGTAGAACTGAGTCGGTGGCTCATCGCCACTCCTCGTCTGAACGAACCACCACATGGCTTCCCCATGTCCGCACTTGGGGCATTCCATCTTCGTGGTCGGCAGGGACGTTAACCTGCTCTCCTTCTCACCGACGACCTTTATCGTCGGCGCGTCAGCGAGCTCTTCCTCCGTGGCCTGCATGACCGTCTTCCCAGCCTTGTCGGAGAAGCCGCAGTTATCGCACGCGTACGTAATTGCCGCGCTTTTCTCTAGCTTGATCTGCTTTAGTTTAAGCCTGGTTCCACATTTTGGGCAGAATTTCATTCCGCTCCACCGCCGAATGCCTTGGTTGTCGCCTCGAGCAGCTCATGTGCGTTGGCTTGCGCCTTCTCAAGGCCGGCTATGAACGCGCGCTCTGGCTTGATTCTCTGAGCTCTGATCTTGATTACCAGTGTCTTAATCAACGGATGCGGTGGGAGAACGCCTGCAAAGGTCACATTCTTCTCGTCCAAGAGCTCATGATGGATTATCTCGGCGAGGGAGTAGTCCTCTCCGGTTACCTCGACCGTAAACTCCCTTTCGCCCTCTCGTGACACTTGGACTTGCATTGTTTTCTAAACGCTCGGAATTTCGTGGGTTTATAAATTCATGGTTGGATTGGTTGTCTGCCGAAGTCGTCGGCGAACTTCCTATCCTCCTGATTTCCGCAATTGTTGCACCTGGCCCTGCCTCCCTCGTCACTGAGGGGACTGCCGCAGTTGCTACAGAGTGTCGCTATCACGCCCAGGTGCGGCTCGCCTATGGAAAGATGAATCATCGCATTCATTGTGCTCACCACTCTGGCCCTGACCACGTCTCCGAGCTTGACCTGCGTCCTCCTCATTCCTCGACCTCCTCTTTCTTCTCTTAGGAAGATCAGACCGACGAACCCTCCAAGGGTGGCTACCCCGTTCACGTAGTAGATCTTCATGTTGGACACACTGGACTGGGCCGTCTCTATCTGACCCGTAACCACGTCTCCCACACTGGGAACCTTCGCAACGACGACCGGATTCACACCGATCTCTCTCTGCTGAAGGTCCTTTACCAAGGTGCCCATCAACAATGCCCGCACCGTTCCATCGGCGTCATAGGCGTTCTTGCCAGGCAGGAACTCTTCAGAGACTGCGAGAGCGTCTCCCGGCAACACCTTCTTCTGGTTTTCTGACTTCATGTTCATCTCGACCTTGGAATGAGTCCCGTGGTCAATTCAATCCATTTGGGCCTCTCCAGGAACTCCCCTATTTCTCTTCCCTCCATCAATCTAACCAGCGCATCGGCCTCAGGTATGGAGAGGACGGGCCTATCGAAGCCGAATCCGTCTATCGATATCCTGGGGCACGCTGTCTGTACGAATGCCTGGATGTCTCTGTAGGGAGCCAGATTGTCAGGCGTCACATCGCGCATGGCGAGCTGGACGACCTTCCTTCCCTGCATCTCCAACCTCTTCGTAATCCATCTCGTCCGGGGCAGCATCTTCTGGCCTTCCTTGAGACCGGTCACTACCCCAAAGACGTTGGCATCCAGGGCCTTGTATATCGAGAGTATCGAGCGTTTCTTCCGGATCTCAGCCTCCTCCTTCATGTCTCTAATCTCCTCAAGATAGGGGTCCAGAACGTAGGTCGGCTTTCCGGTAGCCAGAGCGACACCGACGGCGTGGAACTCGCTTTCGCCCAAGTAGCACAATGCGTCTACCTCCTTGCTCATCGGGTAGATCGTTGAAAAATCGCAGCCAAAGGTCTGGCTCTGGAAGAGGAGGTTGGTCTCCCTGCCAAGGTGGACCTCGAAGCCGGCGGCCTCATACCTCTCCTTTGCGGGTTGCAGCTCGTGGAGATGCTGGCTGAAGGTCGCCAGGCCGAGCCGTTTGTATCCTTTGAGAAGCGGGACAGATTTGTCGATTACGGAGTCGAATTTCACGTCATCCACGGCATCGATCAGGTGCGTGAAATTGCCGATCTCCTGGACGACCGCGTTATGGCCGATATGGAGCGCCAGGTCAGCGTCTAGTTTCTCGACCTCATCGTCGACCGTGTCGCATATCCCATAGCACGAGTCTCCTATCAGGAAGCACGGTATACCGTACTTCGTCTCTATCTTCTCGATGATGCCCCGGGTCTGCATGATCAATCCGCCCGGCGCGTTGACCACTATACCCTTGGGTTTTCGCTCGTCGATGAGCCTGAATACTTTCTGTTCATCGATCCTTATGGTCAATCGTCCTTCAACTTCGTGAGCATGTTGACGACTACCTTCGTCTTCATCGGCAACTTCGAGGCTCCCGCCTTCATGGCTGCCTTCGCCTTGTCGAGGTGCTCTGACTTCACGGAGAGTTCCAAGATGGTCGTCCCTATGCCGACCCTTGCGGCGAGTCCTATCGGTTTTCCGAAGGCCTTCCTCATGCCTTCTTGCAGCCTGTCTGCTCCTGCAGTGGCGATCATCTTGTTCTCGCGCAGGATGATGTGCGGGTATGGCCGTACCACGAGATAGAAGTTCTCTTCCCCGACTAGGGTGACCTTCTTGCTCGCAGCGACCCTTGCAGCCTCGAGTGCGTTGTGCCTTATCTGGACCCTACCTTCCGAGACCAGCTGAACCGTGTAATCGTAATCCCTTCTCGACTTTCCAGTGGTGAACCTGGCTATCTTTGAGTTAGGGGCGCCGGGGGCGAAAACCTTGCTGGTGTAGGCCATCCCTTTTATCTCCCGGTAGTTTTTTCCGTGGATTTTCTCTTACCTCGGTTGAAGGCCGAATTTAACACCCCTAATTAATCTTCACTCTTGGCAGCTTTGGCACGCTTTAGAGCGATTGACTTGAATGTTCTTCGGCGTGACGTTTTCTAAAGGGGAATTCCCTCGCGGGCCAAATATCAGCTGGTCTGAAATGACCTCTATGGTAACCGTCAGGACCGAAAAACTCCAAGGCCCTTTTAGCCTCGGCCAACTTTCCGCCTGCCAAGAATGGAATAACCTCTCCCAAAATTCGGAGAGCTCTCACTCCAGTAACGTGCTTGGTCCAAGCTGGTTTGCAATTGTTGTAACTTCGTGGATTGGCAGGCCATCCCAGATTACAGAAGTCAGCAAACTTGAAGACGGGAGCCGGATCTGTCAATCCTACTGCAAGGTCGATAGTCGTGAAGTCGGAGACTTTCGCATAGTGACTTTGGATGCACCCTTCTCCCTGAAGAAAGCCGCCTACCCAAGACCGATCTTCCAAAGTCGCTATGATTACATCAGGAATTTCTTGTTGATTGGCCGGACCAGGTCGAGTTTGGCCGATTAGTCTTGAGATGGAATCCCTCTCACCTACGTGAGCAAGCTGAGGGTCAGAGCCACGCCGTTTCGTCCTAAGAGGAAAATCTTCTCGAGACCAGATGTCGCCATTCCTGAAGCATCCATTGTGATATCCTCCTGGACTGAAGAAGACCACTGCCTTTTCGGCTTCCCTTTGCTTCTGGCCCACTAGGTATGGAAGTGTCTCTTGCAATACGCGAAGGGCTCTTAGACCTGCGATGCTCTTGCGCCACAGCGGCATCCACTGGTGATTCTTGGAGGGCTTCGTTGGCCTTCGAACTCCAAGATAATCGGATAACCTGAAAATCGGAGCAGGATCCGCCATCCCTATGTCAAGTTGTAGATAGGTTGTATGGCTGCATTTCCTATAGATGCTCTGAATGCATCCCTCCCCTTGAATGAGTGCCGTAACCCAATGTCTGCCTTCAAGAGTAGAAATAGCGATAACGGATATACCCCTTTGGGCCACCAATCTCAGGTGAGGACGTAGCGACCACTGAGGTGGAGCTTGAATCCCTAACCTCTTCATATGGTACCAGACGGTTTTCGTATCGAGGTAACCTAGCTCACGCGCCGCTTCTATGCGGGTGTTACTCGTCCTAACGACCTTCTCGAAATATGCCCGAAACTCACGACTCGAGCTAGGCGACCTGGTCATTAGTCATGTACCTCTGATAGTCTAGCGATGATGGACCCGAACGAGGTCCGCCAGAAGGCGTATTGCTTGAGGGTCTCCTCTCGGGACAAAAACCTTACAGGTTCGGTAACTCTCAAGATCCTCCCATTTCCAAGTTCGTACACCGGAATTAGCCTAGTAAGTGCATGATTCACCTCGAGTCCGACTCCGGCAGTGATTTTCCCGAGCAGTCGCGAAAAGACAAGCGCGTCACAATAGTCTATCATCCTGTAGAAGTACCGCATACCGTCGTCGCTCTTGTCGACGTGACTCTGAAGGGTGCTGGGATTGACGATCTCATAAAACGGCAGACATCGCGTTATAGCAACAACTTCGGCGCTCTCGACTTCTGTGCAATACAGACACATCGCATGAGCATAGTAGAGTAGCACTAACAATCAATTATGAATGGGGTTTTGCCTAATAATCATCCACCATCGCTCCGCTTCAGGCGCCGACGACTACATGACAACCCGCCATGCTACTTTAATTAGCATCATGATTGTTTCCGGCGCGGTTGCCCTATCTTCTCCCGCGCTCTCTCACCAAGACGAAGAGCCTCGCGTTCATACTCGCCTTCGGAGACCTCTCCTACCTTGAGATATGCACGGTCTTAGACGACCGGCTGGTAAAATCCAAGCAACCGTGGGCGCAGGTCGCACTCGCAGAGATGAAGGATGAAAACGGAGGGTACGAGAAACTGGCCGGTGTCCACAAGGTGGTCGTCCCTGTGACCCTTCAGCCTAAGAGCTGGCTCGCATCGATCAAGGAACTGGAAGCGTTCCTTAGCGAGTTCGACGACAGTTTCAATTTCTCGGTCAGTCTCTACGCTCCCGAGGGAGCCAGCGACGCGGAATATGAGCACATAGCTTCGACCCTCCTGGCCACCGTAAGAAAGGCGGGTTTCAGAAAGGCCAACCTGATCAGACCCAGAAACGGGACGGAGGTCCTGACCAAGGAGATAGTCTCTCGCAAGATAATCGACTTCGTCGTCATCCGACTGGGAGAGGACTACTGGGTCGGCGTGACGTCGTACATACCAGATACTCAGCAGTTCCAGCTCAGGTCCAACGAGAGACCCGTGGTCAGCGCAGATATCTCTATCTCTTCCAGACTGGCCAAGGTCCTGCTGAACATCGGCGGGGTCCGGAAGGGTCAGACGGTCTTGGACCCGTTCTGCGGCTCCGGAACGGTACTCTCTGAGGCTCTGCTGGCCGGAGCCAAGTGCATAGGCGTGGATAGGGACCCGGTAAGAATCGAGAACACCAAGCGCAATCTTGAATGGCTCTCCAAGACGGCGGGCATCTCAAACCAGTCCTACTCCTTGAGGGTCGGCGACGCGACGAGGCTCGACACTTTGATGGACGGCGCGCAGGTGGATGTGGTGGTCAGCGAACCGATATTCCTACCTAAGATCGACTATGTCCCGCGCCTGGACAAGGCAAGAAAGCTGATTCGAAACTCCAGCCGGCTGTACTCCGAATCGATCTACTCGATCGCCAGGGTAGTCAGGAAGGGAGGACGGGTGGTGATAGTCACACCTTCGCTTAGAACTGCGGCCGAGAGGGATGTATCGGTAGTACTGGAAAACGTCGAGGAGGCCGGGCTGAGGCCCTACCGGCCCGCCGCTCATCACTTCGACTACCCGGTAAAGATATCCCATGAGAAGACACGATGGGTAAGACGCCTGGTCTACGTCTTCGACCGCGTCTAAGACGGCTCGGAGATGGTCATCACTGCCTTTCGCATCAGCGATACGAGGAGCCCCAGCTCCTTACCGTCCAGTTGCGACCTGATAGTCATCCTTCTCGCGAGCTTCTTCAATCTCTCCGCGCGGTATTTCTGCAGCCCGGAGGCAAGTGCCAGCTCATAGGCGTAGGCGGCGAATGCATCACGTTCTCCGAGTTTCGGTACGCGCTTCTTCGCCAGTTTCGTCCTCGAGAGGATGTAGAGCAGTATGGCCGCTGAGTGACTGACGTTCAGCGTCCTGTAGTTCGTCCCCGTATTTATCGTCGTAACGATGTCGCATTTCTCAATTTCCTCGTTCTTGAGCCCGGTCGTGTCCCTCCCTAAGACAAGGGAGACGGACCTAGAGGACGACACGTACTGCGCGACTTCTTCGGGACTAACGCTCAGCCTATTGATGTTAGTCCTCTTGGTCGCAGTTATAGCGGTCGTCGCAACAAGCAATTCGTGCCGCTTCCTGAGCTGTCCCAGGTCAACTTCCTCTGCCTCCTCTATGATATCCGCCCCATGTGCGGCATAGACTGAGGCTACCCTCCTGTCGAACTTAGGCTCGACGAGGTACAGCTTGCGAATCCCGAAGTTTTTGGCCAGCCTCGCTGTGTAGCCGACGTTGATCGGATACTCTGGCCCCACAAGCGTCACACTGACTTTTTCAAACCTCAAACCGAATTGACACGGCCCGATAGGGTTGATATTGTTTACAGGACTCGGATTTGCCCCAGCATCCCCTCGACGTCCAAGGCGGAGAGTCGTTCGACCCTGCACGAGAGCTCTAGAGGGTCTGCGTGCGGCATTTCTAGGCCCAGGTTCTTTAGTGCACTGCCAAGCTTCTTCCTCTTCTGAGAGAAGAGCATCTTGATAAGGTGGATTTGCTCAGCGGAGAGCGAGCGCTTCGGCACCACCACCACCAGGACAGAGGAGACCTTGGGTGGGGGGTCGAATGACTCTCTGCTGACGCGCCGGACTATCTCGACCTTGGAAGAAATCTGGGATATGACCGACACGGCCCTGTATCTTTCGTCGCCGGGTCTTGCTAGGAGCTTCTCCGCGAAATCCTTCTGTAGGAGTACCACCGCCCTATCGTAATCGAGTTTAGCCAGCCATTCCACAAAGTTGGAAGATTCGGAGTAAGGGAGGCTCGAGACTAGCACATCGAAGTCTCTCGGCAGTGCGAAAGCGTCTTCCCTACGTAGCGTTAGTCTATCAAGGCCGAGCCGCTCAGTGGCAAGGTAGTTCTCGTCGTCGATTTCAAACCCTTCGACGCTGGAAGCTATCTTACAAAGCTCGCGTGTGACCGCACCTCTACCCGTCCCGATCTCCAAGACCCTTTTCCCTCGTCCTATCTCGGCCCGCTGCACCATCAGGTCGACCACAGATCTATCGGTAAGATAGTGCTGTCCGAGCGTTCTTCTCCTCCTTCCCATTCTTCGGGATGACATGTGGGTGGGTCAACCGCTCGGGCGGTCACTTCTTGACGAAGATGTTGATTCGCGAGTCGCCGGAGATCTCCTCGGTTATCCTCTTGGCGACAAGCTTGGCAGGCTCCCTGAGGCCGACCCTGACCTGGATATCCTCAAAGGAGGTGAACGGCTGCTTCTCCCTTAGCTCGACTATTGACTTCATGAAGGTCTTCCCTATGCCTGGAATTAGTTCGAGTCCGTGAAGCCTCGGGGTCAAGGGCTGGAGCTCGTTGAAGTAGGCCACATATCGCTCCTCGTTGTTCTTCACGATTGCCTCACAGACGACCGGAAGCTGAAGCTTGGAGTCCTGCGTCAGTTCCTCGTAGGAAAGCTTCCCGAGTACACTCATGATCTTGTCCCTGCCCTCCCTACCTATCCTCAGCCTTTCACCGGGCTCGAAGTCCTGATCGTCGACGGCGAGCAGTTCAAGGAGCGTGAGTCGTTCCTCTCCGATCGCCTGAACTATTGAGCCTTCTCTACCTTTGATCACTACGGACTTTCCACGAGGAAGGAAATCCAAGACGTAGGCGAACTCCTCGTACCTTTTCTCGTTCGTGAGCATTTTCCAAAGACACTTCCTCTTATCTCACGATGGACGCGGTCTAAACATCAGCGCGCCACTCTTTCCGAGTCGGGAGATGGTGGACATACCTTCGAACCCGTTATTTTCTAGCCTCCCTTGCTATATAATCTTACTTGGCGAAAACCAGTAGGAGCTCCATCGCAGACCCCTACCTGGTTACGACAAAGTTCGATGACCTCCGTTCCCGGTGCGGGATGAAATAGACTAGTTTTCCTTGGCAGCCTTAAGAATCTTGAGCATCTTCTCGAGAGTCTCTGTCGGGAGGAGCTTTCTCCATCCAGCGGTGAAGGTCCTTAGTTCCTCGATGGATTTGGGCATTATGTTGATCACTTCGACCGCTTCTTCGGTGCTCAGGCCACAATCGCTCTCGAGTTGCTTGCGAAGTTTCTTGGCGCTCTCGGTACTGATCTTAGCGAACTTGGAAACGTAGTCGAGGGTCCTCTTCTGGATCTGATCAGCCTTCTCGACGTCTATCTTCTCGAGTATCTGATGCGCCTCGCTCAATGTCAGGAGCTTCTTTTCGCGCGGCTCAGACAACTGCAGGAACCTCCAGCGGTGAGATATGGTCCTTCCTCGCTATGACCGTCTTGACCTTATTGCCTACCGGAACCTCCACGATCAAAGCCCTTGCGCCGACTTCCTTTACCGTCCCTACAAGACCGTTGAACCTTCTGTGGGGCATACCCTTGACCTGAGTGGAGTCTATCTTTATCACGACCTTCTGATCGACTGAATAGTCCCTGAGTATCCTGCTCAAGCCACCGAGATTGTGCTTCTTCAGAAGCGACCTCGTTCGTCTTCGATATCCTTTAGATCTTCCCAAACTTATTCAAACCCTCTTAAGGAGGAGCACACCCAAATTCGTTCTTCATTAAAGCTTTTCTTATATGCTCCCTATCTGACTTTTTCCGACGCTCGCCCCCGAATGCGCGGCTGAGCTCCAGATCGGAACGACCCGGATTCCCAGACCCTCAGTATGTCGAATCTCTGGCAGGCCAGCGGGACCCCCAGTAGCTCCGAGAGTGACGGGGACGTAGACTCTCCGCTCACCAGCCTCTTTACAGGGAGGCCGCCGTCGAGTTTGATTTCCGCTACTAACCTCTTACCTTTCCTTTCAACACTGATCGAATAGACCTTCTTGTAGACGGTCTTCCCCTTGTTGTTCCTGTACTGGACTATGGCTCCTCTGATCCTCTTGACCTTGAGCAAACTGACCTCGTCTACCTGCTCAAGCGGCTCGATGAGCGCCCGGGTCTTGAAGACGAACGACGGAACCGAGGTGGGCTTCCCCTTTAGCGCCTTCATGCCCGCGACCCTTGCCTTCCCCTTCCCGGTGACCAAAGTTAGGCTTGCAGGAACCTTGCGCAATCGGGGGTCCTTTACCTCGGCTATGAACGGCCGTCCCGGAGGGTACACTACGCTGTCCATGTCCTCGCTACCGATCCAGGTGAATTTCGCCCTCGACGAGCGTAAAATCTTCGTGAACCGTCTACCGAGAATCTCCTCCATGCTGGGGACGTCCGCGTATCCGTCTTGGCACTCGCTACAACCCCTCCCGGAACACTTCTCACAGAATTCCCTTCTCTGAGACACCCCCTTCGGCTTGGTGTATCTTCCGTACACGAACAGAGACTTGGCCGTTGCCGAGATTTCGTCTCGGACAAGGTCCACTAGGACGGTGAGTTCCGGATGCATCCGGTCGATTCTCTTGCCCGTCTGCCGCCTTACAAAATCGGTGATCTCCTTCGAAGTCTGAGACTTGATCGTCTCCATTCCCCGGATCTGAAGGTCTGACCTCAATTGATCCTCTCTTTCTTGCACCTCCGATGGGATGATCATTCCGACTGAGAAGGTCTTGAAATCGTAGCGGCAAATCTTCCGAAGGACCCTGCGCTCTATGACCGGAACCTGGACGGTAAGACCCCTACAGATGAAGCATTCTCGGACGCGCGCGGTTGCGAAGTCTATTTCGTCGCCTTGTCTTTTGGCACAGGTGCTGCAGAGCGAGAATTCCTTACCCGCCAAGGGCCCCTGGCCCTCCGGCCCTCCGTAGCATCTGCCTGAACTCCCTGCCCTTGCTCGCCTTCATCAGGGATTTGGTCTGCTTGTACCTGGTGATGAGTTCTCTGACCTCCTTCTCGCTTCTTCCCGAGCCTTTGGCGATTCGCTTTATCCTGGTCGCATTGATGGTGTCAGGGCTTTCCCTCTCTCGCTTAGCCATTGACTGGATGACGCTCTTCCAGATCTTCATATTCTTCTCAGCCTTCTCTAGGTCCTCGCTCTTCATGTTCCCCGCTAGACCAGGCACCAGATCCAGGATCTTCTTGAGGGAGCCCATCTTGTTGACCTGCTCGAACTGAAAGAGAAAATCATCCATTGTGAGCTTCCCAGAGGTCATCCTCTGGACCCTCTTCTCATCGACGTCCGATTCGAGCTGTTTCGCCATGTCGAGCAGCGACTTGAGGTCCCCCATGCCCAGAAGTCGACCTACGAAACGCGTCGACGAGAACTCTTCCAGGTCATCTACCCTCTCCCCCGTCCCTATGAAGCATATCCTCGCCCCGGTAGCGGCGACCGCCGCTAGGGCACCGCCCCCCTTGGCTGCACCGTCCAGCTTGGTGACGACTATCCCTCCCACGGGTGATATCTTGTGGAATGCAAGGGCCTGGTTGTAGCACTGCTGGCCGATCGTCCCGTCCACGACGAGGAGGTTGACATCGGGCTTCACCTTCGACACAATCTTGCTCATCTCGTCGAGAAGGCTCTTCTCTTCCTTGTGCCGGCCCGCAGTATCTATTATGATGAGACTCTTGCTCTGCTCGAATAACTTCATCCCCGCCTCAGCTACCTTGATCGAATCACTCTGCTTCTCGTCCGCATAGATGTCCACACTAATACGTTCGGCGAGCGTCTTGAGCTGGGTGATCGCGCCTGGCCGGAACGTATCCGCGGCCACCACTCCGACTTTGAACCCCTTCTTGCTGTAGAGCCTTGCAAGCTTCGAGACGGTCGTGGTCTTCCCCGACCCCTGAACCCCGAGCATCACGATGACGTTCATCTTCGCCTTGTCAAGCTTGAGCGGCTGCTCTCCGCCCAGCATCCTGTCCAGCTCCTCGTAGAGTATCTTGACGATCTGGTCCTTGCGCGTCATACCTCCAATCGGCTTCTCTTCGAGCGCTCTTTTCTGGACATTCTCAGTGACACTCAAGACGAGTTTAACATTGACGTCGGCCTGGATCAGCGTCCGCTGCAGGTCCCGCACGAACTCCTTGATGGCCGCCTCATCGACCACTGAACTCCCGAGAAGCTTCTTGATTGCACCCTGTAGACCGTTCCGAAGCGATTCCAGCAACTAATTCACCTGATTTGACCCGGCGGAGTCTGCTGAAAAGATAAAGCCTTTGGTGGCCGAGACCGGATATCCGACGCGGAGCACTCAGCCCTCCGAAAAAACCCTTCCAGCCGATAAGCAGAATTGCTAAAGAGGGGGCGACCGCAGTCGGCTGTCTTGAGAGTCGGAGTACTGTTCAGTGGGGGCAAAGACTCTGCTTACTCAGCCTACACGGCAAGCCAGAAGGATACCTTGACCTGCCTGGTGACATTGCGCCCACGACGCGAAGACTCGTACATGTTTCATTTCCCTAATGTGGGATGGACTGCACTTCAAGCGGAATCCATGAGTCTCCCTCAGGTCATGTTCGATACGGAAGGGCAGAAAGAAGCCGAGCTCGACGACCTTCGGTCCGCTCTTAAGATCGCGAAGGAGGACTACTTTATCGAAGGGGTCTACACGGGCGCTGTGGCTAGCGTCTACCAAAAGTCTCGGGTCGACCGCATTTGCGCGGAACTCGAGCTCAAGAGTATATCCCCCATGTGGGGAATCGACCCGCGGTCGCATCTTCTGAACATCATACATGGAGGTTTCAGCGTCATGATCACCGGAGTGGCCGCTATGGGGTTAGACGAGACCTGGCTCGGGAGGATGCTCGACGAAAATATGGTGAATGAACTGATGGTGTTACAGGCGAAATACGGATTGCAGGCGACTTTGGAAGGAGGGGAGGGAGAGACATTTGTGCTCGATTGCCCGCTGTTCGAGAAAAGGATAGAGATAACCTCGTCAGAGAAGCACTGGAACGGGGTCAATGGCTATCTGGAGTTCCTCGACGCACGGCTCGTCGAGAAGCAACCATAGTGAAACGCCAGCTCTATCAGAATTGGATTTCATCAGTAGATCTTCAGACGGCTCTTCCGATTCGATCATCTAGAGCAGGCACACCTCGGCTAAGCGAGGCACTATTAAGTCGAATCGGAGAAGGAGACTTGACGTGTGGGGCTGTTCTAACCTAACCTAACCTGTGCCTTTCACCCGCATAATCTTGTTCTTGCCAAGGACCACCCAGACTTCTACCTCCGCTCCCGCCACCAGCCTTCCCTGAAGCTCCGGTTCTGTGGGGATTGGGCTCTCAGTTACCTCAAAGTTCTGCAAATCCATCAACTGGACGCTTGTGGGCGTCGTGGAGACGATCTGGGCCGACCTCTTATCAATCATGGGCACCTCGACATGCGTGTCGACGGTCCCGATGAGGCTCTTCTTGGACCCTGTGAATACGGATATGGCGGTCAGTCTAACCTTGGCGCTCCCGTGCTTGCCCGGCTTGCTCTTCTCAACTTCCACGATTTTGCAAGGCTCGTTATCGATTATGATGTAACTTCCTTCCTTTAGGCTGCCGAGGTCTACTGGCCTGCTCAATGTTCTAACCTCCGACTTTTCATCTCTCAGTAATTAAGCCTTGAATCCGCTTCCAGCTTCGGAATCCGCCGTCACCGAATCGTATATTATTCCAAACTACCGAGGGTAAGGCAGCGCATGACGGATAGCCACCTACAGCCAAGTCGGCGAAGATGATACAAGTCTGGATGAAGCCTTTTTGTTGGATACGACCATATTCGAACTAATACATCCGGTAGTGAATCACGAATCTTGAGCGAGAAGATTCACGTCCTGGATTCCACGGCATTCTTCGCCGGCATCCCGTTCCAAGGGGAAGGTCGCTACTACACGACCTATCACGTGATGGACGAGGTCGGCAGCAGGGGCATAGGGTCTCAGCTGATCCACTCGCGCGTCCAAGTGACCGAGCCTTCTAAGGCGGCGGTGCAGAAGGTCAAACAGGTATCCTTGAAGACGGGAGACTCCAAGTCGCTCTCGGAGGCAGATACGTCGATAATCGCGGTGAGCCTGGACCTGGCTTCTTCGGGTAGCGAAGTGATACTAGTGACTGATGATTTCGCTGTTAGGAACGTCGCCGAGGCGCTAGGGATAGGTCTGTCTCAGACCAATGTCCGCGGGGAGTGGAAACAGATCACTTGGGTCACCTATTGCAAGGGATGCGGGAAGGAATATTCTGACCCGAAGGCCACGACGTGCGACGTCTGCGGGACAAAATTGTCCCGGAAGCCCAAGGCTTCGTAGCTTCGCGCCAAAGCCAAATTCATGAGAATTTTTGTCATTGTGTGATTGTAATCTAGCACTCGTCGCGCTTCATACCGCTTGTAATTCTTAATAGGGCAAGTTTCGTGGTCGTAATAAGTTGGGCCGGTAGTTCAACCTGGTAGAATGCCTCCCTCGCACGGAGGAGGTCGGGGGTTCAAATCCCCCTCGGTCCACTTCTGTTTCGCTGCTAAAATTGGTTCGTAAATACTCTGCCGGAAGCCCAAGCTGGATCGTCCAGGAGTGCTTCTCGGTTTTTGAACCCAGATATCTGGACTCATATCCTGCATTTGGAGAACTCCCTTCAACTCGCTAAGGTTGCTTTAATGATTAGCATCCTATGTACAATTATACATAGGGGATTAGGAGAAGATGAGCGACATCGAACGTCGTCTCGCGGCGGCCCTGAGTCCTATTCTATGAGTGGAATCTGCTTCTCCTTCAGGTAGAGGAGATAGCCATCTCGGCAGGGTCGAGGCCTCCCACTTCAAGTGGAAAGCGCAGGGCTTGGTGCGAAAGAGCGATTTGGAGGGTAAGGTCACACGTACGCGCCGTCATACTAGACTGCGGCAAACTTTCGTGTAGTCATCTCAGCTAGTATCACGTTCGAGTCTGCAGGGTTATGAACTCGTGGACGGTACCGATTTCAGCACCGTTTTCGGTGCGGCTCCCGTCGGGCCCGCCTCCGTTCGGGTCCGAGTCCCTTGTACCCCTCGCGTTCTCGCCGCTCGATTGAGACATACCATTTTCTACGTCGGCCAGAATAAAAGCACGGACAATCTTCATTGGTCTATGGCGTCTTCGATGAAGCGTTCAAATCTCACTTGCCAGACCGAGAACCCTCAAAGTTCAAGATTTGAACCAGCACGAATGCCCCCGGAACATCTTCGAAAGAGGTAGACCTCTACAAGACCTTGTCGACATAAGGTATCTTTCGGATTGCATACGCCAAAGCCCACGTCGAGGGCAATATTATTGACGCTGCCAATGCAAACTTGAGCAGCGACTCTAGCTGGACCTGATAGAGCACGAGAGCTGTGATCGTGACTATGACGGTGGCCTGCAGGAAATAGGCGGCATAGAAATTCTTCGCGGCAAGGCTCCAAAGTCTTCCCCGGGCGTTGAAGCGTTTGCGGAAGAACGAGATTGCGAACATGGTCATGCCCACAGCGAAGGCGGAGTCCCACATCGCGAAGATAGCCGAGGACAGCGAACCGTATCCGTACAAGCTGCCCCATCCGAGCGAGCTCACCCCAGTCCCTATAATCGACAGGGGAAGGAGCGTCGCGCTAGCAACAAGGGCGATTATGAAGAAGCGCTTGGCCATGGCGTCGGGCATCTTCATCAGCCAATCGCCGCGTGCCGCCGCCGTGCCCACGATGAAGAAGCTCAGGTATTGAGGCAGGTCGAAGAGCGAGGGGAAACCCAATGCCTGTGCGTTGATGGGCACCACGATTCTGAATAGATAAGCCGAGAGTGCTAGAAGTATGATGAAGGCGCCCACTTTGCGATATGATGGAAGAGGGCGCCCCTCCTCGTTCCTCTTGCGGGCGCGATCTGCGGCCACACGCCAGAGAACGTATCCTAACTCGAAGATGAGCAGCAGCTCGACGAACCAGAGCGGTCCAATCCCCACAGACTGGGAGATGAACGTCAGGTTCAGCCCCATAGGTGGAGTGATTCCCTGCTGGACCAGCTGCACCGCCGTCATATGGTAGAACGCTATGTAGATGGTCAACGGGTTCATGACGAAGAAAAAGACGACGAGCGGGATACCTAGGCGAATCAGCCTGTCCTTGATGAACCGTCC